>ERZ1026856.1662-NODE-1662-length-10785-cov-6.026375_pt1 | contig 10785 bp, 10 predicted proteins | sample MGYA00380158_ERZ1026856 | MGnify/ENA primary metagenome ERZ1026856 (study PRJEB33269, sample SAMEA4719794) | human gut metagenome | biome: human-associated habitat; feature: organic feature; material: feces | place: Cameroon | collected 2013-10 ... | reverse complement strand
TCTGCTGCGCAGATAATTAGTTAATGTTATATAATCTATTGGCTCATCATGAAAAAATAAGCTCATCATTGCTTTGTATATTACTTTATGGGCTTCTCGACTAAAGTCGTCGGCATCTAATATATCCAGTATATTTTTTATACTGTCCCTATCTAAAAGAATGGCAGCAAGCACGGCCTGCTCTGCAGCAATGTTTTGTGGTAAAACTTCTTCGTTCATAATTACCCTCTTTATATTAAAAGGGACCTGAAGCGGAGTTCAGATCCCGGTGGAAAGTGTATATAAGTGTGTACAAGGTTGGGGTAGTACACCTTAAAGCATATTAATTAGAATGTGAATACTACTTGGCTCCACAGAGTTTTCATGTTGGTTTCAGCAGCATCCTTACCATCCAGATCATAGTATTCAACGGCACCAACAATGTTTTTAGCAAATGCGTAGTTTGCACCTACCATATAACCCTTAATGCCATTAGTGCCATATTCACCATTCATGGTATGAGCCATAATAGTGGTGGAGGCTTGATCATAGTATTTTGCGTACAGACCAAAGGAGCCGGTAGCTGCAGCTTTAGCACCTTTATAGTTTAAGCCGACCACATAACCGTCTTGATCATCACCAACGCCATCTAAGTTAGAGTGCATATAGATTGCATCCAGCTTTACGTTTTTATCAAATGCATAGCCGGCAGCTACAGACCAGATTTTATTATCTTCTAAGGTCTTATCATCTACAGCATCTGCTTCTACGCTTGCAGCTGTAATATCTGCAGCCGCAATTTTTTTAGTAGTATCGCCTTTGAAAACGTCATAAGCAGCAGCAGCGTTTAATTTGCCGGCTTTAGCAGATACTTTAGCGCCTAATACTTCATCGTATTTAGTGCCGAAAGTATAATCTTTGCCGTCAGCAGCCTTTTGGAGCATAGCTTCACGGCTGAAAGCACTGTTCAGATTAGTAGGTTTACCATAATAGCCTTCAACTTTTACGTCTTTGCCATAACCGAGGATGACGCCATCAAAACGGGTATCATAGATGTTGCCGTCACCAAGCACTAATTCCTTACGGCCGGCAGCTAAACTTACACCACCAAGCTTGCCTTCAACATATGCACGTTGGAAGTCAGTTTTTTCATCGCCGTTATCGTTACGGAAGTCTTGCTCGTTTTGCAGCATACCTCTATAGGTCCAGTCATCATTAATTTGACCAGCTACCCAGATACGAGAACGCAGTTTGCTGGTAGAATCGTCGATATCGCCAGATTTATCAGCATAGCTGTAACGGATATTGCCGGTAACTTTTACATTATCAACCTTCTTTTCCAGTGCAGCTACTTTAACACCGAGGTTATCCAGCTCATCAGCAAATTCAGCAGCCAGCTTGTCAACATCAGCACCCTTAGCCATAGCTTTTGCTACAATTTGAGCCATTTCATAACGAGTCATCAGTTTGTCGCCGCCGAAAGTAGCGTCACCGTAGCCTTCAACTACGCCAGCAGCAGCCAGCTTGTTGATGCTGTCATAAGCCCAATGACCTGCAGGAACATCGGAAAACGGATTTGCAGCATAAGCAGAAGCGGTTACGCCGAGTGCCATTGCCATTGCGAGAACTAAACTTTTTTTCATAATAGGTTTCCCCCTTACGGAATGATATATTTCTAAAATCACCGCAAGATAAATCTTAAAGAGTTGCCTTGTTTCCTCTTATTCTTTATCTTTTGACGATTTATAGACCGAGGAATCCTGGCTGAACCCGTTCAAGGAAACAGCCAGGAAAAGAATGAGGAGTAGAAAAATCAATCATATGGCCCAATGATTGATCAGAAATCCTTAGTACTGTCCTCATGGTTAATTATAATATATCTTCATCCGTTTTGCAAGATAAATATACTAATTTACGATTAAAATAATTCGTAGATTAGTATTCTAATTATAATATAGTATTCAAATTACATCTTCATAGCCACGAGGACTAATACTACAAGAATAAGAGCAGGTGTAATTACACCTGATGTAATTACAATCTGCGTTGCTAAATCAGCATTGTTACCTAATTTTTTGATCCATTTTTGAGCGGCGCTGTTCATAGCATTAAAATTAGATACAGCTGTTTCCAGTGCAGTTTTATTCTGCTGACAGCAATCTTCTAACAATTTTTGGGGAATTTCATTAGCGGCAGATTGCAATTCTCTTATACATTGGGCAGTACTTTCATTGATACGATTAAAAGCAGTCTGCAGATTGGTAACGCTGGTATTGATATTGCTGCTGGTTTTCAACAAGGATTGAGACAACTCATTGAGTTGTTGTGGTTGTTCTGCTAGTTCTTGTAAGGAGACCATGAGTGATTTTATATTATTATCAATCTCTTCTAACCGCTGCTGTGTATTTCTGATAAAATTAGTTTGGTCGTTTTCTATTACAGTCACCTTATCATGTATGCTGTTAATTGCTTCTGCCAATTCCTCTATATCCTTTAGATTAATTTCTTCAGATGAGTCATCATTTCGGGTATTAGAATCACATTCATCAGAATTAGAAGTAGCGTCCTTTTCTACATCAGTATTATCAGGAGTGGCATCGTTTTTTTCTTCGTTAGCAGTCTCTTCTTCTTTCAAAATATTATTTACTTCATTATCACAGGCTGCTGCAATAGGATCAGTGTGTTTGTTTGGTTCATCCATTTAATCATCACCTCGTTTACGATTTGTGAAATGTTTTTTTGACAAAAGTATTGTTAGGCTTTGGGGAAAAGTCTGGCATACCGTTTTTATCACGATAATTTTTATTGCAATGAGGACACTTCCAGAAAAAACCATATGGTCCTTTGGCTCTGTCCATAACATTTTTGCATACCGGACAATATCCAATTATAGGCTCTCCGTCATTTCCAACATTATAATAATAGGGCTTGTTATTATAGGGGTTTTTACATTCTTTGTTATTGCAAAGATAGAATTCAGCCTTTGTTGCTTTGCTGTAACATTTTATGAGATTGCCATTATGACAATGCGGACATTCAACTGGCGGTTTACCTTCCGGATCAGGAGGGAACTGATGATGTTCTGCATAATCAATATTTTCATTGACCATGCATTTTATCTCTTCCAAAAAAGATGCTATATCATATTTTCCTGCTTCAACTTCCGCCAATTTATATTCCATAAGCGCGGTAGCATCTGGTACAGTAAGATTTTTGCCTATATTATCGACAACGTAAAAACCAAAAGCTGTAGGAATAAGCTCATTTTTGATTTCTTTTAACATCGGTCGTACCGGTTTACCTTTTATGGTTGTAGCTAGTAAATCTTCAATAATGCCATCCCTGGTGGCTGGTGTACCAAGGCCTTTAATTTCTTTCAATTTATCTCTATTGGGATTATCACTGGACATATAACGCCATATATCTGTCATTGCACTAATTAGAGTGCCGGCAGTAAAGCGTTTTGGCGGTTTGGTTTCTTTGGCGTCGATTCGACAATCAGCAGGGAGACCTAAATTCTCTCCTTCTGCTAAGTTTGGTAGTACATCAGTCAAGTTATCATCTTCTGTGTTGCTTTCTCCAAGGCCTACGCCTTTATAGCCGTAATCAAGTATATGCTTGCAGCTGCCACGGAATGTTTCATCAGCTGCTATTATTGTGTATTCAGCAGTTTCAAATCTACACGGATGCAGAAATTGCATAATATATCTTTGTCCGATTAGCTTATACACTTTATCCTGATCACTATCTAGGTTGGCTGGCAGGACGCCGGTCGGAATAATTGCATGGTGGGCAGTAATTTTGCTGTCATTCCATGCTTTACCAATAATGCTCAAATCTGCTTTATCAGCTACATTTAAGCCATATTTTTTTAGAGCTTCAATAATTTTGGGGGAATCCTCTAGTTGTGCTTTAGGAATATAGTTGCAGTCAGAACGTGGATACGATACCAATTTCGCAAGATAAAGCGATTCAACAATATCTAATACCTTTTTAGGGGATAAGTGGTATTTTTTATTTGCTTCTACCTGCAGCTTATCCATAGAATAAGGTAGTGGAGGATATTCTGCACCAGTAGAACGTTTATAGCTCTTTACAATACCACTTGACATTTTTACCTTTGTCGCAATGGCCTGCAGCACAGTTTTTTCCAATACCCGTCCTTTTTCATCTAGATTTAATTTATCTGAGGGGACTAGCTTTGCTCTAATGGGCACATTTCCCTTTTGGAAGGTTGTTTGCAGCTCATAAAAATAATGCTTAGAAAAGCTCTGTAAATCACGTTCACGCTGCACGACAAGAGCCAGGGTGGGCATTTTTACACGTCCTACACGCCAACGCTCATCTAATCCATATTTTTTTGCCTGTTCTTGATAGCATCGGGATAAATTCATACCGACAAGCCAATCAGCTCGCTGGCGTGCTTGCGCCGCGATATACATATTTTTATGATTGGCGTTATCATCCATTGCATCAAAAGCTCGTTTTAACGATGAATTATCTTTAGCGTTGGGCAGGATACGTTTTACAGGGCCTTTATAGCAGCATTTATCTAAAATTTCATCTACAATGCATTGTCCTTCTCTATCTGGATCGCCGGCATGTACAACCTCTTTAGCGCGGGATAGCAAATCCTTTAACACAGAGAGCTGCACTGATTTATTAGCATACGGATTTATCTCCCAATCCACTGGATATACAGGATAATAATTCCATGTTGGATAACCATAGTCTGCAGGTTGTGCAAGATAGTACAGATGTCCTGCAGCCCATGATACGGCGATACCGTCTTTTTCTACATAGGTTTTGTTGTCGTTATAATCTTTTTGGGGCCAAAGGAAATCGGCAATGGCACGTCCCATATCTGATTTTTCCGCGATAATAAGTCTTTTAAATGTCAATTTTAGCACTCCCTTAATTTAGATTTTTTATATGTATTTACGTTTAAAACGTACTTTTCCATTGTCTAATATAGCAATTTGTGATAAAATGATATCAGAAATTGAGTATAAGATTGGATTAGCTATTATGGTACAAGAACAAAATAAACTTACTAATGAAATGAATACAGACTGGTTATCTGTTTGCAAACGTCTGAAAATTTATCGTAATTCACTCGGACTTAACCAGGCAAAATTTGCTGCTAAGATTGGTAAAGCACAAAGCTATTACAGTAATATTGAGCAGGGAAAATTACGTCCCAGCTCAGAAATTTTGCTATCTATAGCCAAATTGGGCTGTGATATGAACTGGCTTCTGTCTGGGAATATTGATGAAGCGAAAGTAGAAACATACGTCAGTCATGGTTTTACGATGCTTTCTATAATCAATCTCATTGAGAAGCTAGATGATGATGGGAAGGAATTTATCCAGGAAGTAATAGCAGCGTACTTGAAATCCCAAAAACATAAGGTATATGCGGAGGATGAAGTTGATATATAGCCGTAGTTTTAGGTATACTATTTTTGGGTATTCGTGCTATCGTATAATTTAAGGAGGTCTTCAATTATGAATCTGAAAAAAATCTTATTGGTTGCGCTTATGATTATCAGCGTTCTTGCTATTGCCGGCTGCGGGGAAGAGGAAAAGTATAACACCGCTAAGAAAGAGCTGGTACAAATTACTGATACTTTTAAGACAATCAAAGCTACCGATGAAAATAAAGCTAAGTTTGAAGAAGCTTATAAAAAAGCTGAAGCTAAGCTTGCTGAGATGGAAAAGTTCTCTAAATCAGATACAAAACTCACCAACGACTATCTGCAGACTAAGGCAGATCTGGAACAGAAGAAAAAATTATGGAATACTTTTTTGGCTAATGAACATGAATTACAAAAATCTAGAGCTAATCAATTTACTACTGCTAAGACGCCAAGACCGTTTGAAAAATATAAAATGAAGTAAAAATTCAGTAGCTGCCATGCTTGTTTATGGCAGCTATTTTTATTCTCCAATACGCATAAACCCTAAATCTTTTGATACTCTATCCATTTCTATTCTTTGTTCATCAGTGGGGTGATACGGATCGTAACCCTTGAAAACTGCTTTTTTTAACTTTTGCTCTTCTAATCGTTCTGCAGCAAAGCTCTCTTCCTGGCTCTGAATATCATCAACGAACAATGCACTGCGCATACGTATTGCATCAATATCGTTGATATTTTGCAGAATGGCTACAGCGTTGGCTTTTTGCCTTTCAGCTAATACACCGTTATCTTGCTGAACGATGATATTATTAATAGCATTTTCTCTACCAGATGTATTTTTAATGGTGTTAGCTATAACTTCTAGCTCTGCTAACTTACGTTCGGAGCTTTCGTTACGAAGCCTTCGCTCTATACCGCCCATATCATGCATAGCCTCATCAGTAGATATGTATTTATAGCTTTCAGCATCTTTAGCGTTTTTATTGATATTTATAAGAGTATTACCATTAGAAAGGTTATTGATGCTTTCAGCAGCAGTATTATAGGCATCCTCAAATCCTGTAATATTAGCTGCTAAATTATAGATACCGGCATTACGCAGCTTCTCGTAGCTGTTCCGCACATTCTTAACCATCTCGGCTGTTTCCTTGACCGAATCAGCAAAACGCTTTGCGTCAAAAACATGATCGCCTGGATGTATAGGGGAGTGCCATCTAGCAGCAGCCAAGGGTACAGACGCCAAGATAGCACCGCTAATAGCCAATAGTAACGATTTTCGTATAATGCTCATCTAAACCAGCTCCTTATCGTTAATAAATGTTGGTTGATTTTGTCATAATCAAGTATAAAAATCACTTTACACTGAATATCATCAGCATTAACAGGACCAAGATAACGACTGTCAAACGAGAGAACAGGCTCATTTAAAAACATATAATGATTTGCTGGAACAACATAGCTGCCATTTTGCAGCTGTGGCAGGTACGTTGCTCTAGTAATCGGAAATGTTTTGTTATGGAGTATCAGCTCCTTATCTTTTATCTCAAAAGCCTCGCCATTGAATGCACGTACTTGCTTTATCAATTTATATCCTTTGCTTACATGCAGACCGGGCACATCATGTGGCAGGTTGACAACACACCAGTCCCCGTGCTTTAATTGCTGATTAGGAGCGTAGATATATATACCATGGGGGCCGGAATCTGTTAAGTTTTGCCAGATTAAAGGGCCACAAAATATCCTGGCGAGCAATAAGGTAGTTAGCAAAGCTGCCAACATAAAAATGGTTTTCTTAACGCAATTCAAAATGACCACCTACTAATTTCGCTATCTTAGCCGGAATAAAGCCTGTTAGAAAGGCTAAAGCCCATAAGCCGCAGCATATCTTACAATGTTTGATCACGGTAATACTATCCAAATAAGCCAAATGGCCATTATCATCGACAATAGAATATAGGTCAGCTGGATTTGCATCTTGAATTAACATAACCATCAAGCAAATCATAATTGCAGTTACCATAAGCTCTATTGTTATTGTAAAGAGATGACCTAATGTGCCCTCCGGAATAAATTTTGTGAATCTCCAATTTGCGAAAGGTATTGTAATAACATTGAATACAGCGGTACAATAAAATTCTATGTATGTTATAGTTACCTTTAGTGCTAAAAAGAAATATAAAATTATGGTAATCCATGTTGTGAGAAATATTGGCACGATAAATGCTAAATTCAGCATAAAGGCAATAGACTTATAGCTGGCTATTTTTGCTAGGGCAGGAGTCATTAAATAAACGACCTTTTGAATAATCATCTGTGGCTGTGTCAGATTTTGCGTAATAATTGATGGATCATTAATAAATGAGCCGGATATAGAGCTTACTATGGACAAGAAAAAATCATTTATCAACACGTTCCAATTGTAAATTAAAAAGCAGAAAAAGCCATATTTCAATATCTTCGTCATTAACGTAATCCAACTAAACGCCATACCAGATAATAGCATAGGTAACGTTAAATCAATGATAGCAATAGCAGCTAAGATACTTACGGCATATGCTGTTATATTACCAAAAGCATCAATAGCAGCCTGGCTGTATCTTTCCATATCGCTATTAAGATTATCGCCAAATTCATGCATAGATTCTACGCCCCACGGCAATTCAACGTCGTCGCTGCCATATATGCCGCCGATAGGACCGCTGCCTTGTCCGTCACCTGAAGGTATATTTTCACCTGACAAATCTACACCTATCATTTTCAAATACGGATATGGATCGACTTGCATTCCAAGAGCATAACCAGTACCATTAAATACTTCTATATGAGCGTGTGGACCTGTTGATATGCCCAAGGGGCCATTATAAGGATCTCCACCAGTTATACCAATAACAGTTCCGGCAGCAACGTAACCAGTAGGACAATCAAGCGTATCTTCACGGCAGTCGCCAACAAAATAGGTCAGGCCATCCTCGCAATCTATCTGCGTCCAATAAATAAACCCGCCACCTGCTCCATGAGTAACTTGCCCTGCAGCAGGCGCAAGGATTGGGGTACCGGAACCCAGTCCTATATCTATGCCTGCATGCGTATGTCCAAAGTGATTGGCTTCACCAAATGGTGATGTTATCACGCCGCCAGGAATGAGCGGTGCAGCATAACATGATACGCAAAATATTAAATTCAGTAAAAGTATTAATGTTTTTTTCATTATTTAAAGCCCACGTTAGAACTTATAATCATTTTTATTACTTGCTTTTTCAGCATCTTCCGTATTGCCAAAGTTTCGTACTTTTTCTCCAGCTCTTGCCCATTCAGAATTCGCATTAGCTACTGAACTATTAACAGCTTTACCTACATGATTATCTATGCTTCCTTTTAAATTACTTTCCATATTATCTTCAAAATTTCTAAACCATTTAGGCGGAGTATTTGCTTTATTATCACTATATTGGTTAAACCCTTCTGTAGCAGCTCTGCCAATTCTTGTATTTACAGCATAAGAGCCCAGTGTAGAACCTAATGTTTTCAAGCTTCCTTTACCTAATGCTTGTCCGATTTTGCCATTATCTCTATAAGCTGATGCTACATTTGACCCAAGAAGTTTACCAACGCCTGCTGCTGCACCCATTTTTCCTGCTGCAGCTGTAGCTAATCCTGTCATAGAACCAATAGCACCACCAGCAGTGAACGTGGGATTTCCACTCATGATATTTGCAGCTAATTCTGGTACCTTCCACACGATAAGACCTAATGTAAGCATAGATAAAGAGTGTTTGATCATTAACGATAAAGTAGATGCTTGTGCTGCTCCGTTAGCATCCTGACCTGTTGCTAAGAAATTGCTGACGTCACCAATATTAGCATTAACAAGACCAACAATAAAATACATTACCATAAGCTTTACACTAAAAGAAAAAACGGCGGAAACAACACGTTGGAAGAGGAATGATGTATAGCCTAAAGCGCCAAAGGGGACTAATATTACTGCTAGACCTGCAAAGATATATAGCTCTATTTGCGTCAGAAGTACCTGCAAAGCAATAAAGAAGAAAGCACCTAACGTAAGTGCCATAGCTATGATTGTAACAATAATAGTACCCGCAGGCGTATTAGTTACGGAATAGCTTTCCCATACGTTGCCGCAGGCAGAAAAGCCTTTATCTAATAATGCGCTAGGTGTTATAAAATTTGCTTGTGCATCTATTCCTGCTGCCGTCAAGCCAGCAATTTTGAATGATTCAGTTATCATATCAATCATAGTCGGCATATTATATACTAAGAAAAAGAAAAAACCGTATTTTATAATCTTTGTACAAATTTGAGAAAGCTTAAACTGCCCGTCATACAAAGTCCACGTTGTAGCTATATCTATTATTGCCAATGATATTAATAACTCAACTGCATATGGCAGTAAATGTTCAAATCCATTAAGCGAACTCAAAGTAAAAAAATTCAATAATCCATCTAGAAATGCATCACTGTTCAAATTCATCGTTTTTCACCTCATAGTGCATATTTTTCAAATGGCCTTGTTGTTTTAGCAGTAGTAAATTGATTATCTCTAGCTTTTTGCAATTCTGCTTCTTCAGCGCGAGCTTTTGCTTCAGCAATAATCTGCTGATTTTCCTCAGCAGTGATTTTTGCCTGGGCAGATTCAACTTTATGCTTCCCTTCCAATGCCTGCATATTAAGATTAATACGGTCAATATTAGCTTTGATGCCTGCAATCTGATTTGCTAATTGCTGACCTTGTTTATTACCTTCTATATCAGCGTTTTTCCGAAGAAGCTCATTAAGCATTTTCTGGTTAGCATCTAATTCAACCATCATCTCCTTGTAGGCAATCAGCATAGCCTGATTATCCCTGGACTGCTGCTCACGCATATTGCGTTGAATAATCATGTTGTTTTGCTCACTAATAGCCCAATTATCATTAGCGTTGATTTGAGGGAACTTGTTCTCCCAATAGCTTTTTATTTGTGCTTCAGTAGCCGTGGTAGCGAAGGTAGTAGTTGCTTTGGTAAGCGTATTCTGCAAATTGGTCAAGCTGCTATTAATATCCTGATTATAAGAATTGATGAGATTAGACGGAAAAGATGCAAGCTCCTTAGCTTGCAAGGTAATCTGCTGTGCGGTCTGTGTGACAAGCTTTGCGGATTCGGCAAACGTTTTTGCTTGCTGCGCGATGTTCTGCGTATCAATAACAGCAATAGCTGCCTGCGAATGGTTAAAGCCATAACCAATAATTGAGCCAATCACGCCAGCCGCTACTATGTATCTACGAATTTCCATAATCAATCCCTCCTGATATGTTCGTATGGAATATATAGGTTTATATGTTTGTATAATTTGTATGCTTTCATATTTTTATATAGGACATATAGAA
>ERZ1026856.1659-NODE-1659-length-10790-cov-15.356311_pt1 | contig 10790 bp, 10 predicted proteins | sample MGYA00380158_ERZ1026856 | MGnify/ENA primary metagenome ERZ1026856 (study PRJEB33269, sample SAMEA4719794) | human gut metagenome | biome: human-associated habitat; feature: organic feature; material: feces | place: Cameroon | collected 2013-10 ... | reverse complement strand
GTGTTGACGGCTTATGCGGTACACTCTCTGTTGTAACACTTGCCTCAGTGTATGTACTTTTTAAGTCATTTAATATAGAATCAGCTTACAGACACACCGTTCTTATTATGATTGTGTGTATCCTCGGCTATCTGTGGTTCAACGCATCACCAAGCAAGCTGCTTATGGGTGACGCCGGTTCGAGAGCAATAGGAATATTTATAGCATTTACATTCCTCAAGCTCCATGCCCCGCTGCTTTATATTCCAATGGCGCTTGTAATTATTCTCGATGGCGGACTTGGTCTTATCAAGGTTTCATTCATGAGATTTCTTCACATCAACCTAATGAAGAACCTTCGTACACCAATCCACGACCATATGAGAAAGAATAAAGACTGGTCAGATACACAGGTTGTTTTCAGATTCACAATCGTCCAGATAATACTTGGTCTGGCTGTGATATATGGCCTTATGTTCTAAATGTTTCTGGAACATAATGTAATATAAGAATTCTATAAAAGGCATGTCAGTTGAATTTCTGACATGCCTTTATTACTGCTCTGAGAGTTTTTCTGCCTGACGCCTTCTGCGTCTGTGTTCTCTCTCTTTTATCTGTTTTTCATATATCTTAAGCGCACCCTTCTCATCAGTGCTCTTCATTATTCTGACTGCATAATATTTGCCATCCTCAGTCTGCTTAACTCTGAACCTTCCCTTTATAAGTCCGTGTTCATCACATATAAACAAGCCATAATAGCACTTTGAGTTAGTGGCAAACCATTTAACAGTTCTTTCCATCGTCCTGCCACATAAGAAGCATTTGCAGGAACGGACAGTTCTGTCGCCCGCAGCCTTGTCCCTTGTTGCAAATCCCTTCGAAATATACTTCTCATATGTCCCGAAGTTAAGATATACCTCATCTTTTCTTGCTTCCGGAATTGTAAATGTATCTATGCTGCAAAACTTCTTTACCCTGTCAAAATCCAGCTTCTTCATTATCTTGGCTGTGTATCTTGCGTCACTCATCGCTGAATGATAATGTTCGTCACCTTTGATGCCCTGCTCATCGATTGCAGATTTAAGATTCATGCGTGTCTTGCCATCTGAAAAATTAATACTGTAAAGTTTCTGAAGATCAAGATATAGAAGCGGCTTTGGGAAATTCTCCGGAACATCATAGAACTTCATATTACGTCTTAATTCAGTAATATCCATACTTCCCCATGTAACAAATGTATAATCTTCCCCACACCATTCAAGAAATTCGGTCACACCCGATACGAAATCAGTTCCATTAGCAAGGTCTGCTTCAGTAATTCCAAGAATCTTCTTAACTGTGTTCTGAAGCTTCTTATACACCTGTGGCTTAATAATACACTGCCACTCATCTACAATATCAAACTGTTCGTTAACCTTTGCCGCGCCTATCTGTATAATCTCAAAAGGAAAATGTTCCTCAGAAAATTGTTTTCCCTTGGCACTCTGATTCCACTCAAGATCCATAACAATATAATTCATAAACATGTTCCTCTGTTACTTATTCTAATCTCGTGATATCTACCTATTAAAGCAAACATATTATATCATGAACTCCGTTCATGATCGTCATTCTCCGCTCGGGATGAGCATGCAAGCATGTTCCCCCTTGCTAACGCTCATTATATCGTGTATGCGGGCGTATGTCGATAATATTTTATAAAGATATTGCAATAAGCTACGCTCTTGCATCAAATGTATTATCTGATTCTGCTGCTATATTATCACTTTCTTTACTCTTTAATGCCTTTCTTTCTGCCGAATAAGCTTCATAATATGTTGTTTTTAAAGCAGAATTGACTTTAGTCTCTGCCTTTGTTTCTTTTGCCTGCCATCCAACACCACCTGTATATGTAAGTATTTCTTCTCCGTCTTCATTATATACATGAACTGCTGAACCAAAGCCTTTTCCCTGACACTCTGCCTCATATGGCTCTCCAAATAACATGCACAGCCATCTTTTATCCGCTTCCTGCACTTCCTTCATGACAGACGCATTCCCAGAATCTGTCAGATAGCTGAATTTTCCAATCAAAGCAGCCCTGTCTGGCGCTACCTTGCTTATTTCTGACTTTCTTAAACTCTTAAATTTATTTCCCATATATTCATTATTCTGTGCGTCTTTTTTCGCCATTTCAGCAATTTTATCTTTTAAAGAGTCTGTCAGTTTCCATTTATTCCTTTTAGAAGCTGCAACAATACTGGTATCTGCGCTTCTCATTATATTTGATATATTCATGCCTGCCCCCTGAAATCACATTTTTACAAATGCTTCTTATTATCTGATATCGGCATAATTGTATATATATTCCATAAGGTCGTTGTAAAATGCCCATTTTCTTTTAATAACTATTGTTTTCTTCTTCTCCCGCTTTTTAAATTCTTTGGTAAGATTGCCAAACTTAAGATACCTGACAGTAACCTTACTGTCCTGATTTTTATTTTGTGTAACATTTACAATAGAGGTTATTTTCCATATGTCTTTATGCCCCGGCAGCTTTTCTATATCGTACTCACTTCTGATCCTGCTCTCATAAAATATTTTATCAGATTCACCTTTCCTGTATACTTCGTTTGCTAAAAGCGGAACAACAGCTGATGAGCCACTTTTAGCTGATAAAAATGCAGATGCTTCACTCATCTGATTTTTATATCTGAACCGGTACAGTATTCCGCCATCTTTCGGTTCATACATATACTGCCATTCACTAAATTCCTTAGTATCAAAAATAACTACGGCATTTTTCTTTTCTTCAATAGCCTTTTTCTTTTTATACTCTTTCAGCTTTTCCTTTATATCTGCGCCTGCCTGACGATAATATAATGGGCTGTAAGCCATTTTCTTCTTCGCCTCGTCTAATGCAGCACCATAGCTTGCATGGGTTCTTGTGCAACGCTCAACTATATTGTCCTCTCCATCTATTATAACCCCTCTGTAATACTCACACTGGTAATCCTTATTCCAGACTTTTTCGACCTCTGGTGTGAACGTTCTTTCTTTTCCCTGCATATTTTCCCCTCCTCAAAGCTGGTCTTTATAATATTAACATATTGTCTTATTAAAACACAGTCTCCCCACATAAAAACAAGCAGTAACGATTCCCATCGCCACTGCTTATCACTTCTTAATATAAATGTTCCCACCCAGAGGGTTCAACCATTCCGTTCCTACAAATTCATATTTATGGCTACCATTCTCACTCAATATACGGAAATGATAACACTGTTTTCTTATTAGATTATATAAATTATAGAGTGCATGAGGTCGGATGTCGATGATTTTTTGATCATTATTAACTTATTTTACCAATATTTATTTACAATACAACAAAAAGAACTTTTTCTTCTCAGATGTATTAGAAATGTAGTTTGCTATAAAAGCAATAATTTAATCTTTATATCAAATTTCTGCACTTATCTTTTAAATTATCCTCATATTTTTACTTTTTCGCAAATTCAACTGTATATAGCAACTTGATTCTTCTGTAGTCTTCACATCATTATAACAGTTTATTAAGGCATCCTTATGGTTCTTACTAGGACGGTTAGCATTTATATTATTTGTACAGCAAATTACTGCTTGTCCATGCTTATTTCCTTTTGTATTTAGCAAAGAACAATCCATCTTCGCCCCATGATGGGGAACCACCAAATAATCATAAGGATTCTCCGTTGCAAAATTCGCCTCTGGAGGTAATGACATGTAAGGTAAATCTCCCTCCATCAAACAACGTATTTTCCTATAATTTGCAATATTATTTTCCATACGAATAGCAATTCCCTGACAATTACAATTAGTAATCTCCTTATCCGTTCCCCTTTTACGATTACCCACATACAATATCATTTGACTATTTTTAGCATGCCGTATTACAATCTCTCTAGCATATCCTCTCTTCACCACCATCAGACTACCAATTCTATGCAAATAAATAAGTAATCTTTTAGCATTCCCTTTCTGTTCACTATTTTTTATGTTGGGAGCTATCCATCTGGTATCAAAAATATCTTTCTTTGCATATACACAACCTCTGAAATGATCCTCATCCCAATGAGACAAAATAATACAATGTGGTTTGGCCCTCCTGATATTTTTCAAAGCAGCTTTATATTTCTCTTCTGTCTTTTTTGAATTTGCATCTACATTTACATGCATATCAAAACCTATATCATAAAAGAACCTTTTTCTGATAATTCTATTTTTACCATAATTATAAATACAATTACCATTCCCCACCTTATATATTCTAGTTGTTTGAAAACGTACATCTTTAAATATTTTTTTCAGTTCATTCTGAATATCTGCATCTGAAGTAAAACCTATCTCATCCATATTGTATTTACTGTTTATTTTGTTCATGGCACCACTATCAACTCGCTTGTCACATATTACCAATTTTTTATTTTCATATTCTACCGGACTAGCACTGTGAGCAAATACACCTTCAAATATTATAGAATCCTTCGTATCCATATCTGTAGTCATATCAGCAAGTTTAGCTTTATACCAGCCTTTCATATTATACATTTGTTGTAAAAATGTTCTCTGCTGTTCTCCCAACTTCTTTAATTCAACATAATATTCTACTAAATAAGGACGATATATTTCTTTTATACTTTCCCTCGTAGAACCTGGAGTATCCCGCAACATATCAAAAATATATCCATCATAGGACAGAATTTCCGAAGAAATAATTTCAAGTTTGATGCTTCTTCTGCTTTCCTCTATAAAAGAACTATTTAACTGAGACTGCTCGGTTTGCTCATCTGCATCCACATCCATAGCAACCCACAGATATGTGTTGTTTTTATAAGAATTCCCAATCTTTTTAAACATATTTTTACATACTGCTTGATGTAAATTCTTTAAATCATATTTCTTAATTTTATGTCTTTTATAAAAAGATGGACTATTTATGTATTCTTTTATCACTGTATTTTGGAATACTCCATTTGCTTTCTGTATTCCTTGCATTTGAGAACAAATAACGTTACTATTAAGTATTCTGCATTTGATATCGTAGTAATCTATATCCATAATTTGTTCGACTTCATTCTTTGTTTTCTCATCCTTTACCAATACTTTCTCATTTTCTAAATCTCCCTTTAAAAATAGCAATATTTTGTATAAATACTCCGTTACTTCTTTAATCAGTGGATTCACATCATCATTATTGTAATCTTCAGGTTTTTCGTGCATCAATATATCCAACATCTTTTGCCAATCACTCATCTTGTTATACCCTCATATTTTCTTCCATATTCTTTCTTCAAAGTTAGTTTACTTCTCAATATATTAACACAAAATAACAATACAGCATAGATATTTCAATCCATACAATATCGTCATTTCTTTTTTATATCACTAAACTTTCATTGTCTTTGCCAATGATGTAAGTAACGCAGCCATCTCCGGATTTCCAAGCACTTTCATAAGTAGTTCTGCATCCACACCTTCCGGTACCGCAATCGTATTGCTGCTCTCATCCGCTCCTTTCATATGTGGCTTAAGTTTTTCCTTATTATAAAAGACATTCTCCATCATCTCTGCGTTCTTTCGTTTGTCCTCATTCAATGTTGTGACCATATACCTCTGTAAGCATATCAGCCTGAACATGACCGAAATCACCTTGAACCACTTTTATGTATCCACCGCTCAACTTCAATTTGTAAGTTACGCTGGCATGACGCAGACTGTGAAATACCACATTCAGCGCCACAAGTTTATCTATAATATCATGCATCTTGTTTCTCAGACAGCTGTCTCATATAGGAATCGAACCAACAATAGAGTTTTAGAAGTTCTAGTCTATACAGAAAACCTATGGATTAGTTAAGTTAATATAGGTCATGGAAAGACTTGATTTTACTGACTTTCCTGTAAGTCCATGTCAAAATAAGAAAACTGAAAATCATACAAGTTAAACACCTCTCGCTGACAAATGAGTGACACTGTCACCATGAGGGTCCAACAATTCCATTCCTGCGAATTCATATTTATGACTACCTTTCTCTCTCAATATGCTGTAACGATAACACTATTTTCTTATTAGATTACCTATATTATAATGTGTGTGAGGTCAGATGCCGATTGGTTTTAACCATTATTAAAATATTGTTACTCAGTTTTATCTTCTGATATCAGCATACATAGCTCGTCTGATAACAATGTATTCAACGCTGACTTGTGTTCCAATAATTGTTCACATGATCCAACAATTATCTCAGAAAATTTTGTTTCTCCAGCCCTTCTTCTTAATACCAAGTCCAAATTCTTTGCTTTCGATAAATTCAACTCATTTCCTTTTAACAATGTCATTGGCTTTGCGTTACCCGCAACAAAAAATCCTAAAGTAGCACTAACATTACCAGCAGCTAATGAGCATCGTATTCTATTCTTTTCAAAATCTTCTTCAACCGATGTTCCCGTAGAAAATATATTCATAATAGATGGTAACGAGTTGATTTTTCTCCTAACAGAACCTTTTACTTCTTTTTCATTCTGCCCCCTTTTACAAAAATCAAAATCACCTTCTTCCAATAAGCCCTTATAACACTTCTCAAAAAATGAAGCTGCATCCAAATTTGTATGTAGTCCTGTAAGATGCAGATAATTGTCCTCATGTGCACTTACTATATAATATTCATTTTTTTCAAACGCTTTAGAACATAGTAAATATTCATATTCAACATAATATTTCTTATATAAATCTGCACATTGAATAACTGTTTCTTTTACGCGTTGCGAAAAACTCTTTTGTTCTTCCATTAAACCTCCATATAGTAAAATAGAAGGATGACCTCGCAGTCATCCTTCTACTAATTTTTCACAGTTTATTCTGCAATGGGAATGGGTTTTCGGTCTCCATCCCGACCACTGGAACAGGTTTAAGGTCTCTGTTCCGACCTTATAAGTATCTCTTTTTGTACTTTAATTATACATCCCATCCCTCAAATAGTCAAAGAATTTTTTCTTCTCTATATAAAGGTATTCTTTACTTTATTATATGCATTGCCTTTGAAAAAAGAACCCGACGCATCAAGCTCTTTCTAGGTGTTGTCCGAAGACGTCCACCGCAATTCATAAACATAATATACTATATAACCATAATTTGTGCAAGTTGCATTAACAAATAGCTGCATATTTGTGTCACCACTGGTGTCACAAAATTGATTTATTATAATTTCATTTTTATATTGTCATAAATGCATCAATCTTAGCTAATATCTCTTCATTGTTTTGATAGCAGAAATCCGTCGCATTTATCCGCATCACTTCTCTGGGTATCTCTATTCTTCTCATATACTCAGAACACTTTTTAAAATCTTCGAATTTATCTATCGTTGTACTCAAATGAACCGGATGCCTGTTTTCATTTGTCATTCTATTCAAATATCTCTAATGCAGCACTTCCACATCTCCAAAAAGAGCAATTGTAAGCACATCATAACCATTATCTCCCGCTATTTTATGTAATCTTTCCAATTCTGATTTATGAAAATTTGATTCTAAAATTAAGTCTTTTTCCAGTGATGCAAATTCAGAAAATATAAAAAACATTAATTCCATGGAAACAGATGACAGCCTTTTATTTTCCTCTCTGTTTGAAAAACCTATGGTATCTCCCAAAACTTCTTTAATGGAATCCTTAAAAAACATATTCGTATGATATCTTTGTGAAAGAATGTTAGCAAAAGTAGATTTTCCCGTTGCAATATCTCCTGTAATCAACAATAATTTTTTTATTGTATTTTCTCCTTTGATTTCCTACTGAAAACAATATTTATAGTTTTACCACTTTATCTGCCATTGCAATCGTAGATGGCCGATGGGCAATTATAATCGTGGTATGATTCCTGCTTATTCTATTTATTGCTTTGTTGACCAGTCTCTCTGATTCATTGTCCAGTGCCGAAGTTGCCTCGTCCAATAAGAGGACCGGGGCATTTTTCAGAACTGCTCTGGCAATGGCGATCCGCTGTCGTTCGCCGCCGGACAAGGTGTTTCCCCGCTCTCCGGGAATGGTGTCATAGCCTTTCGGCAGACGCATGATGAAATCATGTGCGTTGGCAATCTTTGCAGCATTCACAATATCTTCTCCGGTGACCTCCTGCAGCTTTTCCCCTTTTCCATATGCGATATTTTCTGCAATACTGACTTCATATAAATACGGCTCCTGCGGAACATAAGCGATCAGATCACGCATTTCCTCTATTGTACTATTCCTTCCATTCTTTCCACAAATGCTTATTGTTCCCTTTTGCAACGGATAAAATCCCAATAGCAATTTTGCCAAAGTGCTTTTACCGCTTCCGGATTCTCCTACGATTGCCACACACTGTCCTCTGTCCACCTGCATATGAAAATCAGAAAGTACTTTTTGCCCTTCCGCATAACCAAAGGAAACATGATTCACTTTCACTATACTCTCCGAAGCCACTTCCTCATAATCGCTTTGCGTTACATAATGACCTGGTTCCTCTTCCAGTTGCAGAAAATCGTACAGATTCTCTACATTTGCCAAACAGTTTATCAGTTCCGGGAAATATCTTTCTATATCCATAAATGCATAATGGAACGGACCATATAACGTATAAATAGCAGATAACATTCCCAGTGTAATTCTGTTTTGGGACACGAACCAGACTCCCAATCCCAGAAATGCCAGTGTTCCCAGCAGATCAAATAAATTATTTAAACCGGATAATGCCGCACTGATTCGATTCACTTTCTTCTGTGTCGAAAAATATTGCTGATTTTCCTTTCCAAAAGCTTGCACCAATTTCTCACCGATCGGATAAGTCTTTACCAGTTCTATCCCCGACAGAATATTTGTCATTGCTTCCATCATGCCCCCATTATTCTGTGCCAGTTCTTTTCCGGCCTGTTTCATAGGATGTGCAAAATAATGATTTACTAAAAAAGTTCCTGCACTTATCAGTAGCAGACACAGTGTCAACTGTGAACTGTAATACATCATAGGAAGTAAATAGACTACGGCTCCGATTATCGCCGCCAACAGTCTGCGCAGACGGGAAGAATAAATATCACTGGCACGTTCTGTATCATAGATTAATTTCGAAATAAAATCGCCGCTGTGGTGTTCCTCATAATAGGAATACGGTAAACGCATTGCCTTTGCAAACACTGTCTTCTCCAATTTTGCCGTGGCCATTCTTCCTTCTATGTTGTAATGCATAATGCCCATTCTCCATAAGCACCAGCCGGACACAAATGCCAGAAATTGTATTAAAATTCTGAATAGTAAGCCGTCTGGATTTCTGTTTTGTGCTGCAGAAACAACACTTTCCACGATCCAGGCATTGGCAATTTTGGAAAATGCGGTTCCTACGGATGATATGAAAATGCAAAACAAATAAACGGGAAGTCTGTCCTCCATTAGTCCCAGAAACCAACGTAATAAATGTTTTTTCTCTTTATCCTTCATTCATCTTCACCCACTTCCTTCCCATAGAGTCCGCCATAAATTCCGTTCTGCTTCAAAAGTTCCCTGTGTGTCACCGATTCCGCAATAGTACCGTTTCTTACCACATAGATATAATCTGCCTTTTGAATCGTAGATAACCGATGTGCTATGACGATCACAGTTTTATCCCTTACAACTCTTGCAATCGCTTTTTGAATTTCCTGTTCCGTCTCCGTGTCTACCGCTGAAGTAGGTTCATCTAACAAAAGAATCGGTGCATTTTTCAGAAATGCCCTGGCTATGGAGATCCGTTGTCTCTGTCCTCCCGACAATTTCACTCCCCGTTCTCCTACCTGCGTATCATACCCCTGCGGAAGACTCATAATAAAATCATGAATATCTGCTGCTCTACAGGCTTCCTCAATTTCTTCTTTCGTAGCCCATTCCTTCCCGCACGCTACATTTTCTGCAATACTTTGCGGTAAAAGAAATACATTCTGGGATACCACGGAAAAACAATCTCTCCATTCCTGCAGTGACCATTGTTCTACTTCTTTTCCAAAAAGCTGATAGGAACCACTTTGCTTGCTATACAGACCATACAATATCTTGGCAATAGTACTTTTTCCTTCTCCCGAACCACCTGCAAAGGCCACCATTTGCCCTTTTTTTATCTGAAAAGAGATACCCTTCAGTACTTCTCTGTCAGCGGAATAAGAAAAATGTACATCCTTCCATACGATTGCATCCGTACACTCTGCACCAGGCAGCTTTATTTCATCTTCCTTGCATTTTCCTTTTAAAGATTCTTCCTCCATTTCCGCCTGATATAGAATCTCCAGTCTGTCCATGGCAACCTTGGAGGCACGAATATCATTCATGCAAAACATTACATTTCCCAACGGTCTATTTACCCTGCTCAATAAAATCGTGAAAGCCAACAGTTCTCCCACACTGATACGATTTGAAATTACCTCAAAAAGGGCAAAAAAATAACAGACCACTACCGGAATCGTAGTAATCACTCCCTTTAACAACCAACCCATGGAACTGATTCTTGTACTTTTGCAACCGTGATCTGCTATTTTATCTATCGCCGAATTAATGCGTGTGCACATCGCATGGTACAGATTATAACTTTTTCCAATGGTGATTCCCTGAATAGCATCATAAGCTATCTGGGTTCTGTCATCCATTGTGGTCCGGAACTTCCGCAGAATCGCTGCCAGTTTTTTGGATAATCTGTCTGCCACCAGCAGCATCACCGGATAGCTTGCAAATAATATCACAATCAGCCTTACGTCCATCTGTATAAAATAAGCAGTTATTGTCCCCACTGTCACAA
>ERZ1026856.1656-NODE-1656-length-10800-cov-3.955142_pt1 | contig 10800 bp, 18 predicted proteins | sample MGYA00380158_ERZ1026856 | MGnify/ENA primary metagenome ERZ1026856 (study PRJEB33269, sample SAMEA4719794) | human gut metagenome | biome: human-associated habitat; feature: organic feature; material: feces | place: Cameroon | collected 2013-10 ... | reverse complement strand
GCCTTCAGCGATGCGATTTCAAACATTTCCTGCTGAGAGAGTTCAAAATCGAATACATCGATGTTTTCCTTGATTCGGCTTGGAGTAACCGATTTTGCCTGTGGCAGCACGCCTGTCTGCATCACCCAACGGATAACTACCTGAGCTACACTCTTGCCATGGTTGGCAGCAATCGACTTCAAGAGAGGATTATCCAAGACATTACCTCTTCCCAACGGGCTCCATGCTTCCACAAGAATGTTGTTCTTCTTGCAGAACTCAACACACTCCTTCTAGGTGAATCCAGGATGATACTCTATCTGGTCAACCATCGGACAAATGTTTGCCTTCGCCATTACTGGCTCTGCATGATGCTGCATAAAGTTGGAAAGACCGATGCTGCGAATCAAGCCCTCTTCATGCAGACGCTCCATCGCTTTCCAAGTATCTACATTCTGCTGAAAAATTGATCCTCTCCGCCATCCATTTTCATGACAATTCTCTTACGTAGTTCCTCACATAGTCCTGCCGTTTTCTTCCTTCGGTCATTGAATTGTCTCCTTGATATGAGATTGGGAATGTGGCTCTTGTACTCTTGCATTTTATAGTCGAATAACCACTTCTCGCTATCAATGCTCTCTCTCTGCCGTTAGAGACAATGCCACCACTTCTAAGTCAGAAAACTTCGGTATGGGACCACGGCGTAGAACATTACCCAATTCATTGACAAGTTTTTCAGAGAATTGCTTGCATATCTCAAGAACTTTGATGAATTTTGTATAAAGGTTGTACATATGATGATTTAAACTTAATGTTTTAGCACCAATAAGTTACTAATAATCAGCGATATGTGCAACTTTTTTACTAATTCCACCAACGGGTAAACAATACAAAAACTACGCAAAAACTAAAACTTGTAGACGTATTTGTAAAACAATAAAAAATGAATATCAAGTCAATAGGTAACAAGATTAAGGGGAATCCTAAAATGATAGATGGAACAGTATATTCGATGCTCATTATATGCAGCATATCCCATTTTCTGAACGATATGATTCAGTCTATTATCCCCTCTATCTATCCAATCATGAAGAATAAGTTCAACTTCACGTTTGCACAGATAGGTATCATCACATTGGTGTTTCAGATGACGTCTTCTATCTTGCAACCCTTCACCGGACTTTATGCAGACAAGCATCCTCGCCCTTATGCGCTTTCCATCGGTATGTGTTTTACATTGGTTGGTTTGGTTCTGTTGGCTTTCACCGAGAATTATTTTCTAATACTCTTGGCTGTTAGCATCGTGGGATTGGGTTCGTCAGTATTTCATCCCACAGCTTCGAGTGTGACACAAATGGCTTCGGGAGGCAAAAAGAGTTTGGCACAATCTATTTTTCAGGTAGGTGGTAATGGGGGTGCTGCAGTAGGACCTTTATTAGCAGCTATTATCATATTGCCTTTCGGACAACACGCCATCTCTTGGTTTGCCTTGGCTGCCTTGATTGCGGCCATTATCATGATAAGATTGGGTAATTGGTACAAGGTAAGACTGTCTTATGTGGTAAACCATCCACAAAAACAGCCGCTCCTTAACACCCATATTTCCCAAAAAACAAAGTATTGGGCTTTGTTTATCCTCATCATGCTTATATTCTCGAAATACTTTTACACGGCTTGCATAACGAGCTACTTTACTTTTTTCCTTATAGATAAATTCGGTGTATCGGTACAAACCTCACAGCTGTGTCTGTTTGTATTCCTTATCGCTTTTGCTATCGGAACTGTAGCAGGAGGTATGTTAGGCGACAAGTTTGGCAGAAAGTATGTCATTTGGTTCTCTATCTTAGGTGCTGCTCCTTTTGCCCTTGCGATGCCTTTTGTGGACTTTACTTGGACCATGATTTGCACCTTTTTGTCGGGTTTGATTATTGCCTCGGCTTTCTCTTCTATCGTGGTTTATGCCACTGATTTAATGCCTAATAAAGTAGGATTGATAGCTGGTATTTTCTTTGGACTCATGTTTGGTTTGGGAGGTTTAGGTTCTGCCTTCTTTGGTTGGTTAGCCGATAAAACGAGCATTGAGTTTATCTTTCAAGTAAGTGCTTTTCTGCCATTGCTTGGCATTATCGCAGGATTCTTGCCAAACATGCAAAAGAAGTAGCGATGTGAGGAATAAGTATTAAGTAACTGGAGTTTCGGATTTAGTCAGGGACGGGCTGTTGCCCTTTCAGGACGTATTATCGGCTGCACCTAAGCAATTCAAGCAATTTTGATTGCGTTCGGTTTGCGCGATAATTTCGCTCATTTGGAACTAAATCCGAAACTTTAGTTAAGTAATAAGTCGATAGATGACATGTTTACCCCCACAATAGTTTGTTTGAGTCTTGCCATTGTCGTAAGAATTTACGATAATAGTAAGATTAACCACCCTTGTTCCACCGTTTGTCATTCGTTCGTTTCCGTATCGTTTCCGTATTGTTTCCGCTTCCCAATAGGAGAACAATAGGAGAACGATACGGAAACGATACGGAAACAATACGGAAACAATACGGAAACAATACGGAAACGATACGGATGTTTGTTGTCAATAAAGGCATGTTATAAGGAATTACCCCGTTATAACGACACATAATTAGGGGTGGCATATTACGATTTTTATTAAATATCAATCATTTAAAACATCAAAAAACGCGAAGCGAGTATTAATGGAATAATTAATGGCGATTGATGGTAATTAATGTTCAAAAAAACGCGAAGCGAAAATTAAATTTGCAGCTACGCTGCTATTGGGTTGAACATTAATTCCCATTAATGCCCATTAATTGTTCCATTAATTGTTCCATCAAAATTCTACACGATTTTATCGGATTTTGACGTCAATAAAGGGCATGATTAGATGGGTTACCCCCTTGAGGAGAATGATATTATATCCTTAATCGTATGAAGGAGATGGCTTCTTTCTGTGTTATTCTTTTCGAGGTGTTTTGCTAAAATGATAGACGAGACTCAGCATAAAGTAACGTGGTACTACATTGTGCCATGTTTCTGATTAGTATTCAAAGATCCAGTCAAGATTATCATATGGGCACCACTTTGCGTAAAGTTCGTTTATATAGTAAGCAACACCAAAGCGTTCCTTGCCCAACTCTTTAGCAAACTTATATAGTCTAATATCATTTTGCCTTTCGAGTGTATCCATTCCAGCCTCTATCCATTGCCCAATATTATCACCATCTTCGTGAAGCATCATTTCTCCATGCCAAAAATCAGCTTTATGTGTACCTTTATATTCCTTAGGCATTTCCGTATTCACTTCCGAATAATACTGAATGAGGTATTTATATGGTGATTCCAGATAAAGCCAATTGTGTTCAACAGAATATAAAGCTTCCTCGATACCTGTTACAGATGAACCATTCTCATCGGACTCTTGAACATCAAATATTCGATAAGTCCCATCTTCCATTTTTCTAAATCTAAATCTCCCAAGAAGAACAAAGCTTCTGCAAACATATATCCATCCATTATCTAGATAGAAATTGTATCGATCTTCCCATCCGGGTTCAAACGACTTGATGACACGTCGATGTAACTCTGGAGAGATGACCTTTTCTTTAAAAGGGTTTGTTATATGAGTGAAGTGATGATATTCAATATTTGTACGAGCATCATTCTTTGCCCAAAATACCCTTGCCCATTCTTTTTGTCGTTTAATCTTTGATATAGTTCTATGATAGCGTTCGTTGATCTTCAAAGGTATGCGAATATCATTGACGCAATGATTTTCATCAGCGTATTTCTTCTTGATGAAGTAGTTGCGACATCCATACATAGCTTCAGCGATAGCTCCTGTTAATGTGCCTAAAAGTCTTTTGTTTCCTTTCATTCTCATGGCATTATGCAAAGCACTACCGAAGTCGAAAGCATTGTAAAATGCATCCCAAGCTCTGAGAATGTAGGATATTGGAGATTCTTGATTCCGCCAGTCCCAATCGTGACGGCAACCTTTGAAAATACCTCCAAGTTCTGCATAGACGTCATCCTTTGTCTTACCATTTCTCAGCAAATATATTATCTTACGAAGGAATTGTAAGGAGTACCATGCTTCTTTCTCAAGGTCATGTTCAAAAATTAGACCGCAGTTGTTCTGACTTTTCTCTTGATACCATGCGCAAGGAATCACTCTGACCATTGCAATTCCTATGGTCAATGTATTATAGTTGTAGTTATAGTCTTGCTTTTCAATCCACTCCTTAACTCCTTCAGAGTAGCATACGACATCGTCATTGACAACACGAAACCATGGACGAATGTATTCCTGATATTCTGCTTCGTTCATGAATAGATTAAAGTCAAGTGCATCTGCAGTTGCAAGCACAGAAAGACCAAGTTCAGAGAGCAATGCTTTCTCTGAAATCAAGGATGGGTAAAACTTCTCATGATCGTTTTCCCAAGTCCATGCTGCTAAGTCGCCAACAATTGCGCCAATCATACAAAGTTTCTGTTATAGTGCTACTCAAAGTATTTATCGATGAAGTTTATCTGTTCATTATTGAGAACAGCATACTGAACATATCTGCTGATACCTATCGTTTCCAGTTCATTTAATCCAAGTTCTTCGCCTTCATACATGGCTGCAACAGGAGTAAACTCAAAACAATCATTATCAAGAACAAATGGAGCCAACCAACATTCTTCGTCTTGTCTTGGCACGCTCGTGTTGGTTACTTCTAATTTGTATCTGATTTGATAATGTCCTTTACCTGACATAAAAAGATACACGATGTCACCAACATTAAGTTTCTTGTTAGACTTGCGCCAATAGAGTTTGCCGTATAAAGCAATACTCTTTGTATGATCAAGGAAACTTTCATTTCCTTTGAGTAATACATGCTTAATTGTATTCATATCAATCTTCTGAACCTTTGTGTTTAATATCTTTAAAAACTTAGCCATCAAACAAGAATAGGCGGCAAACCTAATTGTTATCAGAGACTTACCGCCTAATCTTCAGTTTTAAATTACTTCTCCTCTACAGCAGCCTGCGCAGCTGATTTCACCCTCTCATTATGAGGGACTTTTGAAGAATTTGTAAGTGTCTCTATCAAAAGAGGTGAATTAACTAATCTTATCGTGCTAATCTCATTTGTTTGTGCGACTCTGGCTCCGGCATCACAATGCCGTCCTGAGCCGTTATTTTGCCCTTCTGACGAGTTTTGCGTGCTCGGATGAGGGTTTTATTGTTTTGGCAAAAACAGACGCTTAAAACGCCTTATTTGCGTTTCGTCTCAACAAGTCGGTCGTATAGTTCCACGGAGCGTTCGGTGGCGAAATACTCTGCCCATTCCCGGAACGTGTGCGGTATCTCCAGCACTCCGTCGTCGTAGTCCATGCAGTCCCACCAGTCGGAAAGTTCCGCAAAGACTTCAGGAGGATTGGTGCCCAATGCGTCCACCACTTCAGTTGGATATTGCTCAATGAGCATCATCTTCCAACTCTCCATGTCCATATCAGGATTTTCGTGCAGGACATTCCATGCTGCCTCTTTAAGTTCAGCATAGAATTCATCTTCTGTACAGCCTCCATTCCAAAACTTAAAATCATTCATTGTTCTACTATCACTAAATTTGTCCACATGAAGAAAATACTTAAACACATACGCTTTTGGTATTACCGTAGATTGTATACGCGATTGGTCTTCGCTTATCTAAGGCACGAAAGCACAAGTTGTGGTGCATACAATTATGCAGCAGAAACCTTTAAGGCTATTACAGGTCGTTGGTATTCTGATTTTCAGGATAATCAGGACGCATAGGCTTGAATTTTTTATTCCATTCAGCCCTATTTTTCACATGGGTGTTAGGTAATACAATTGGAACAGAGAATGTTATCCTTGAAACGTTCTCTGTATGGTTCTCGTTATTTCCGCCCAACTTGGCTGAAAATATATGTATTCCGACCTTTCCTCCAGACTCTATATTATCTGTACTTCCAACAGTTATTGCAACATCAAAGTCTATTTTCGATATTGGTCTGTTAATTTTATCGTTCTGTGGGTCTATCACAGTCACATTAGCAATTGGATTTGGTACAGAAGGAGAAACTATCGCCCCATTCTGCAATTCTTCCTGCAACTCACTCACGGCATTAGTTATGTCAGACAATGCTGTCTTTATAAATTCCTTCAGTTCCATAAGCATTTTATTTTTTATAGCATTTCTTGCATGGAGTACGACCTATGCTTTCAGCCTCTTGTAGACTAATTTCTTCAACACTCGCTCTGCAATTTCTCAAGCCCTTGCAGTCATTGTGCGCGTGATAACGCTCTGAACTTTCTCCTGTACACACCCATACTTTTGCATTTGGATCTGTAGGAACGGAAACACGCTTGTGGGATGATTTTCCACAAGATACACAGCACAACAAAGTGACGAGAATGAAATATATCAACTTATGCTTCATTTGCTTTATTGTTGTTGTTCGAAAACATTTATACACTTTCCTGTCCATTTATCAAAAACAATTTCTTCGTCCATTCGTAAAAAACGATTATTTAGGGCATAAAAAACAATGCTAATAGTAATCAATAAAAAAACAGCTATGCTAATTATAAATTGATAATTGTTGAGTTTTATATTTCTATGTTTGCGACTTTTGTTTTTGAAATTATGTGTATTTACAGCATGAAGCATAGCTTTTTTTTCCATGTCAACTTCTTTTCTTGTTGTGTCTACAGCCATTCTGAACCTTATCAAATTATCAGGAGTCGCCATTATTCTACCTCTAAAGCCATAATGCAAGCGTTTATCCCAATTCCAATATTTATCTTCTACGTTCAATAGATGTTTTGGTTCGTAGAATGAATTTATGCTCATAGAAACAACTCCCTTTGCAGTTTCCTCATCAGAAAAAGAGCTGCTATCACACTCATGCATCGTTATTATCGCATCATTGATGATTTCGCAAACAATAAGTTCTGAAAATCGATTATTAGACAGAAGTTCCTTTAAATTTTGTTCCAATTCACAGATACACGAATAAATTCGGCTTTTATCCATCATCTTCCCTCCACCATTTTCTCGTAAACCTTAATCAATCTTTCTTTCTCTGCGAGCAGGGCTTCAAGGCTCTTAACTCGCTCAGCCAACACAGCATCTATGCTAACAATTACAGTTCTATCCATTACCCTGCTTCTTACAATTACGAATAGCCAAGACTAAATCATTCAACAAAGGAATACTTTCACGTTGTTGGATTTCTCCAATCATAAGCAGAAGTTTCTCAATGTCACTTTCCTGCAAATGTATTTTTTCCGTTGCTTTCATTGCTTCCAATGTTGTTTTGAGTATGCTGTTGTATTCCTTTTCAGAAGACAAATTTGCAAACATCTTAACACTGGTAATAGCAGAACGCAACATGTCCTTTTTCCGATCTTCTTTACCAATATCCGCCAAAGCACAAGCTATCATTTGAGAAGTTCTGCCATACATCAACGCAGTGTTGTAGTCTGTTTTATTGTGTAAGTAGTTGAATTGACGCTGAATATCAGAATGAAGATCATCAAATTCTTTTCTTATGCCCTTTATGTCAATCATAGACCATATATTCCACCCTATCAGTAGTGTTACCAACAATGCAAGTATTGCAACAACAACCCCAATATAATCAAATCCTAAATTTTCGACACGAGGACAAATAATGCATAGTAGAACAATACATGATACTGCATTGATTACAGAAATCAGATAGAATATTATTCTCAAAAATCCTTTAATGTTCATTTGCTCAACACTTGAATAACTTTATCCTTTAATCCCATTTTAATAAACTCATCTGGAGTAACATCAAGCTCAACTACAACTTTAGTGGACTTTCTCTGATTGTCCAATAAAGTTTGAAGTCGCTTAATTTCTTTCTCATAGATGTTCAAATTTTCCTCATTGGCATCATTGTCTGCACCAAAGAACACACTCGGACTTACACCAAGTACATTAGATAGGCTTTCAATCGTAGAAATCTTAATATCAGCACCATTTAGCGCATTATCAAGTGTTGTTCTCGAAATTTTAGCCATTTCAGCAATCTGAGCCTTGCCCATTTTACTTTTCTCTACAAGTGAGCTTAATAGATTGAAATTCATACACTTACAATTTATTACGTTCATTATACTTTAATTTTCTTCAAAAAATAATGTCCAGTAAACTTGCACATATGTTCACTAAACACTACCTTTGCACCATAAAGTTATAAATAAATATCGAAACAATGACAGAAACAACTAAAAATCAGCGAAAAAAAACGCTCTTAGGTCAGTTACGAGACCTTGAAGTTGGTGAAGCGTTGACGGTATCTGTTAGCCGTTCAAGCTACTTGAAGTCGATTTGCGTCAGCTTTGGACTCCAGTGGGACAAGAAGTTTACCACAACAACCAATCGAGAACAACGAACCATAACAGCTACACGAATTGCATGAAGATTAAGCACATCATCTTTATAGAGTCCGCCCAGCCATACCGCACATCTGTATTAACCGATAAGGGAATACGTGCAGCACGACCAGGCGAAACACTTAAAGCTTTGTGGACGCTACATCAAAATGAAAATTTAGGCATTCTACGCTTGCTTGCTATCTGCATCAAGAAATTAACAATGTCCCTCTTCCGATCTTCACAACAGCAGTTGTTCACACCAACCGAAACCACGCCCGAACTCCTATCAACATTCAAGCGTTGGGAAAAAGCAATGGAAGGTTCACACGACTTGCCACAATAAGGGCACACTTCGGCTGCTATAACCTTTTCAAGGTTACGCAACTCTGAATCTGAAATAAGATTACTCATAAAATAAAAATTAAAAATTCGACACAACAAAGATAATCAACATAAGCGAACGCGCCAAACGACAAAAATTAAAAATTCGACACTTTTACATTTCAATCACAAGGTGCGTTCGCCATTTAACCCCCCAATCATCATGACAAAGAAAATCATCACACTCGCACTCATCCTTGCAAGCCTCATCAGCTGCAACACAACAAACAATCTTTCAGAAGAAGAACTTCACCGAATCAGTTGGAAAGCATTCTGCAACACATTCGGCTATAACGACAAGTTAGACGCCAACAACCAGGAGGCAATTAACGATTACCTTGACAGCTGGCGAGGATCGGCTGACGAAGAAGATGCCTTCAGCAAACTTGGCATCAACCTCTACTAACAAATGAGCAGTAAAGCAAATCCCATTTGCAAGTCGTGCAACAAATCGTACATACTCATCAATGGTTGCTTCTGCGTATACCTCAATCGTTATGTAGAACACGCCAAAGTACCACCATGTACAACCACTAATAACAACAAAAAAAATGAATAAAGCATATTCTATCATCCGCGTTTGCATCCTACTTATCATCGGATGCGCAGGAACACTCTTCCTTTTCGGAGAGGAGCAAGACAGCAGTTTCTTCGCGCACCTCTTCCACCTTATAATCGACAAGACTCTCGGTTTCCTGCTGCTTGCTCTCACCATCTTGCTCTTCAACAAGTGGCGCAAGCATGACTGGTTGCTTCAGTTCTTCGACAAGCTGTGCGATGAAGCCGACGAGACCCAAAACCCAATGAGCCGACAGGAGGACGAACTATAATGGACTTCCTCAACTTCCCCGACAAGTGTGTACGCTACTCCACCTTCCTCAATGATGTAGCCGCAAAGGTGGTCCACATGATTAAGCAGGATGCCAACGATCCTGAGTTCATCAGCCAGAACAAAGCGTTTCAGATGTTCGGTCGTGGCAATGTGGAGCGGTGGCGCAAGCAGGGCAAAGTCCTTGCCTACAAGCGTCCGGGCAAAGTAGAATACCGTACAGCCGACCTGCGGCTGTTGCAGAGGATAAAACAAGACTACCTTGAAAAGTAGCCTCAACTGCTGCAGATAGAATGCTTAATCGGAAAGGGCATCCAGGCGCAACTGGAACCACTGAAGGCATGTTACAGCCGAAGTACAAGGCTCAAAGATGCTCATGGAGTGCATTAGTGCGGTTCGACTCCCACCTGCAGCTCACACACAACAATATTATTCACAATCAAACAATACAACACTATGGGTAAAATAGGATTAACAATCGAGCAAATCAACACGATGCAGCCCGAGAGTATCGTACGTAACGAAAACGTGCGCGACAAGTTTATTCAAATCTACGAAGCAATGTGGACACCATCCACAGGAACCCCAGGCGAAGCAGCCTACGAACGTGAATCGCGCAACTTCAACCGACTGCTTTCTGAAAAAGAAGACTTGCGAAAGAACTGCACAAAGTTTTCGCTCTTCACAGCATTCCTCGATGTAGCCATCAGTGGTTTAACACTCGACCCTGGCACCAGGGCGCAAGCCTACCTCCTCGCTCGCTCTGTCGCCATTGATAGCTACTATGAAAACGGACAGAAGAAAAACAAGTACGAGACACACTGTATGCTCACCGTGTCTGGATATGGAGAGTTGGTGCTTCGCGCACGATGCGGACAAATTCGACATGCTGACAACCCTGTTATCGTGTACGAAGAGGATGGCTTCGAATATGGCGAACACAACGGACAGAAATTCGTCAACTACACTTGTCGTCTTCCCCACACCACAGGTCGTATCGTTGCTTGCTTCATGAAGATAACACGTGCTGACGGATCTGTAGACTACGCAGTAATGCTCCCTGAAGATTGGATGCGACTATCCAACTACTCTGCACGACAAAACGGCAAGTACAATTATCAAGCCAAGCAGTGGGAGAACGGCAAACCCAATGCGCTCTACACTGCACAAGGCGGACAGATTG
>ERZ1026856.1652-NODE-1652-length-10825-cov-4.163324_pt1 | contig 10825 bp, 9 predicted proteins | sample MGYA00380158_ERZ1026856 | MGnify/ENA primary metagenome ERZ1026856 (study PRJEB33269, sample SAMEA4719794) | human gut metagenome | biome: human-associated habitat; feature: organic feature; material: feces | place: Cameroon | collected 2013-10 ... | reverse complement strand
TGGAAGAAAGACTTTTTGAAATCCAGCGTTTAAAAAGAAAATATGGAAGAACAATTCAAGATATTCTAGATAAAAAAGAAGAATTACAGAATCAGGTAGACAGCATTACACACCGTCAGGAATACTTAGATGCGTTAAATGCGAAAATGCAGAAAGCATATGATGTGTATCATTTACATGCATGTGAACTATCTGCATTTAGAAAGAAGGAATCACACCGCCTGGATGAAGAGATTCAATCTCATCTGAATGACTTAATGCTTCCAAACGCTAGATTTGTAACGTCATTTACAGATTCTGAACCATCTCTTTATGGAGATGATCATGTTGAATTTTTAATCAGCATGAACCAGGGAGAAGATCCAAAACCGTTAGCAAAAACTGCATCTGGTGGTGAACTGAGCCGTCTGATGCTAGGCTTGAAAATTATTTTTACACATTTACAAGGTATTTCAACAGTCATCTTCGATGAAATCGATACGGGCGTATCTGGACCTGTAGCAAGCAGTATTGGAAAGAAGATGAAGCTTTTATCCAAATCTACACAAGTATTTTCTGTAACGCATCTTGCGCAGGTTGCTTCATGTGCAGATCAGAACTATTTTGTCTCTAAAACGGATACTGATGGCGTAACACATTCCAGCGTGAAACGTCTCAATAAAAAAGAAACAATTGAACAGCTTGCTTTGATTGCTTCTGGAGAAGTCACAAAAGCTTCTTTAAAGGCAGCTAGTGAACTGTACCGAAGGAACCAGCAATGAGTAGAGTATATTTTCATATTGATTTGAATGCATTCTTTGCTTCCTGTGAAGAACTGCTGGATCCTTCATTGAAAGGAAAACCACTTGTCGTTGGTGGAAAATCCAGAAGAAGTGTGATTTCGACTGCGAACTATGAAGCACGCAAATATGGAATTCACAGTGCAATGCCAATGCAGCAGGCAGAAAAATTATGTAAAGATCTGGTTATAGTCAATGGCCATTATGCCTTTTATTCTGACATGTCTCATCAGTTTATGCAGATTATTCATTCCTATACTGATCTGGTTGAAAAGGCATCAATTGATGAATGCTATGCGGATATGACAGATGTTATCTGTAGATATCCAAAACCATTAGATGTTGCCTTTGAAATTCAAAGAAGAGTTCTAGAGGAAACAGGCTTACGTTGTTCCATTGGAATTGGACCAAACATGTTTTTAGCAAAAATGGCAAGTGATATGAAAAAACCAATGGGAATTACTGTTTTGCGTATTCGTGATGTTCCGGAAAAAATGTGGCCTTTGCCAATCAAGGAAATGCAGGGAATTGGCAAAAGAACAGTTCCATTAATGGAAGATCTAAATATTCATACAATTAAAGATCTTGCAACATATCAGGATCTAAATGCTTTGAAGCCTGTTTTAGGAAAAAATATTGAGAGTATGATTAAACGTGCCAATGGCTATGATGATCGTACACTAATGACAGATTATGATTCTAAAAGTATGGGAATTTCAGAAACTTTACTGGAAGATGTAACGGATTATGATGAGCTGCGTGGCTTGATTAGAACGTTATGCAGGCGTCTATCGAAACGTTTAAAAGAAGCGCACAAAGCTGGGTATCATGTATCCATGCGTATCTGTTACTATGATTTTAGAAATGCAAACAAGAGTAAGAAACTATCAGCACCAATCTGGACAAGTGATGACTTGTTTGTTCAGGCAATGATTCTTTTTGATTCTTCCTATGAAGAAGAGGAAGCAGTGCGTCTGATCGGTGTATCTGTCAGTGATTTTGCCGGTGAAGATTTTCTTGCAAAACAAGTTTCATTATTTGATGCACCAGAAGAAGAATCTACTTCAGAAATCCTCCATGATTTAAATCATCAATTAGGAACACAGGCATTTGTAAGAGCTAGTTCTCTTTTGGAGAATGATAAATGAATCTAGAAGAGGCTTACCAACAGTATTTGATGCATCTTAGAATCAATGAAGGGAAAAGTGAAAGAACGATCCAGTCATATGGAAGAGATTTGAAACAATATATTGCATATCTAAAAATAAATCATATTGAGGATACAAAAGATGTAAAACTACAGGATATTCAAAGCTTTATTGTTGAACAAAGTAAAACAAAGGCATCTTCTTCTATGGTTCGTATGAGTGCTTCTATCCGTTCGTTTCATCAAGATCTTGCTTTTATGTTTGATGAAGAAGATCCTAGTAAAAATATAGAAGTGCATAAGAACAGTGTGCGTCTTCCTGTGTTCTGTACAATAGAAGAAATTAATCGTTTAATGGATTCTTTTGATGACCATATTCCTGAACAGTATCTTGATCACGCAATATTACAGATGATTTATGATTGTGGGTTACGTGTTAGTGAAGCTGTAACTTTAACAATGAACCGTGTTGATCTTGATTCAAGAAAATTAAGAGTTTTAGGAAAAGGGGACAAAGAAAGAATTGTTCCCATTCCAAGCCATTCCATTTCTTTTTATAAAGAATATCGGGATGTGATTCGTACTAATTTCTTAAAAAATAAAACAAATCTATTCTTTATTACAAATAAAGGAAAAAAAGTGACAAGCAAGCATGTAGAAGTGCTTCTACAGAAAAAATGCATCGAATTGAATTTTCATAAACATATTACGCCACATAAATTAAGACATAGCTATGCAACGCATATGCTGCAGGGTGGTGCTGATTTAAGGAGTATTCAGGAAATGCTTGGGCATTCTGATATCTCTACAACAGAAATCTATACACATGTTACAAACAAACAGATGTTTGATGCATATGAAAAGTTTCATTCTGATATTTTGAATGAAAAACTTTCATTCAATGGCAAAAAGTCCGCTAAATAAGCGGATTTTTTAATTGCTATTTGAAAATAAAATGTAAATATCTTAGTAAAATCTTACAATTAAGTGAAAATGATTTCACTTTTGTATTGCAAATAGATACATCTGTGCTTAGAATAGAAACGTATTTTAAATACGAACAAAAAAAGGAGAGAAATTATGAAGAAATTATTGGTAAGTGCTGTAGCACTGGCAATGCTCGCTGGATGTTCATCTGGCGGAGCTGCTTCTACAGCGAACACTAGCGGAGGAACAGCTGGTAAATCTGTAACAATTGCAACAGATACAGATATCTTGAGTATGAACTCATCAACATCCACGGATGGTACATCATTCATCGCATTAACAATGTGCGAAGCTGGTTTAACACAGTTAGATGAAAAGAATGTTCCAGTATCAGATTTAGCGGAAAGCTGGGATGTCAGCAGTGATGGACTGGAATATACATTCCATATCAGAAAAGATGCAAAGTGGTCTGATGGTACAGCATTAACAGCCAATGACTTCGTCTATGCATGGAACAGATTAATTGATCCAGAAACTGCCAGTGACTATGCATTCTTAATTGATAAAAATGCAGAATCCAATACAACAAACATTAAGGATTGGACAGCTGAAGATGATCAGACTTTCAAAGTTACATTAAGCAAGCCATGTGATTTCTTCTTATCATTATGTGCATTCCCATCACTTTTCCCATTAAATGAAAAGTTTGTTGAAGAACAAGGTGATCAGTATGCATTAACAACTGACAATATGTTATATTGTGGTCCATATACATTAACTGAATGGACACCAAGCACATCATGGAAGTTCGTAAAGAATGATCAGTACTGGGATGCAGCTAGCTACGCTGAAAATGTTGATGAAGCTAACTGGAGACTTGTACAAGGTCAATCAGCAATCTTAGACTACCAGGCAGGCAACATTGACTATGTTAAGCTGACAAGTGAAGTCATTGATGACTATGCTGGCAAGGAAGATGTCGTTACATCTTTGACTGGTTATTCCTGGTATTTATCACTCAACTTCCATAACGAAGCTTTAGCTAACAACAATATCCGTAAGGCTATTGCATACGCAATCAATACTGATGAATTATGTACTTCTGTACTCAAGGATGGTTCTACACCACTTGAAGGTATCGTAACAAAGTCCACAACAGCAAATGCTGATGGTAAAGATTTCAGAAGTATCTCTGGAACAGTTGTTCTTGGATATGATGAAGCAAAGGCTAAGGAAGCATTTGAAGCTGGATGCAAGGAATTAGGCGTTGATTCAGTAACTCTAGAAGTTTTATATGAAGATGCTGATGTAAGTAAAAACTGTGCTGCATACGTTATGAATGCTCTTGAAAAGGCTGGATTCACAACAGAAGCTAAGTGTGAACCAAAGAAGAGCAGACTACAGGATATGCAGAATGATAACTATGACGTAGCTTTACATAGATGGGGACCTGACTATGCTGACCCACAGACATACATGGATCTGTTCGTAACAGGCGCTTCTAACAACTATGGTCACTATGAATCTGAAAAATATGATTCTTTAATCGAAAAGGCTCTTTCAACAGATGCTGCTGATTCTACAAAGAGATGGGAAGATTTTGCAGAAGCTGAAAAAGTTCTTGTTAATGAAGATACAGCAATCATCCCACTATATCAGGCTGGTAACACAGCTCTTCAGAATACAAAATTGACAGGTATCCAGTATCATGGTGCTGGTGTTGATAGCTATCGTCATATGAAATTAGCTGCTTAATAACACATAATTATAAGGGTGAGAAGCTCACCCTTATAATGTTTTAGAAAGGGGATTTACATGAAAAAATATATTGGGAAACGATTATTGATATCATTAGCAACTTTACTCGTTATTCTTCTTGTCTTGTTTGTCATGATGGACTTGATGCCAGGATCTCCATTTAACGATGAAAAGCTTACAGAAGCACAAAAAGCTTTACTATATGCAAAGTATGGCCTAGATCAGCCATTCTTAACAAGATTCATCACTTATCTCAAGAATATGTTAACGGGTGACTTTGGTGTATCTTATGCAATCAATAAAGACTTCTCTGTAAGTTCAATGATTTCCAGTCGTTTATGGATTTCTGTCAAACTTGGTTTTATGGCAATGATTATTGGTACAATTCTTGGCTTGATTTTAGGAATTCTAGCTGCATTGAATCACAATACATGGATTGATACATTATGTTCAACAATTTCTGTTGTTGGTGTATCTGTTCCTTCATATGTATTTGCATTGCTTCTCTGTTATTTTATTGCATATAAGTTAGGATTATTCCCAATTTTATATAATGCAGCGCAGCAAGGAAAATCTTTAGTTCTTCCTGCAATTGCATTGAGTTTTTCTCCAACCGCAAATATTGCTCGTTTTACAAGAAGTGAAATGCTGGATGTATTGAATTCCGATTATATTCTTCTTGTAAAATCAAAAGGTTTGAAAGACTATAAAGTTATTTTGAAACACGCAATGAGAAACTCATTGATTCCAATTGTTACAATTATGGGACCTATTCTTGTTAACTTGTTGACTGGTTCTAGTGTTGTTGAAAAAGTATTTGGTATTCCTGGTCTAGGTACATTATTGATTACCGCAATTCAAAGTAATGACTACAACGTAACGATTGCATGTGCGTTTGTATATTCATTGATGTATATCATCGCTATCTTTGTGGTAGATGTTCTCTATGGTGTTATTGATCCAAGAATTCGTGTTGCGAAAGAAGGAGGTAAGTAATTATGAGTCAGAATTTGAATTATGAATTTAATGAAGATGATTTTAAATTAGCCCATGATTCTAACGATAAGTTAATGGATAAAAACTTTGTCGCTACTTCCTATGCTAAAGATGTATGGACAAACTTTAAAAAGAATAAAGGTGCTTTAATTGCTGCAGTTATCATTGTTTTGATTACAATTATGGCAATCATTGGACCTGGCTTGAATGAGCATACATTTAAATCTATTATTACAGAACATGCAAATCTTGTACCACGTATTCCTGGTCTTGAAAAGCTTGGTATCTTTGATGGTATGAGAAATGGTGAAAATCAGTATGTTGCGAAAGGATTCCAGGATGTATATTACTGGTTTGGTACAGATGCTTTAGGTCGTGACTTGTTTACACGTGTATGGTCTGGTACAAGAATCTCATTAATGATTGCATTAGTTGCTGTATTGATTGATGTTTGTATTGGTATGATCTATGGTTTGATTTCTGGTTTCTTTGGCGGTGCAGTTGATATGATCATGCAGAGAATCGCTGAAATCTTAAATGGTATTCCAACACTTGTTATTGTCGTATTGTTTGGTCTTGTATTAAAACCTGGTGTTACTTCTATTATCTTTGCATTAATGATTACTGGATGGATTGGTATGGAACGTATTACACGTGCACAGGTATTGAAAGTAAAAGAACAGGAATATGTTCTAGCGGCTAAAACATTGGGTGCAAAGGATTTCTATATCATTTTTAAAGAAATTCTTCCAAATATTTTTGGACAGATCATTATTGAATCTATGTTCTCTATTCCAAATGCAATTTTTACAGAAGCCTATCTTTCTTTCGTTGGTGTCGGTGTTCCTGAACCAACAGCTTCCCTTGGTTCATTAATTTCTTCAGGATACAACTCTATGATTACATATCCTCATATGTTAATGATTCCAGTTGTAGTACTTGCATTGTTAATGTTAAGCTTCAACCTTTTAGCAGATGGATTAAGAGATGCATTTGATCCAAAGATGCAGAATAAGTAAGGAGGATTCTATGGTACAGTCAGTAAAACGTGATAAAAAAGATAGGGTTCTCTCTATTCGCGATTTAAATATTTCATTTAAGACAAACTATGGTGTTGTAAATGCCATTCGTGGTGTTCGTCTGGATTTATTTAAAGGAGAAACAATTGCCATCGTTGGTGAATCTGGTTCTGGTAAATCCGTTACCTGTAAAACAATTATGGGTATTCTAGATTCCAACGGTATTATTGATTCAGGCGAAATTACACTTTTCTATAAAGATGAAAATGGCAATGAGAAAACAGCGGATCTTACAAAGATGTCTCAGAAGCAGATTCGTTATGAGTTCTGTGGAAGAAAGATTGCGATGGTATTCCAGGATCCAATGACTTCATTAGATCCTACAATGACAATTGCTAAACAAATCATGGAACCAATGATTGAGCATCGTCATATGTCTAAAGAAGAAGCAAGACAACATGCATTGGATCTTTTAACAAAGGTTGGTATTGAAAATCCAGAAAAGAGAATGAAGCAGTATCCTCATGAACTTTCTGGTGGTATGAGACAAAGAGTTGTTATTGCGATTGCATTAGCCTGTGATCCTGATATTTTGATTTGTGATGAACCTACTACAGCATTAGACGTAACAATTCAGGCAAAGATCATTGAATTGATCAAGAGCATTCAGGATGAAAAAGGTATTTCTGTTATTTATATCACACACGACTTAGGTGTTGTTGCGAAAGTTGCGGACTATGTCGCTGTTATGTATGCAGGTAGAATTGTAGAAAAGGGCAGAGTCAATGAAATCTTCTATGATCCAAGACATCCATATACCTGGGGATTACTTGCTTCTATGCCTGATACAGATACAAGCAGTGAAAGATTGTTTGCAATTGCCGGTTCACCACCTGATTTAACAAATAGAATCAAAGGTGATGCATTTGCCCCTAGAAATCCATATGCATTAAATATTGATTTTGAATTAGAACCTCCAATGTTCGATGTTGGCGGTCAGCATAGAGTTGCATCCTGGCTATGTGATCCAAGAGCTCCTAAAGTTGAGCTTCCAAAGGATCTGCAGGAAAAATTAGTGAAAATGAAGAAGGAGGCAGGATTAGCATGAGCGAAGCAAAGAAACCTCTACTTCACATAGAAAATTTAAAGCAGTATTTTAAGATTTCCAGAACATTTACGACTAAAGCTGTGGATGGTATTTCTTTCGATATTTATGAAGGAGAAACCTATGGTCTTGTTGGTGAGTCTGGTTCTGGTAAATCTACAACTGGTCGTAGTATTATTCGTCTGTATGATCCTACGGATGGGAAAATTATCTTTGATGGAAGAGATATTTCTAAAAAATTGAGTAAAGAAGATGCCAGCTATCTTCGAACAAATATGCAGATGATTTTCCAGGATCCTATGGCATGTTTAAATCCTAGAAAGAAAGTAAAGGAAATTATTGCACAGGGACTTGAGATTCATCATGTATGTTCTTCTCAAAAAGAAGTGGATGAAAAAGTATATGCAATTCTAGAAAAAGTTGGCCTTTCAAAAGAACAGGCAACTCGTTTCCCATCACAGTTCTCAGGTGGTCAAAGACAACGTGTTGGTATAGCTAGAGCGCTTGTTATGAATCCAAAATTAGTCATTGCGGATGAATGTATTTCTGCATTAGATGTTTCTATTCAGGCACAGGTTGTTAACTTGATGAAAGATCTGCAGGAAGAATTGGGAACAACGTATTTGTTTATTGCGCATGACTTATCCATGGTAAAGTATATTTCTGATCGTATTGGTATTATGCATCTTGGACATATCGTTGAAACAGGTACTACGGATGAAATTTTTACAAATCCGATTCATCCATATACAAAATCTCTTCTATCTGCGATTCCTCATCCAAATCCAATCGTTGAAAAGAATCGTGTTGCGATTACATATGACAAGGAAAAAGAAGGTGTGGATTATACAAAAGGTGTGCAGCATAAATTAACAGATACACATATTGTATTAGCAACAGATGAAGAATTTGCTAGATGGACGAAATAATGAAATGAAAGATTCGTATGATTTGTACGGATCTTTTTTGTTATAATGCTGATAGAAAGTATTGAGGAAAATATCATGGCAATTACACTTGGGGTATCTGTATACCCAGATCAGGAAACGATCGAACAAATCGATGCGTATTTAAAGCTTGCAAGCAGTTATGGTTTTACAAAAGTATTTACAAGTATGTTTTCAATTGAAGGAAACAAAGATGAAGTTGCACAGTATTTTAAGAATTTTACAGGTATTGCACATCAATACGGGATGAAAGTATCAGGTGACTGTAATACGAAATTCTTAGAAAAGATGGGTGCAGATGAATTAAATTTATCTATTTTTAATGAAATGGGAATTGATTCCATTCGTATGGATCTTTGCTATTTTGATGAAAGAGATACAAAACTGATCAATAATTCATATAACATTGGTGTTGAAATGTCTGCAGCATTTATTAAGCCAATTGATGAAGCAATTGCACGTGGAGCAAACATAGATAATTTAGTTTGTTGTCATAACTTCTATCCTGAAAGATATACTGGTGCAGATTTGGAATCTGTAATGAATGTAAATAATCACTGGAAAGAAAAAGGAGTCAAAGTAGCACAGTTTATTTCATCTAATGTAGAAGGTGCACATGGTCCTTGGGCAATTCAGGAAGGCTTGCCAACAATGGAAGATCATCGCTGGATGTCTGTGGATGATCAAGTTAGACATTGCTTAGCAATGGGAAATGTAGATGAAATTATTTTTGGTAATGCATTTGCTTCCAAAGAAGAATTTGAAGCAATTCAGCGTGTAATGAATCTAGTTTATGTAAATATTCCAAAGAAAGAAGGGATTGGTCCATTTGCGGATTATATTCCTCATGGAGAATTAAAACGAATTCCATTTAAAGTTGAAATGGCAGAGGGAGTAACGGATCTAGAAAAAGAAATTCTGTATTATGAAGCTCATACAGCAGGTGAATATCTGTACTATATGATTCGTGATCGTTGGACACGTATTCTGTATCACAATTCAAGTATTCCTTGTAGAAAGAATGACAAGGCTATGTATCATAGAGGTGATGTAGTAATTGTGAATGATAACTGCAAACATTATCATGGTGAACTGCATATTGTCTTAAAAGATACACCAAATGATAATCAGAAGAATTATATTGGTCATATTCCAGCTGATGAAATGTGCCTGCTTGAACATTTTAAGTCAGGTACTGCATTCTGTTTTGAAAAAGAATAAATATATTTTATTAGAAAAGATAAGACTTACAGTGGAAAAGCTGGTACAGTCTTGTCTTTTTCTCGTGCGGATTGATTCTGTCTATAAAAAGATCTAAACTACTTATATATGACAAAGGTATTAGGATCAAAAAGAATCTTTTCAGACATTACTGATGATGAATGTATGGAATTTTTAAACTCTGTCAGTAGTATTGTTCAGATTGATGCATATCAGCAATTAAAAAACTATACACATCATTACTATACAACGCGTTATCAGCATTCTTTAAATGTAGCCTGGTATTCGTATCTGATGTGTAAAAAAATGCATTTAAATGCGGTTAGCTGCGCACGAGGTGCGATGATGCATGATTTCTATCTATATGATACACATGATGCTAAATACGCTAAAAAACATATTCAGACTCATCCTTCGATTGCATTAAAAAACGCACAGAAGTATTTTGTGTTAGATCCTGTTGAAGTGGATTGTATTATTCATCATATGTGGCCGAGAGTGAAAGGAAAGCCAAGAACAAAAGAGGGGTACATCGTAACGATTGCTGATAAATATGCAGCAAGTCTTGAAGTATGCTCTCATCCTTTCTATGCTTTACCTGCGTATTTTAAAAAGATATTTTAATTGCATTATGAATATTAAGAAAGTTTATTATCTATCTATGGTTCACCAGCAGATTGTATCTGGTCAGGTGGGAGAATCAGTTATGTAAATCACGATCCTGATAAAGTGTTTTCTTTTATGAAAGATTTTAATATATCAGCAAGACTGACATTCAGTAATTCTGAAATTCAGCAAAAACATTTAAGCGATTTACGATGCAATGAATTATGCAGGTTATTATCTGAAGTTGGCGGAAATGGTGTTATTGTTCATTCAGATATATTATTGAATTATTTAAAAGAAAAGTATTCGAATTTGTATTT
>ERZ1026856.1651-NODE-1651-length-10827-cov-14.153361_pt1 | contig 10827 bp, 9 predicted proteins | sample MGYA00380158_ERZ1026856 | MGnify/ENA primary metagenome ERZ1026856 (study PRJEB33269, sample SAMEA4719794) | human gut metagenome | biome: human-associated habitat; feature: organic feature; material: feces | place: Cameroon | collected 2013-10 ... | reverse complement strand
CAAACTCAAAGAACGCTTGACGAATCATATGTATCCGAAAGACAAAAGCGAATCATATTTGATGAACAATTGCCTAAGTGGAACTATGTCGTTAGGTGCAAATCTGCTTAGCATTTTTGTACCAAGTTATTTTTTAACTGTTACTTAATGGTGCAAAAATACAAAAAATCAGCGATATACGTAACATACCACTGATTAAATTAACTTTTTTTATGTAGAAAACTTTGCAAATATTTTCTACATTCACTTATATTTATCTATATGAGTGCTTACTCTCCACTTTCAGTTTCATCTTGTGATTTCTGCCCTGCACGAGCCATCAGCTCATTGTATTCTTCATCAGACATTTTTCCTGTTTCATGAAGACTCTGAACATAAAGGTAAGTAATCTGGCTGAACACCATTTTCATGCCATTGTAGCACATACCGATGAAGTCACTATCAAACAGCTTGAGATCCGTCTCCTGACCATCCTTCTTAGCCTTCATGTTTACACCGAACTGTCCTTCTTTGTCACCTTCGTGAAAAGTGAGCGATAGCTCAAACAGTTCTTTTCCCTTCATTTCATTTTCATTCTGTTCCATATCTATTTTTTAAGTGTTAATATCTAACTACATCCACATTCAAGTTATGCTTCATAGCTGTTTCTATCATATTTTTCGTAATCCTACTTTTCCCATCCCAGAAGGCGATAAGTGCGTGTGCGACACGAGCCATTCTATCATTACGGATAGGAACTGCAGCCCTGCCATGTGCTTTCCTGTCAGCTGGGTATGTTTCCAATCCATACCCCCTTTCCTGAGCATATTGTTCACCCAAGGCATCAGCACCAGAGTCATGACCACTGATGATTACAACATCTTCCTTATTTTCATCTTGAAGAAAATAATCGCACTTCTCTTTCAACAACTCATAGTCATCGAAATCTCTGCATCCTGCAATGATGACTCTGCATTTAGAGATTAAATCTAAGATTAATCTGTTAGCTGCATCTACTTCTTCTTGACTCATTATATTATTGTTTATAAGTTATATTTCAAGTTAAAGGCTCTCATCTGTATCAAAGCCTTCCATACATTAACTATCCACCGAAAATCCAAGATTGACACCTAATACATAATAAGGCATCATCTACAACTATTCATCTTTAAAGAAGAATGCTATTTCCTTTCATTCCAATATCAAAGTCACAACAAAGGTACAAAAAACGAGAGTAACCACCAAACTTTTAGCTAATATTTTTGACTTTTTACGCTTTCAAGATGATTCGAAACCATCAAAAGCAAGAAACAATTAATAGAATACTACATATATCTGTATAACTTTTATCCTTGTTGTAGTGGACGATGGTCTCGTACGACAATAACAAATAATTAAATAAAATAGCAAGAAAGTCTTAATCCTTGTTGTAGTGGAAGATGGTCTCGTACATTACAAAACGTGATAGTAGTAACGCAGGAGGAACTTGTCTTAATCCTTGTTGTAGTGGAAGATGCTCTCGTACAACACTTTCTTTGCTGCTAAATTGTCCGATGGACTGTCTTAATCCTTATTGTAGTGGAAGGTGGTCTCGTACAATTAGCTGAAGAGGAGAAGTTTGATGAGTTTACAGCGTCTTAATCCTTATTGTAGTGGAAGATGGTCTCGTACAGTATTGAAACTAATATTTGGAGTTATCAGATAGATGTCTTAATCCTTATTGTAGTGGAAGATGTCTTGTACTATACTAAGATTTACAATCCACTTGTTACCTGTCAGAAGTCTTAATCCTTGTTGTAGTGGAAGATGGTCTCGTACTTTGACACTCCGCCAGGTGTCAATGGGAGCAGCCGCGTCTTAATCCTTGTTGTAGTGGAAGATGGTCTCGTACAGCATGAAATTAGTGGTCTTTATAAGTTTGTGAAATGTCTTAATCCTTGTTGTAGTGGAAGATGGTCTCGTACTGCCAAACACTTCAACGATAATGCGAAAGATTACAAGTTGTCTTAATCCTTGTTGTAGTGGAAGATGGTCTCGTACAACAGAGTTCGTAGTAAGTTTCCCTGACAGTGTGGTGTCTTAATCCTTGTTGTAGTGGAAGATGGTCTCGTACACAGTAGAGCTTAGTCTTCTCGGTCTTGAGAAGATGGTCTTAATCCTTGTTGTAGTGGAAGATGGTCTCGTACCCGACCTTATAAGACCTTACTGATTATCAATAAGTTAAAGAACTTCGCTAAAGAAATATTCACATTTCTTAACCGAAATTTAACTATTCCTTAGCGGGTGCAAAGGTACGACTTTTTTTCGAGATATGCAAGCCAATTATTCTTAAATATTTGAGCAAATTATCCCTTAAAATTAACACCACTTCACAAAAATCAATCAACCCAATCCCCCAAAAACTAAAGCACCATCTTAAACAGCCCTTAAAGCCATCTAAAATGGTGCTTCCAAATACTATATCTCAGACAAAACCTCCTCAATACCATCCAACAATTCCTCTATTCTTTCTATTACCGTTTGGGCAGAAAAAGGATTTTCCTTGAATCCCGCATGATTGTAGTCATTGCGTAATTCAACAACCTTCTGCAAGATGGTCACAAAGGTCTTGTTTCCCCAGACACTATCATCAGCCAAGATCTTATCTACAAGTTCTTTGTTTACCTCCGAATCCTCAGTATCCTTATTCTGCGTCTTGATAGATATGCAGCTAAATACCGTATCACGATACTCCTGGTTCTTATAGTCAAGCTGATAATGACAACACAGGAAAGTACCCAAACCTTCTTCCAACATGGTAGTAGCCTGCTGATAAAGCTTATTGGCACAACACCACTTGGCAGCCTTGATACAGTTCAGTACATTCTCCCTGGCATCAAAATCATTCAATGACAGCTTGATTTTCTCAAAGATAGGCCTAAGCTGAACAATCGTCACTTTCTGTATTCCACTTGCAGTGCGCTTCAAATCACTTACTTTCTTGCTATTGATGACAGCGTACCCACGACAGGTCGTTCGTTCCTCTACCATCTCCTTCAACCTCTTGACAAAAGTACGTAACTTTTCCGTGTCCTTCGTACGGGTTTCGGTATTCTTCAAGATAGGGATAAGTGAAGACTCAGACAACTCAAAGAGCTTCTCTACCTGACCATATCGCAAATAATCCGAGGCAGCCAACGTCCAGTCCTGCAGAACAGAAAGTGGCAGCAAATCCATGATAGGCGCGATGTTGCTCTCCTTGTCACGAGCCTCGTAATTACCATAAAAGATAGCCTTTACCTTCACATTCTTAAGCAACTTGGCATAGTTGACAAGCACCACCAGAAGCATAGGAAGATAACGGAAGCTGTTGGTGATGTCAAGATACAGCTCGTCACCCTCCTGAAGCTCATCAAAGATAACCTCAAATATCTCCCACATCTGCTCACTATTCTTGCCATCCGGAATCGCTATATCCTGATAGGAGAGATTCATATCCTGCAATATCTTCTCCAATCCCTGATACGCAACCTCCTTCTGAAGCTTGGCACAGAAACGGGTCTCCAGATTCTTGTCCCAGTTGTTCTTCCGTGCCAAATCCGTCAGGAGCATAAGAACCAGGTCGTTTTCTCCTCCCCAGTTCTCCTGCTGCTGTAGATATTCGAGTAAACTCTTCTGTACAAAAAGAGTCTCACTTCCCGTGAATTCATCCTTTCTGTATCGGCAGGTCTCATAGAAAGCTACTCCCAATACAGATAAAAATACTCTTCTTCCCATATAGCTTAATCCTGATAATTCTCCAAAGCCTTTTTCAAATCATGAACTATCTTATCTCTTAAACTCTGAGGCTCCATGACAGTAACCTTGCTTCCATATGATAAGATCTTGCTTCTCAACTCATAGTTGTCATACACATATAAAGATACGTAAACATAATCCTTGTTTTCTCCATCTTCAGAAATTACTTTCTGAGATACATGGATAGGCTTACTCTCTATATATGGATACTCACCACGGTCTATACGTAACTTCACCTTTACCGGCTCTGCACCATCCGGTTTAGTTACACCTACAACATCCTCAAAGAAGTCAGAAAAATCAATACCACACTCCTTGTAAGGAATATGCTGGTTAGCCTCCATCTTGAGAATTCTGTCCAAAGCCAGGTTGTAGATTTTTCCCTCTACCTCATCTCTGTGCTTGGTGGCTACAAGATACCATCGCTGGTTATACTGCTTGAGGAACTGAGGGAACACTGTCCACTCACGCTTACCTCTTCCAGGAACCTCATATTTAATGTCCATGGTCTGATGCTGTATGATAGCCTTGAGCAAAGGCTCCAGCAAATCATGAGGCTTCACCCTACCATGAGACTCCAGCAAAACCTTCTCAAAAGAAATGACAGGACGCTGCTGCTCATCATAGCCAAGAAACTTGTTGATTTCATCAGTCATGGTGGTTAAAGAAGACTCTAATCCCAATCCCAGGAAATCACCCAATGCTTCTTTTATCTTACGGAAATTGCATAAATCAACCTGGTTGACAACAGCATCGTTATTAATAGAAAAGCTCTCGTCTGCATACGTAAAGCACTGAAAACCATTAACAACGGTCACACGATAACTTATCTCATTCTCCATTTCAATTTTTTCAAGGTCATATCGATAAGTACGATCCGTGAATTTTCTGTTCAGTCTCTTATTACAGTATTCCTGAATTTGCTTGATGTTCATCGGATGGTCAAACTTGCGCAGACATTCATCGATGAGATTCAAGCGCTTCTGATACGTCATGATACCTTTTCCCATAATCTTTAAATTATTAGTTAATATATTTTCCCGCCGTTACAAGCGATCTTCTTAAACTTTCAATAATCTTGCCCGAAGAGAAATTACTCTCCAAAGCATGAGCCACTACATTTCGGTTTTCGGTAATCTCGAAATAAACCCCTCTCAGTTCAAATGGTATGAACTCCTTGTCTTTGCAAATGGCATCCTTGACATCCTGACGTTCTTTCTTATCAAAAGGGTCATGCTTTGCAAGCAGACAAACATAAGTAAGAATGCTCTCCTGCAATGAAATCAAGGCAGCCGTATAGTTCATGTGCTTGAATTGCCACTGGGCCAGCTGATACTGGAAAAGTGCAGGATTCTGCTCGGTTCCCTTGAAATTATTCAGGAAATCCTTCACCACCGGCTTTACAATCATTTCAGGAAGCATCGAATCAAAATCCTTTTTCATCAAAGCTCTCAAAGACTGGGTCTCCTGAGAGATGGCATACAGATGGTTGAGATTCATCACATCCGAGAAATGCTTCAAACGATTGGTCACATCCGTGTCCTCCTGCTGAAGCAAGCCTGCAATCTGATAGGCATTTCCATACTGCTTGAATGCCATGGCTCCCACAATCCAATCATTGAGCTTCAGAATTTTCTTCAGATCCACAATCGGAGCAAAACCATACTCCTTACTCATCTCTATCATACCATAATATATATGAGAGATTTTGATATTCTTACTGCTGACATTCTTCAGATAAAGAAGCAGGTTCATGATGGTAATAGGCAATGAACGGAAAGAATGAGTGACATCCACAATGAGTTCATCACCCGTAGAGAGCAACTTGTTCAACTGCAGGATGATGTTGATGTTCTCATTGATTTCCTCCTCATTCACACCATATCTTATCAAAGCCAGATGGGCATCCTTTCCAATAGCCGCCTCAATCTCCTTGACATGCGGAATATACAGATCACTCTTGCTGGTAGCCGCTTCACAATGCTCTGCTATCTCGCAATAAACATCCTCGTCAATCTCACCGCCGTTCTTCTCCTGAAAATAGCGATATACCTCTTCCCACATACAATGGGCAGTACCAATTAATATAACCTTGTCTATATTCTGAGTTTCATATAATGCAGCTGCCATAAAAGAGTATTCACCCAGGTTTTCTTCACCTAGATGATAGGAAGCACTGCGGTATTCACGGGCAGACTTCTCCTCCCCCAGTGCCCCCTTGTTCACCAGAGGCCCTGTACCGATAAATGAAATGAGTACCTTTGCCATAATACTACTGATTAAAGTTTTTAAATCTATCAGGAAACTCCTTCCTGGAAAGCGTACCAAAGCCCACACTTCCGCTTTTTCCCAGGGCTATGCCATCAGGCAGTTCCATGTTGCTAACAAACATCAGATCAAAAGTATCAAACTTCACATGCTTGTAGCTCTGTTCCCTGGGCTCCTTCATTTCCGTGATGGCACATTCAATCTGCTCATCGGCATGATAGCCAATGCCCTTCAGAAAGGAAAGGATGTTACCTGTGATGACCTTCTCCAGAAAATTCACCTTGTCTGTAAGGGCCAGCATGGAATGGTATTTCTTGAAGTTGTCATCAGTAAGGGCAATGTAGTTGGTCAGATGATAAAGTTTAGGTGTCACTTCCATTTGAGGGAAATATGGAGCCAGCGTACAATCCTGTACATGAAACTCCATCTCCTTCTTTCCAATCTTGAGACTTATAGGAAACTTTCCCACCAGTGCCATCACTGCCATGGCAGCATCCGCAATTCCGATCAGGCATACATGAGAGTCTATCACCTTGTATTGAACCAGGGGATATCCATATCTCAGTCCATTTGCCTCATGATTGTGAAAATAAGGATTTTCTCTGCCTACCAGATCTATAATGGCACCACGAAAACACCTGAGTTCTACAGAACTCAAGGACTCCTTCAATCTCAATATGGCGATGTTAGTTGCTTCCATTTCTTGTTTTTGTGGCGAAAATACAAAAAAAATCCGATAAAACACATTTTTTTGCTGAAAAAATAGTTTTTTCCATCTTTTTTTTATACTTTTACACCCACAATCTTAAAACAAAACAAGATGGAGAAAAAAAAATACATATATGGCGCCTCCATACAGGGCATTCAAGGATTTATCTTCTCTACCAACTCACTTAAAGATGTCGTTGGTGGCAGTGAGTTGGTTGAGAAGGTATGTACCACTCTGTTTGAATCCACCTATGAGCAAGGGGGCACGTCAATCATCAAAGCAGCCGGTAACATCAAATGTGTCTATGACAACCTTCAGGAATGTGAGAAAACCGTCCTGGAGTTTCCCAAAACAGTGATGCTGGCTGCGCCCGGTATCACCATCAGCCAGGCTGTAGTAAAGGTAACGGAGGAAGAGTTCAAAGCCAACTTCGCTTCCTGCATGGATCAACTGGAGAAAAAGCTGAAGATCCAACGTAACAAACCTTCCAAGAGTATGACTGTAGGTTTCATGGGCGTAGAGCGTTCAAGAACTACAGGTCTTCCTGCCGTCACCCAGGAAAGCCAGGAGTACCTGGATGAGGGAACTCTCAAGAAACGCAACTTATCAATCGGCGGAAAGGCTACCATCGCCCTGGCAGAGAAGAGCTTTGGCATCAAGGAACTCTCCCTTAAAAACATCGCCTTGGACATCAAGGACCTCACTGACAAGAATGACTGGATTGCCATTATCCATGCTGACGGTAATGGTCTGGGCCAAATTTTGTCTAAGTTCAGCGGTTCCCCAAAAGAATTTGAGCGTTTTTCCACAAACCTCAATCAGGCCACCTGCCAGGCAGCTCATGCAGCCTTCAAGAAAGTATATACCGCTGAAGACTACAAACAAGATTCAAGCATCTTCCCTTTCCGTCCTGTAGTATTGGGTGGAGATGATATGACCATGATATGCAAGGCAAGCCTTGCCCTTGACTACGTGAAGGTGTATCTGGAAGAGTTCGAGAATGCCACCAAGCAAAAGCTGGGCGCAGAGAACGGACTCACAGCATGTGCAGGTATTGCCTTCATCAAGTCTTCCTATCCTTTCCACTATGGATATGACCTGGCAGAAACCCTCTGTACACAGGCCAAAGTCGTTTCAAAGAATCCACTCATCCAGAAAGATGCTCCAAATGCGCCATCGAGTGTGATGTTCTATAAGGTACAGGGCAGCTTCATTGAAAGCTATCCTAATATGATACTGAAGGAAAAGACCCCACAAAAGGGACTATCCTTCAACTTCGGACCTTACTTCCTGCGCCAGGGGGAAGAATACTGGACGATAGAAGACCTGAAGGATGCAGCCAATCAACTCAATGGTAAAGAGGGCAACGTAGCCAAGACCAGCATCAGAAAATGGATGACCGCTATGCACCAGAACACAGAAATGGCCAAGCAGGCAGCTGCTCGCAGCTATGCCATGCTCTCAGCTTCTACCAAGGGAACTTTCCAAAAAGCCATCACCCCTCAGAAGAGAACACTGTCAGAAGATGTGTTCTATCCTGCAGCGGATTTGTTGGACTTAAATACAATTCTCACCCAAAAAACAAAGGAAGGATAAAGCAATGAAAGACTTAAATATAAAAATAGAGTTCTTCTCACCATGGCATTGCGGGTCGGGACTCTCTGCCGGTGCAGACGCAGACTCCCTTGTCATCAAGGACACCAATGGTCTGCCATATATTCCCGGCAAGACGATCAAAGGTCTCATTCGAGAAGCCGTAGAGGACTATGCTGCCCTCAGAGGTCTGGACATAAACCTGGAGAAAGCCTTCGGCAAAGCAGCTACCGCTGAAGAAGCACTACCATCCGGCACCCTGTTCTTCACCAATGCTACCCTCAAAGAAGACGAGGCAAAAAGTATCCTTTCCAACCATGTGGAAGACCTGTTATATATAAATAAGGTGGCAACAGCCATTGATGAGAAAAACGGAATCACCCAGGAGCATAGCCTTCGCACCATCGAAACCACCATTCCATGCACGCTCTATGGCACCATCCTCTATGTAGATGATGACATGGAAAGCGTACTGGAAGCGGCACTAGGCTTCATCAAACATATGGGAACAGGCAGAAACAGAGGCCTGGGCAGATGTAAATTCAGCATAGAGAAAGGAGGTAAGGCATGAAAACTCTTCAATTCAAATGTAAACTGCTCTCAGATGTCATTCTGAACCAGCGAGCAGCCACAGAAGGAAACCAGGAATCCCTGACCTTCATTCCAGGTAACTGCTTCCTGGGCATCATAGCAAAAGACTACATGAACTTCCAGCCCCAAGAGCAGACAGAAATCTTCCATAGCGGACGTGTAAGATTCGGGGACGCACATCCGGCATCCAAGGACGCCAAGACAAGAAGCCTCCATATTCCGGCATCCCTCTTCTACCCAAAGCTCAAATCCTTGGGTGAGGAAAGCTACATCCACCACTTCTATAGCCGCTCAGATGACAAGAATGGTGCAGGTGGCCAGCCACAGCAACTCAAGCAATGCCGTGAAGGCTACTATGAGTTTGCAGAGAACGAGGCTAACGCAGTAGAGAGTCAGAAAAGCTTTGCCATCAAGAGTGCCTATGACAGAACCCTTCGCAAGAGTAAGGACAGCCAGATGTTCGGATATGAAGGACTGGAGAAGGGAAGCGAATTCTATTTCTCTGTAGAGATAGACGATGAAGCCCTTGCCCCAATCATCGAGGAAAAGCTAACAGGAAGAAAACATGTGGGCAGATCCAAGACTGCACAGTATGGCCTCATTGAAATCACGAAGACATCCTTCGAGGAGATTCCATCTACTCCATCCCGGTTCTCTATCAATGGAAGCAACTATATCACAGTCTATGCCGATGGCAGACTCATCTTCCTGGATGAAACAGGAACGGCAACCTTCCAGCCAACAGCCCAGATGCTGGGACTCAATGGAGAAATCGACTGGGAGAAGTCACAGATCAGAACCTTCCAATATGCTCCTTGGAATGGCAAGCGCCAAACCAGAGATGCAGACCGTGTGGGTATCGAAAAAGGCAGTGTCTTCGTGGTCAAGCTCCATGAATCACCTACAGTCTCACAGCTCCCTTCCTATGTAGGCAACTATAAGAATGAGGGATTCGGTAAGGTCATCTATGGATGGAGCCTGCTGCAAAAGGCAGGAGAAAACGGACAGACCAATCTCAGTCTCTCCCAGAAGACAAAAGCTCAGGCTACAGAGACAAGAGCACTGGAAGGAACACCGCTGCTGTCATTCCTGGCAAGAAAGAAGCACAAGAACAGTTCATCTGTCTATATCTATGAGCAGGTGAACAATTTCGTCAGTAAGTATAAGCCATTGTTCTCACAAGGTAAGTTCTCTTCTCAATGGGGTGCCATCCGAAGCATCGCCCTCCAGCATCCTACCATGAACGAGATTCTCTTTGAACTCTTCGACAAGAAGGAATGGAAAAAGCGAGAGCCGTCTCCAACAGACCCTAGAACCGAAGTCAAAGAGCCTACCGGCTATATTACCCATGGTATCAAGAAAAAGGACTGGGAGAACAAACAGAGGGGCAAAATCCTCAGAGAGTTTATAGAGCAGATGGGTAACAACCAGGAGTATGGAGACCTGTCACAAAGAGCATTAGTGAACCTTGCCTCTGAAATGGCAAAAAAACAATAGAGCAATGCAGATGACAAAATATAAATATCGCATGATCGCGCGCATCACCCTGGAGGCAGCATCACCTCTGGCAGTGGGTAGCGGCGAGAAGGACATCATTACAGATGCACCTGTGGCAAGAGACGTGAATGACCTGCCATATATCCCAGGCACATCACTCATGGGCATCATCCGTCACAACCTGAAAGACCTGAAGGAGAGAGACACTATCTTCGGAGGCCAGGAAGAAGGCTCCAAGGTCCTCATTTCCGACGCACTGCTCCTGGGCAGCAACCAGAAGGCCATGGACGGTCTGAAGAACATAGAGCAGGATGAGTACCTCAAAGGCTTTGAGGTACTGCCAATCCGCCAGCATGTAAGAATCACGGAAAAGGGTACAGGTGCCAACCATGGCAAGTTCGACGAGCAGGTAG
>ERZ1026856.1650-NODE-1650-length-10833-cov-14.625348_pt1 | contig 10833 bp, 7 predicted proteins | sample MGYA00380158_ERZ1026856 | MGnify/ENA primary metagenome ERZ1026856 (study PRJEB33269, sample SAMEA4719794) | human gut metagenome | biome: human-associated habitat; feature: organic feature; material: feces | place: Cameroon | collected 2013-10 ... | reverse complement strand
AGTTAATGATGTATCAAATTTAAATATATTATAATTCTCATCTTCAGTTATAAATGGATTAGTCATGGTTAACATTAAACTCATATTAATCATCTCCTAATTCATATTTCTCTACAATTCCGTTAGCTATATCTTCATCAGTTAATTCTGGATTAGAATCTGATTCTTTATTTATAACTAATTTTCCTTCATTTAAATTTATAGTAAATACATTATAACTATTTAATTTAAGTTTATATTTAATACTTCTCACATCAGTACCACTAGTTTGGAAAGTAACAATATTATCTTTAGTTCCATTAGTAATATCAAGAACAACTTTATTAGTTATATTAGGAAGATGAATTAATGTATCAGCATCAATTTTCATTGTTTGATAATCTTCTTCTCCAAGAGTAGCTATTCCATCAACAACTTCAACTTGTTTTCTTTCGATTGATTCCATCCCATCTACTTTTTCTTTTAATAAAGTAAGACTATCTTTAGTAGTTAAATCTGTAGCTTGAACAAATTCAAAAGTCAAATTATCTAAATCTATATCTTGTCCAGCATCAGCTAATGTATCGTCATCTATTAATGATACTTTATAAGTTTGAGCGTCAGCCCATTTATTAGCAAGACTGCCATCTTCTAATTGTACAACTTTTAATACTTGACCTTTAGTTCCGTCTACTTCTGGTTTTTTGATAAATTTTTCATATACTTTATCTTTAAAAACTTTAAGTTCGTCAAGACTTATAAATTTTTTAGCCATATTTAATCACCATCTCTTTCATTAATCAAATAATGCTTCAACTTCGCTTGTAGTTGCAAAAGTTAAATCCATATATTTAGATTTCTTAGTTCCATTATCATCATAAACCATTAACACTTGACCTTCAGTATTAGCATTTGTAGGTCCATCTACTTTACCATCAAATAGTTCATTTATAGAATTTACTACAGAATCTTTCTTAGTAGTTTTTAATCCACTTAAATTTCCTATATCACTATCTAATTCATTTAGGGATCCAACAAGAGATCCTTTTTCTGTAGTAGTTAATGTGGATTTATCTCCAATATCACTATCTAATTCATTTACAGCCGCAACAACAGAAGTCTTATTTGTAGTAGTTAAATTTTCAAGTCCTCCTATAGCTCCACCAGTATCAACCCATTTGATTTCAAGTGCATCAGTATCAGTATTCTTTACTACTTGTAATATTTGACCTTCAGTACCTTCAACTGTTGGTTTATCTATTTTTTTAGCAACTTCAGTTCTAGCTTTACTATCGGCTAAAGTATAGCCAAATAATGTATTTATACTATTTGACATAAAAATACCTCCTTTTTATTTTTGTATTTTAATGAATAATATAGAAATATATACTTATTAATAGGTTCTAAAAAAGAGAGTATTGGAATTAACCAATACTCTCCATTATTAAATTTCATCCATTATTTTTCTAAAGAAATCATCTAAATATATGGCTGCATAAGATAAGAAAAACCAAGCTATAGTGAATATTAAATCTATTTGTCCCATAAAATTAAATGGCAGCTTTGAGTAATTCCATATACCTAATCCTAATTTAATATTCAAAATATATCCTGATATGAATTCTATTAGAGTGACTATTATTGATCCTAAAAGCATTTGTAACCATATATTCATCTTTGGAGTAATTTCATTAATTAATCCTATAAGAAGACCACACAATCCACCAACTATAAACATTGTCCAATGAGTATGTCCTCTATATAAGAGTTCTATTTCACAATACATTAGCCCAAATAATAAGAATATGATACTTTCTTTACAAATATAACATTTCTTTCTATTCATTATAATCAACACCTATCATCTTATAATATTTTGGCTTATAATCATTTATAGTTTCATCATTAAATTTAATATTTATTTTTAATACATCTTCTTTTGTAGAAGCATTTTGAATATCTTCTTCCATATGTTGTTGCATAGATATCAATGGAGCAACATATGATTTCATCTCTAAAGCTAATTTAGCAAGTTCTTCTATAGTCCAAACTTCACAAGATTTTCCTGTAGCATTCCAAGTTAATATTGGAGTTACTCCCATCTTTACAGCTAATTCATATGTAGATAAATTCGCATTTAATCTATTTTGATGATCTTCATCTACATTGTAATATTCGCCATTTGGATTATGGACTTTGCTAAATAATGGATTAGTATTTAAATATTTTTGAAGATTTTCTTTTGATAATAATATTAAATTTTGTTTTACTTCATCTAAGCTTTTATCTTCTATATTTATATTTTCATCTGGTTCTTTTTGATTATTATCCTCTTCTCCATTTTTTATTTCATCATAATCTTCCATTTCTTTTCCTTTAGCCATTATAATATAACTATCTTCAACTAATTCCCCATCTATTATTAATTTATATCCTTCAGAGGGATATAAATATCTTAATCCATTTCGTTCATTAATATACATTCAATATCCCTCCTATTTAAGCTATTGTCCAACCCTTATTTGTTGCAGTTAATAATACCGATTCTGAAACTCTTGTTTTATTATTTCCTAAAGTTAAAGTCTTTCCTTCAACTTCAGCAAGATGATTATTAATTAAATCTTCTAAACAAGATACCGGCATATAAGAACTCTTTATGAAATTTTTATTTAAACTTTCTGTTAATTGACCATCCCATGTTGCTGATTTAAATACTGAACTTATAGAAAAATCTATAGTAAAATGCCCAAGAGGATAATTGTCTATATATTCTAAAGTATTTGGTATAGTATGATCTATATATATATTATTTGGTCCTAAGTTTTCTACTACACCAGAATTAAATGATAATCTTTTTAATCCTCTAAGCAAATAATCATCACTATTGTTGCTATAACTTATGGAAAGATCTATCGGTCTAACAAATTTCCAAGTTTTCATTTCTTCCAAAATATTTATTGTTAATGTATTTATATTATCACATTTTCTAAATATATTATTTGCTTTAAATAAATAACTATTAACATATCCATTATCATCTGGAGTTAAAGCTTTCATTTTATCACTTAATCCACAATTTATTGTAGCTGTTTTAATTTGTTGATCATTATAATAAGTATATTCTATATTAGTATTATCTCCACCATCTAATCTATCTGATTTATACCACCATTTTATAGTAAAATCTATATTTTCTGGAATATTCATTGATTGACAATTCATATATGTAGCATATAAGAAATATCTACCATCATGAGGTAATTTATAATATGTAACTAATGATTTACAACCAGAAAATGTTTCATCATATGTATTCATACCAGTCAATGCTGTAGGCATATTATCTGGATCTGGACCTTGGATAATATTTGTTAATGATTTACAACCAGAAAATGCTTTATATAAACTTATTTTATCTGTAGATTTAAAAGTTCCAGTTTTTGAAAAGTCGATAGTTTTTAAATTACTACAAGAAGCAAAAGCTGATTCTAAAGTTGCATTCATATTGTTATTCATTATTATTTCTGGAACGACTATAGATTCTATAGACGAGCAACCATTCACAAATCCTGTTAAGTCATATGCAGGAAATCCTCCTGTATCAAAATTTATAGCTTTTAATTTTGTACATCCGTTAAACATATTATGAAATCTAAATGAACGATCTTTCTTTGTTGTATTGTTTCTTATAGTTGTTATTTGATCTTGATTAACATTGATGAATTTTATGTTTCCTACAGTTTCTAAATTACTACAACCATTGAAACAGCTATTACAACGAGTTTTGACCCAACAATCATCATTAAGAGCCCATGTTATATTATTCCAATCTATAGTAATATTTCCAACTGAAGTCAAGTTAGTGCAACCATTAAATGTTTCTCTTAATGTAAAAACATATGCTCCTGCCGGAGTTTTACTATTACCAGCTTTTATATCTCCAACTGAAATTAAATTTGTGTTCTTATAAAACATATATGTTAAAGCTTTTGGGTAAAATACTTCAAGTTTATCTATATATTTTATATTAGCTTGATTAAATATTCCAAGCTCTTGATCCCAATCATTCCATCCTCCATTACCTGCTGTAGTATTTATAAAAGAAACTTTTTCTGATTCATCTAATTGTTCTTTTAATATTGTCTTATCAAAAACTCCAGACAAATCATTAAGTTTGTTAAATAAAAAAGCAGCGTATGACCAATCAAATTGTGTTGTATGTGCATGTCTTAATGGTGCATACCAATATTTTATTTTATCATATGATTTAGGCAATATAAAATTAACATCATCAGTTGCATTATAAAAGCATCTTATCAAATAATCCCCTTCATAATCACTCATATCTACAGTACCACTAACATGTATGATATCATTAAATACTGGAGCATATTTATGACATTTAACATTTAAATCTTGTATTTCTAATTTATGATCTATATCGTAAGTAGAATAACCACTAACTGCTCCATATATGCTTAAATCAAAATCTTCTAGATTATAATTTCCCATTTTCCATATATTATCTTCACATTCTGCTTCTGTTGGTGCTATAGAGTATATTAGATTTCCAGCAACACATTGGGCATTATAATCTAATTTACCATTTACCCATCTATGACTACTACTATCTGAATATGGTTGTTCGTACATATTTACACTATTTATTTCTTTTGTATTATCAGATGATGAAGCATAGCCTTCTCTTGGATTTAGTCTTAATGTAGTTACAGTACTTGGAAGAATCAATTCATTTACATACATAGTAATCCCAAAATCAGCTACTTTTAAATTTGGAATACCAGAGAGATCTAATTTATTACAATGGAATCCTGCTTGATAATTTTGGTATTTCCAAGCATCATTTGGATCATCACCGTGCCAAGGTAAACAAGAATTATCTCTTATATTAGGATAATACATTCTTAAATAATGTGTTCTAGTTCTAAATGTATCTATATTTGGGCAATTATAAATTGTAGCATTAAAATCTTCATATTTTTCAATTATTTCTTTATTTGGTTTAAATTCTCCTCCAGTATCGTACTTTGAATCATAAGGGTCAACTCTAGGACCTAAGATTAATTCTTTAACATTTTTTAAATTTCTTAAAGTTACATTTTTAATTTCAGGATTATATAATGATTCAATAACTTCAACATCATAAGATTCATCCAAATATAAACTCTTTATTCCAGCTAAGAAATATGAATTTGGATAAGTATATTGTTTCTTAACATTATTCCATTTTTGATCTCCAAAATGTTGTATATTAGGACAATTTATTAATTTTAAAGATTCACAGTTATGTCCAAATTGCAATCCTAATGTAGTTAATAACCAACAGTTTCTTATATCAATACTTCTTACAGTTTTTGGTAACCACAATTCATGTATATTACTACCAAGAGGATTTAATTGAACAGCAGTTATAGATGTATTTGTAGCATTTAAATAAGTTAAGTTATCACATTTAGTAACATTTAGTACAGATTGTGCACCAACACCAGTTCCTAATGCTGTACAATCAGATAGATTAACATGGACTAAATTAGAGCATTCAGACAAATCTGTTCTTATAAGATTGCTAGAGTGACATTCAAGTCTAGTTAATCTTGTAGCATTAGCAATACTTATTGTTGTTGGTTGAAGATTACTTAAGTCTCCCAAATCTTTTATATTATATCCTTTATATAATAATATTTCTTGGTCAGTTTCTGTAGGAATCTCATAACTGAATCTAACAGTTTCATTTTTACCAACACGCAATCTTTGTATAGCATTACCTGTTGCATCATTTCTCCATTTGATAGTAAAATACATAGGAGAGAATACTTGTAAATCTATATATACTAATCCTAATTTACTAGAACGTAGAGTTATATAATCTAAAGCATCAGTATCATATTGATATAATGAATCCATATATATAAATCTATCAGTCATCCATTTTGTAATTAAGTTTTCTCCACTACCATGGCAAGCATATAAATAAGTTTCACCAAAATCTAAATATTTAGTTTTAGCATCTTTATTATACATACTTGCTGGAATTTTTGATAATTGATCATTAATTAAATATTGCAAGCAAGTTTTTAAATTTAATTTTGTATTTCTTAATTCGGCATATTCTTGTCTTATATCTGCTTGGAAATATAGCATAACTTTTTCCCATAATCTAGAACTTGTAGTATTGAATACATTCTTATCTCCGATTTCTATATCTGAATCGAATTTTTGGAAACCACTGTTGTCTAATGATATACATGTATCACAGTCATATGGTTGGAACCACCAAATCAATCCATCCCAAGTTGTTAATCTAGCATTCTTACCTAAGTTATCGACTAACCCAAATAAATGAACAAATATCAAATATCTTAATACATATTTTTTATTAAAATATTTTTCAAAATTATCTCTAAAGTTATCTTCTTCAGATTTATCGACATATTCGACTAATCTTTTTATTTCATTAAAATCATCATTTCCAGCCACTCTTGTTGGAGGATATATTGGCATGAAGTCAGCTCTATAATAATCCAATTCTGTAGAACTAGTTTTTGATGAATCGTACGCAAAGAATGCCCCAGCAGTAGTATCTGAGTTGGCAGATATTTCATAAGATAATATATTCTCTTCATCTGTATAACCCCAAGCTTTATAAGAATATCTATCTGTATTGAAATCATATACTCCCATAAGTTTATCATTTATATACATTAAAACTGGGAAACCATCTATTGAGTTTCTTACTTTTGGATTTTGTTGTTGTGATGGATTCTTAACCCCATCAAATATTATATCAGTAGCTAATCTAGCTAAACCAACGTTTCTAGCATGGCTTGATTCCATATAGTCGGCTTTAAAACAGAATGTAGATTCTGGTATTCCATTAGGGAATGGAGTATATAAATAATCAGCCATATTTTCATCTTTTAAATAAACTTGATAGTTCTTTAATACGTATCCTACAGAAGATGTACCTTGCCATCCTACTTGGCAATATGGTAAGTCAAATGATTGACCATATTTTTCTGTATTTGTTGAAGTATATTTAATTCTCATTGTTATTTTATGCTCTAAAGTCATTTTAGCAATTTCTTCTTCTGAAGCATACATTCTTACTTGTGGTAAAGAAGTATTATCAAATTCAAAATTATATTTCAATTGTTGTTCTTTAATATCTGTAATATAAGATAAACCATTTTTAACAATTTCATCATCAGATAATGCACGTCTATAAGCTACTATATCTTTTATAATACAATATCCAGTAGACTCGTCTCTTGTATTATAATTTATATATAATTTATTATTATGAGAGAAATTTTCATATATTGTATTAACACCACTACCACTATCAGTCAATTTAAAGGCTCTTGATAATATTCCATCTATATATATTTTAGCAAATTTATTAAATCTATCTATTACAAAAGAAACTTTTATATATCTATCTGGACAAACGAATGAAGTACCTGTAGCACTTTCACTAGATATCTGACAATCATTTAGCCCTATATAAAAACCTTTATCAGTATAAGTATCTCTATAGTCGATAACCATTGCATCAGCATTACCAACGTCAAAAGATTTGAAATATATTTCTACTGTAGATCCTGTAGTAGCATTTTCTAAATAAGGTCTAAAATCTATTTCGACATATGATCCAGTATTACAAACTAATTCACCATCAACCCAACCATTTGAAGAAAAGTTAAAATTATACAAATCAGTTTGACAATTATTGATTATAGGATGCTCTCTATCATTATCAGTATTAGTTCTTGTACTAGGATTTAATCTATATATTAAACCATTCTTAGCTAATTCCACAGGAGTATATTCTCCTTTAACTACATTAAATGTACCTTCTACTTTTAAAGTCTCGTCTCCATTTATTAATTCTATTTTATATGTATGTGGACCAATCTCTAATCTATCATCTATTATCCAATAATAATTACCTCTAGCTGTTGTTAGTTCTTTATATACAGTATTATCTAGATATAGTTTTACTGGAAACTTATCTGTTTCTCCATAAGATATACGATAGTTAATACTAATAGGAACACCATAAGTTTGATCACTATTATCAAAATCTGTAGTCAAATACAATTTCTCACTATTAATTACTATAATATTAAATTGTACTTTATTAGAGTCAAATTCTCCATCAGTAATTTGCATAGTTATGGCATGTATACCAACACCAAGTCCATTTATAGCATAATCATTATATCCAGTATTACATTTTTCTGATTTGCTATCATAATCTATAGTAATATTCATTGTAAGAGATTTTTCAGATCCAGTAGTTATATAATAAGGTATTACTATTTCAGTACCTATAGTGTAGTCTGCTGTAGAGTCAAATCTAACATCTAAATTTATACCACCATTTATAACAGTCCAAGTTAAACTATTTGAAACTAATCCAGCTCTATCCTTAGCATATAAAGTTAATGTACTTTTAAGATTCTCCATTACGCCAACATTGATAGTATTTGAACCTTGTTTGATTGTTTGTGTATTGACTTCCACATTATCAATCATAATATAACAAACACCTTGACCTAAGTTTGCAGAACTAAATATAATCGGAACTTCTAGTTTATCTCCAGAATTTAGTTTTATTGTAGATCCATCTGGAATAGTAGAAGTGATTACTGGAGCAACAGCACCAGTTCCTCCGCCTCCACCATTAAGTTTAAGCCATTCTATATCGCTTTCTGCTTTATCCATTCTTTCTCCAAGTAATCCTAAAGAACCACTGCCTATATCATTTTTCCATTTAGCTATTTCTTGTAGAGCTCCTTCAAGATTATCAGAATCATAATTTTTTTCTAAATCTATAATAGGAAGCCTATCGCTTGTGACGATAGGTTCCCATTGATTAGTAATTTCATTATAAAACATAGGAACAGACATTTATACAATCCCTCCTTTATTTGTTTCTTTCAGAATAATTAATAGTCAATTGATCATATAATTCTGATTTAATTTTAGTTTGGTCATCATTTATAATAGTATTCTTATATTGATCATATTTAATTATTCCTGTAACTAAATATGATTTATATTCTATTTTATCTCTAGTTATTTTTAGAGTCATATACATAGGGTTTGTAGGTAAACTATGTTTAGCTATCCACCAAGGAGCACCTTGAGAATTAGCATGTTTAGTTCCTACTAAGTTTTGTGGTAAAGCTATTGGTCCTTCTTTACCTTTTAATTTAAAGCATGCTGCTTGATTAAGTATATATACTACACCATTAGCTTTGTCTTCTGCTCTATTTATTTCAGTTTTTCCATCAGCTTTAAATTCATCTACTATTTTTAATTCAGAACTACCAGCAGATACTTTAGTTACATAATCATTATAAGGCTTAGATTTATCATAATTATATCCAGTATTTAAAGCAATACTTCTTGAAAATGCATGGTTATGACCACATAATACCATATCTATTTTCCATTTTTCAAAATGTGCAACCCATCTTTGAAGTCTTATAGTTCTTCCTACTGTGAATGGACTCAAATGAGCATAAACTACGATATTTTCAACAAGAATCGTCAGTTCTTATCAGTTCTCTTATGAACTTCCCTATATTTCTATAGGATACAAGACTATATCACTTTCTTATATTTCTATAAGAATGATCCACTTCCATTTAAGGGATTTTCACCCACTCCATTATTGACTTGAGCCGTACTCCTATTGACCTTTATTTTAACGTTGTGGTCCAAGGGATAGTCGTTGAACCTTCCTCTATATAATAGAGGCTTGGCTGCTGATCATCTATTATTAATAATACTTAGGATTTAACCATATATCATCTTTACTACTTTTTTCTACTTTCGTAACATTCACGCTTGTTTTTTCAAACTACGTTGTAGTGAGTAAAGCTTTAAGAGTTTCCAGCAATTAAGATCAATCCACATACTAGTCACCTAATATGCGCAACAATTTATTGTCCAACGTGGTTTAGTAGATCTAGCATTAACTTCTGTCATATGTTGATCAAACCAATCCATTTGTGCTTGTAAGAATGCATTAGTATCTTTAAATCCACCAATAGATCCTTGTCCATCTACATAAGTATAATCTGTATTACTATTTAATGAAACAAAATGAACGTATCCTAAATCAAATGAGTATACGCTATTCCATTTCTTATTATCCTCATATATATAATACTCAAAAGCATCACTAAATTTCTTTGCGATTAAGTCATTATTCGTTACTTTCATAATAGCCGTCACACTATTACAGTTCTCTTATGAACTTCCCTATATTTCTATAGGATACAAGACTATATCATCACCTTAATTTATATATAAATTAAGGGGTTTCCACTTCCATTTAAGGGATTTTCACCCACTCCATTATTGACTTGAGCCGTACTCCTATTGTGTATTTCAACACCAAAGGGATAGTCGTTGAACCTTCCTCTATATAAGAGGCTTGGCTGCTGATTGTCCAATCTTATTATAAATAAGCTCTAAGGATGTTCCAGCAATTCAACAAATTTGTCTTTATATATTACTATATAAAGGTAGCCATTTCTAACCACAAGTTACCATATGAGGAATATTGTTTGTTAATTCTCCGGCATAATCATAGTACAATTTCCATTCAAATCGTTACTTTCATAATAGTCGTCACACTATTACAGTTCTCTTATGAACTTCCCTATATTTCTATAGGATACAAGACTATATCATCACCTTAATTTATATATAAATTAAGGGGTTTCCACTTCCATTTAAGGGATTTTCACCCACTCCATTATTGACTTGAGCCGTACTCCTATTGTGTATTTCAACACCAAAGGGATAGTCGTTGAA
>ERZ1026856.1649-NODE-1649-length-10835-cov-12.797588_pt1 | contig 10835 bp, 4 predicted proteins | sample MGYA00380158_ERZ1026856 | MGnify/ENA primary metagenome ERZ1026856 (study PRJEB33269, sample SAMEA4719794) | human gut metagenome | biome: human-associated habitat; feature: organic feature; material: feces | place: Cameroon | collected 2013-10 ... | reverse complement strand
TGGAGATGGGTAAGTTCTTCCCTGACAAGGCGAAGGTGAGCATACCTTTATATTATAGTGTGACCAAGGAGAAGACTTCGCCGAAGTACAATCCGCTGGATACCGATATGGAACTGAAGGATGCCCTGGATGCCACCGGCTCGAAGGCGGAGCGAGACTCTATCGAGAACATCGCCGTAACCAAGGTGACTCAGACCAACTTCTCTGTTTCCAATGCCCGTGTGGGTATCGCTACCAAGCGTCATCCGATGCCGTACGACCCGGCCAACTTCTCGCTGACCTACAGTCATGCGCATCAGCGTACCACCGGTGAGACCACGGTTTATGAGAACCGTGACAACTGGCGAGGCGCCCTGGATTATTCCTGGACTCCTGTGTATAAATCGTGGGAGCCGTTCAAGAAACTCAAGAACAAGAGCAAGTGGCTCGATATTCTGAAGAAGTTCGGCCTGAACTGGCTGCCTCAGAACGTGGCATTCAATACGGAGATGACACACGAGACCTACGAGCTGGAGGAGCGCGATATGGAGAGTACGCTCAATTCGCAGCTGCCGCTTACCTATAGCGACCAGTTCCTCTGGAACCGAGAGTTCTCCATGCGTTGGGACTTGACCAAGAACCTGCACATGAACTTCCAGAGTGCTACCCATGCACAGGTGGATGTGCCTTATCCGGAGGTGAACACCGACCTCTATGCCGACCAGTATCATGCCTGGAAAGACTCGGTGTATAGAAGTTCGGTATGGAACAGCGTGAAGAGCTGGGGTACCCCGCTCGACTACAGTCAGAACTTCACCGCTTCGTATAAGGTGCCGCTCAATCTGCTGCCAGCCTTCGACTGGCTGAACACCGATGCCAACTACAGCGCCAACTATTCGTGGGAGCGAGGCATGGAAGATGAAGAAGGCCACTCGTATGGCAATACCATCAACAGCCAGCGCGAACTGACCCTGAACGGCAACTTCGACCTGGTTCGTCTCTACAACCACATCCCATTCCTCAAGAAAGTGAACGAGAAGTATGAGCGTTCCAAGAGCAAGAGTGAACTGACGATGAAGAAGAAGGAGCGGGAGGCCAAGAAGAAGGCGAAGGAAAAAGCCAAGGAAGAAGAGAAGAAGGCGAAGGAAGAGGCTGAGAAGAATGGCGGCAAGGAGCTTGCCGGCACCGATGCCAAGGATGGCAAGGACGCTAAGAATGGCAAGAATGCCAAGACCAACGCCAAGGATAAGGGCAGAAACGACCTGGCAAAGAAGCTTCCGAAGAACAAAAAGGCTTTCGAGAAGGAAGTGACCCTCTTGCCTGATACCACCCTGCTGGTAAAGCATGGCAAGAATAGCAAGCGACTTATCATCTCGGCGAAGACGGCAGATGGCAAGATGTTCCACCTTAAATATAAAAAGGTGGATAACAACCAGATTAAGCTTCTCTCGAAGGTGGATAGCGCCTTGAAGCTGAAACTTACCGTCTTGCCGAAGGAGCCGCTTGACAACAAGAAGTGGTACAAGGCAGCCCAGTTTGCATCGCGTCTGGCAATGATGGTGCGCAAGGTGAGCTTCACCTATCGCAATAGCTACCAAATGACCCTGCCTGGCTTCACTCCTAGCGTGGGCGATGCCTTTGGTCAAAAGAAGGTGGGACAGATGGCACCAGGACTTGACTTTGCCTTCGGTATGATTGACGACGATTATATCCAGAAGGCTAGAGATAACGACTGGCTGCTCTTCAACGATTCCATCGCTACTCCGGCAGCAACGAGCAAGACCGACAACTGGCAGTTCCGTGCTACCCTGGAACCTGTAAAGGATTTCAAGATCGACCTCTCTGCCACCCACACCAAGACCACGCAGAAGAGCATACAGTATATGTATGAGGGCACGCCGACCACGCAGAGCGGAACCTTCCAGATGACCACCATCTCGCTGGGTTCAGCCTTCGAGGGAATGGGCAATGCCAACAGTGGTTACAAGAGCAAGACTTTCGAGAAGTTTGTCAACTCGCTCGAAGGCTTCCGCCAGAGGGTAGAGGCGCAGTATGCCGGAGCGGTTTATCCGGCTGGTTCTGTGCTGAGCGGAGGTAAGTTTGATGCATCCCGCACCCCGGTTAACAAGTACAGTGGTGATGTAATGATTCCTGCCTTCCTCAATGCCTATACATCGATGGGCGGCGGTTCGCTCTCGATATTCCCAACATTGAGCAGGTTGTTGCCAAACTGGACTGTCCGCTACAGTGGACTCGGCAAGTTGCCTTGGTTCTGCGACCACTTCAAGAGTGTGAACATCAATCATGGTTACAAGAGTGTATATGCTGTGGGCAGCTATAACAGTTTCAGTACCTATCAGGAATTCATGAACGGCTTGGGCTTCATCAGCGATGCCTCAACGGGCAATCCATCGCCTAGCAGCATGTTCAACGTATCGCAGGTGAGCATCAACGAGGCCTTCTCGCCATTGCTCGGAATGGATATGACGTTTAACAACAACATGACCCTGAAGGCTGAGTATCGCCAGACCCGCATATTGAACCTCAGTATGACGAGTATCCAGGTGAACGAGGCCCTGAGCAAGGACTGGGTGATAGGTATGGGCTACCGCATCAACGACTTCGACCTCTTTGGTCCTAGAGCCAAGAAGGTGAAGAGAACGGGCAAGAAGAATCTGCAGGACAGCAAGAACACGCAGAAGTCGAGTGGTGCCAACCACGACCTCAATCTCCGTGCCGACTTCAGTTTCCGCAAGCAGGCAGCCATCGTCCGCGACATCGCTTCGATGACGAGCAGCGCCAGCAGCGGCAACAACGCCTTGAAGTTCAGCTTCACTGCCGATTACACCCTGAGCAAGTTGCTCACCATGAGTTTCTACTACGATCGTCAGACCAACACCCCGCTGCTTTCGAGTAGCAGTTATCCGACGACCACGCAGGACTTCGGTCTGAGCATCAAGTTCTCGCTGACGAGATAAGGATGAGTAATATGTATATAATATAATGTATATATATAATAATGTATAAGGAAGGGCTGGTACATATAGTGTGTGCCAGCCCTTCTTGTGATTAAATAAAAGATATTTCTTATTTTTCTTGAGTTTTCTTCTTTATTTCGATATTTATTTGTATTTTTGCAACTGCAAACTAACATTCATTATCAACTTAATAAATCGAAAGAGAAAAATGAAGAAAAGAAATGTTTTTCTGTTTTGTGCAGCACTCTTAGCAGTATCTGCCCAGGCGCAGACCGATGTATCGAAGTACTATCTTACCAATTATGGTTTTGATAGCGACTTCAACTATCCAGCCAGTAGCAAGGCTACAGTAGAAAAGGAAATCAACGACATCAAGGGATGGACGCCGCAACTCAGCGCCGACTATACCATTACGGGTGTCTATGAGTTCGGTTTCCAGGGTAAATATAATGGAGCCACTGTTCCAGCCAAGGGATATGACGGCGAAGGCGGAGGCGGACTCGCCCTGTCAACCGGTTGGGAGCAGACCTTCTGCTATACCCAGACCATCACCCTGCCTAAGGGCACTTACACCATCAAGGTGCCTACCTACAACGGCAAGGCGGCTACGGCCGGAATCTCGCAGTTGGCTTGGATTCCTACCAGTGGTGCCAAGGTGGTTTCTACCCTCAAGAACTATCCTTCCAGGAAGTGGACGGTGGATGAGATTACCTTCACCCTGACCAAGCAGACCGAAGGAAAGATACAGATAGGTTACAAGGCGGGCGCCAATGGCTCAGCCAATTCTGCCAACCTGCTGATAGACTATGTGCAGATTATAGGCAAGAATATGGTGGTGAGCAGATATTCTATAAGAACTGCCATCAGCAAAGCCAAGAAATATTATCAGGAAGATGGCATTGATGCTGCCAGCCTGAAAAAAGCCATGGACGATGCCCAGGCCATCTACGACAAGGGTGCCGATGCCACAGCACCGGAGATTCTCGAAGCCATCTATCAGGTAAAACAGGCGCTGGATGCATATCGTGCCAAGAATGCATCAGAAGATAATCCTATCGATTATACATCGTATATTCAGAACCCTTCGTTCGAAAACAATGCCGCCGAAAACTGGATGGTTACCAATATGTCGAGCCAGACCAACAGCGTGTTTAGCCGTAAGAACGGAACCACCTATATGGAATCGTGGGTGAGCATGGGCAAGAAATTGGGCGCTGCCAATATTTCGCAGACCCTGAAAAGCCTGCCTGCCGGAAACTATAAGCTCTCGGCTGCTGCCCTGCATGTTCAGCAGAACAACAGCAATGGCACCACCAACAAGGGTGCAGAGCAGACGGGTGCCTACATCTATGCCGGAAATGCCAGAACGGCGGTGACGGCGATGAAGAACTACGATGTGAAGTTTTCCGTGTTCGATAAGGAGAACGATATCGAGATTGGTCTCAATGCAGAGGATGCCACCGGCAACTATCTCTGTGTGGATAACTTCACCCTGTCGTATATAGGTGCCATCAATGCCAATAGTTATGTGGAGGAAGTGCGCACCTTGGTGAAGCGTTGCGATGAGTTTCAGAAGCAGGGCATCCAGAACAGCGTAAAGGAGACATTGACTCAGGCTATCGCCCAGGCTCAGGAAGCCCTGAAGGGAACAACGGATGGCGATGGCAACATCGTTTATGATGTGGAAACCCTCTCTGCGGCACGTGCCTCCCTGCTTTCTGCCATCGGCGATGCCCATGCATCCAAGACACTCTATGCAGCTCTTCAAACCCGTATAGACTATGCCCAGAAGGTTTTGGGCTGGTGGGGCGATGAGGCTTATAAGGCCACAGCCGTGAGCCACCTCAAGGCTGCGCTTGCCACAGCCGAGGAACAGGTGAAGGATTATACCTTGACCACCGATCAGCTTACCAAGGCAAAGAACCTCTTGAACAGCAGGATAAGCAGTGTGGATAAGCGCATCTATTGCAGCGGAAGTGCCTGCGGTTCTGATGCCGACTTGCAGAATCCTAACAACCAGTGGTGCTACGAGCGCAGCATGCAGTCGAAGCATTGGATTCTCTTCTGGGAGGCTGGCTATGGCAAGACGGCACCATCGAGTGTGGAGAGCATTCTGAATACTGCCGACAAGATATTTGAGTTCTATGCCGATAGTCTGAAGTATCTCACCATCAACCAGGGCAAGTCGAAGACTGATACTTATAAGATGATTATCCGTCTGCGCCATACTGATGAGTGGGAGGCGAGCGGCAGTGGCATCGACAATATCATCGGACTGCTCACTCTGTCGAGATGGGCATATACATCCCGCGATGGTCAGACGGTGGCTCATGAGATAGGTCACTGTTTCCAGTATCAGACTCATTGCGACAACAACAATCAGAATGGTTGGATGTACACCTGGGCCAATTCGGGCAATGGCAATGTGTTCTGGGAGATGTGTGCCCAGTGGCAGGCTTACAAGTTCTATCCGGGCATGCAGTTTAACAACGAGTGGCTCAACAACACGCTGAATGGTTTCCACAAGAATCCGCTGGCTGAGGAGTTGCGTTACAACAACTATTTCATTCAGGATTTCTTCTGTCATAAGCAGGGCATTGATGCTCTTGCCAATCTCTGGAACAAGTCGCAGAATCCTGAGGATCCGTTCCAGACCTACATGCGTCTCTATATGGGTTCCAAGTTGACGAGTGCCCAGAAGCTGGAGCAGTTTAATAATGAGATGTGGGAGTATGGTGCCCGATTAACCACCTTCGATATGGATGGCATCCGTGAGCGTGGTGCGGGTACGATAGGCAAGCGCCAGCAGACTCAGCTTACCAAGGATGCGGATGGCTATTGGTGCTCGGTGGCTGCCGACTGTGTGGAGAACTTTGGCAACAATGCCATTCGCCTGAATGTGCCTACCACGGATAAGACCATTTATGTGGATTTTGCTGGCGAAGCTGGCAAGTCTGGTTTCATTAAGTATAATGTAACCAAGGCTGGTTGGAAGTTGGGCTTTGTGGCATTGAAGAAGGATGGCACTCGCCTTTATGGTGATGTAGCCACAGCCACCTATAAGAATCCTGAAGCCAGCATACAGTTTGATTGTCCATCCGACTGTTCTTACTTATGGTTGGTAGTGAGCGGTGCTCCAACGAGTTATTGGTCTCGTGGTTGGAATGGCACGACGAGCGATGATGAGCAGTGGCCATACAAGGTGAAGTTCTATCAGACGAATGTTTATGGCAACGTCAACAACAATGAAGTTCCTTCTGGCATCAGTACCATCACGATGGGCGCAGAGAATAGGGGCGTAAATAACAACAATGTTTACACCATCTCGGGCCAGTTGGTACGTCAGGGTTCTACCTCCCTCGAAGGCCTTCCTAAGGGAATCTATATCGTGGGTGGCAAGAAGGTTGTGAAATAGATAGCAGATAAAAGAAAAGAGGGAGCGCCATATCAATTATATGATTGTTATGGCGCTTGTTTCTCTTTTATTATTTTTGCATTCAAATTAAATAATAAGAAAAATGAAAAAGAAAAGAATCTGTTTTTTGGGATTGTTATTAGTGATTTTGCATACATTTTGTGGATGCAAAAATAATTCTATGTTTGAGAAATTAGTTCTAGCAGATTCTTTGCTGGATGTAAATTCTGTAGATTCTGCTCAACAAATTTTGTCACAAATCCAACAATCTAAGTTTATTGATGAGGAACAAGGTGCATATTGTAATCTTTTGGCGACCCGTTTGGCTTATGTAAAATATGAGCCAAACATATCATTGTCTCCATTAAATTCAAGTATTGCTTATTTTTCCCAAAAAAGAGATAAAGAAAAACTGGCAAGAGGATATTTTTATAAAGGTGTCATACTCTATGAGCAGGGCAAGCGTAAGGAGGCTATCGTTTGTTATAAAAAATGCGAAAAACTTGCAGAAACTTTAAAAGATGTAGAGTTGCAATACAAGGTTTATAATATACTGTCTATAGCAAACTCTAAAGCAGATGAATATAGCCTGGCAAGAGAATATGCTCGAAAATGTTTTAACTTGGCAATGAATACTGGAGATAAAGCAGAAATGGCAGAGGCTTATGATCGAATTGCTGTCTCTTTCTATGATATGAAACAATATGATAGTGCTCGAATCTATATCAACAAATGTATTCCATTGCTGAATAATATTCCTAGTAAGGACAGAGTGCTCTTTTATGATAATATTGGCTTTTTAAATATGGATGCCAATCCTAATTTGGCCTTTAAGTATCTCAACATGGCGATGACGCTTGGACCAAGTTCTGATACTTATGACAATTTAGCTCAACTATATGTAAGGCAAGGAAAAAAAACGAAGGCTGATAGCTTATGGAATCAAGCCTTGCATACAGAAGATGTATGTAAAAAGAGTCAGATAGTAGAGGGTATGTTAAAATATAAACAAAAAGAGGGGGATGTGCAAGAAGTATCTAAACTGGCTTTGTCATTAATTGCATTAAAAGATAGTGTGGCTGTTTTACAGCAAGATGAAAAAATAAAAGAATTACAAATGCAGTTTGATCAGAATATAGAACAAGTTGAGCAAAAGAAAGAGAGATTTAAAATGATTTGTATGATCAGTGTGCTGGTTGGACTGCTCATAGTTTTGGTTGCATATTTTAAACTTAAGAGCATTTGGAATAAGAAGAGATTGTTGGAAAAGGACAATGAATTGCTCGAACGCCAAAAAATGATAGCTAGTTGTCAAAACAGTATTCGAAAACTTGAAGAATTAGGTATGTCTGATACCAAGAAAATAGAAACATTGAAAAAACGTGTAGATAGGCTACAAAGCTCTAAGGATGCTTATAGCCATAAAAAGGTCTTGCTTTATCAATTGGCAATGAAAGGACAATCTATTGCTAATTGGAATAAACCTGAGATGATGGCTTTCTTGGATTGTTATGCTTCTGAAAATGTAGATTATTCTCTGTCTTTAGAGGAGGAAGGATGTTATACACCACGACAAAAGGTCTTCCTTATTTTGCTTCATGAAGGAATGGATGAGAACAAAATTGCAGAAATGATGGGGCTTAGCAATGCAGCGTTGAGAACCATGAAAAGTCGTATTAATGGTGCAAAAACAAAAAAAAGATGAAAAAGGTAGGGAGCCTATTGTGGTTCCCTGCCTTTTGTAGTCTGATAGTTTTGATATTAATATGATATGTTTATTGTCTGATTTTATGCTATTTGCAGATTATTGCCCTTCCATCTTCCAGGATTCCTTCTCCAGAGATGAACAGTTGGCTGCAAGTTCCATTGTTGTAGAACTGTATTGTTGCTTCTCCGTTTTCATCAAGAAGGAGGTTGGGATTCCAATAGAGTGTACGGCGATAGTCTTCTTGTGGATGAGACTTGGAATAGTTGGGCAGACGATAAGGAATAGCAGGAGAAAATCCTGTTATCTTTAGACAGCGAGTATTGGGTATTTGGTTATATCTTACATATTTGTCCCATTCATGATTGGAGTCTGGACTTAAACAACAAACAACAGAAGGGTATCTGGATATTCCAGACACATAGCCCACATTCCTCATACCTGTACTGTTTCCAAGTTGATATGTACTTGTTAAACTTGAAGGTGAGGCAAGAAGTTTTCTGATGTATTGATCAGAACGGATTTCTACATCCTTGAAATTCTTGATGTTTGTGAAATTATTGACAATACTGCCCTTCACGTTTTTATTGTCACCTTGATATGCTCCATCTAAATCTAAGGCAACCACATTTCGCAAGCTCTTGCAGGGGAACTGCTCTGCCAAAAGACCGCAACCCTGTAACAGACTAGGAAGGGCTGTTTTTACTGTATTTTCATCTTCGTTGCATAGTTTATCTATTTCTTTGATTAAATCAAAGTGAATGACACTGAATTGGGATTTTCCCATATTTTTTTGAATAATGGCAACTTTTTGATTACCAATAGTAACAGAATGTTGCAATGCAATTTCTTGTTGAGTATATTTTCTGATATTGGGCTTCATATAGTCATAGACAACATACTTTAGAGTAGTGCTATCTTGAACATTCTTGCATTTTAGTTGCAAAAAGGCATCTTTTTCAAAGTTGCCAAGAAGAATGCTGAAAAAGCCAGTTTTATCAGTATGTGCTTCTGGGACAGTATAACCATTGTCAAAGAATAGTATTGGTGTTAGAAGCTGATTGGGCATTGGATCAAATGAAGTTTTACCTTCAGAAGTCTTTGTTATTTTTCCGACTTTTCCATATACCATTATTCCTTGTTCCGGTTTATTTCCCTCAATTAAAGTCGCATTTGTAAGGAGAAGATTATTCTCATTTATAAAATTGACGATGTCCTTATTAGAGATATGGGCATGATTATCACAATCTGTGATTGATAGTGACAAACTTGCACCTGGTTGACCTTTCAACTTGACTGTAACTAATCCAAATGGTTTTAATAGAGCAGTATCATAATGGTAAGTTATATTCGATATCTTTGAAGATGAGGATGGGGAAGAGGTTTTCGTTGGAATGTATGTTGTCCAATCAATACATTCCATTCCCTTATGTTTCTTACATTTTTTATATTCTATATTTCGGAAAGCTCTTTTTCGTAGAGCGAGTTTTGAATAGTTTCCTTTTTCTACTTGTTCATAGATAGGGATTACCTGAGAAAAGTAGTTCGCCTTTCCTTCATTTTGCATGTAGCGAGTATATGCTCGTACTTCAAATAATCCCGATAGGAGTAATGGGCGCAGATAGATGTCACCAGCGCAATGTCCATTGACCAATGGATAGGTTCTGCTTTCTACAATATATCCTTCTGGTGCTAATAACTCCACATATAATACCTTACTCTTATCACTCAGTTTTTTCGTGTCGGTATCCATTACGTATGCCGCCAAACGGAGCGTATCACCTAGGAAGTATGTGGAATTGTCCAGATGAAGATACGCTCTTTCTCCTGCCCGCAAGCTAGTGAAACTTGCGAGGAACAGACTTAAAATATAAATAATCTTATTCATATATTTTTATTTTATAGAATTTTGTTATTAACTATCGAATTGCTTGCTGTTTTTAATAGTGAATTTCTCCACCATTTAAATTTTAGAAAATAATGTTAGTGCAAAGATATGAGTTTTTTTTTGATTTGCAAAATTTAAAACATAAATTTATGTGATATGTTTCAAAACTTCAAAATGATGTTTTGGTATTGACTTTCAGTAAGATAAGAAGGTGAAATCTCAACTTATTGCTGAAAAATGTAACATTAAAAAGGCTCGCAAGTACCCACTTCGTGTGGAATCTTGCGAGCCTTTTTTATACCAGCGCATTCTTGCTTTATAAGAATGGGGTCATGTAAATCGGAATCAAGAGTGTTGTTTTGTATCCAGACGACTTGACCTCTATTGGGGTTGGCTATATATTTTTCTCTTGAATACCATATTCTTCATATTTTCAATGTTTTATGGGGCATAAGTTACATAAAAAATATGTTTTACCAAAATCTTTTTTGGTGAAAATATGTCGTTTTACCAAAATTTATTTTCGTGATTTATGTCGTTTTACCAAAATCTTTTTGGTGAAAATATGTCGTTTTACCAAAATCTTTGCTGCAAAAGTGTGGTCGTCAATGTCATTTATCTTTAGTGTCATTAAGGATTTGAACTTTCCTGTAGGTAAAGAAAAAGCCGCTAGGATATCGTGTGAGAATATCCTGGCGGCTTTATATGATAGCTTGAAAAAACTTTATTTCTTGTCGTAAGCGTGAACAGGGTAGTCGATGGTGTAGTGAAGACCACGGCTCTCCTTGCGCTCGATAGCCATACGGGTGATGAGGTAACCCACGTTGATCATGTTGCGGAGCTCGCAGAGCTCCTTGCTCACCTTGACAC
>ERZ1026856.1648-NODE-1648-length-10842-cov-5.100862_pt1 | contig 10842 bp, 10 predicted proteins | sample MGYA00380158_ERZ1026856 | MGnify/ENA primary metagenome ERZ1026856 (study PRJEB33269, sample SAMEA4719794) | human gut metagenome | biome: human-associated habitat; feature: organic feature; material: feces | place: Cameroon | collected 2013-10 ... | reverse complement strand
TCTATATGTCTTGACTCTCTTCCCACCCATTGCCCGCTTATTACCGAGAAAGTTATTTGGACTTCTCAGCTTTCAGCTCGGCGTTGGCTGTCTGCTTATCGACATTGAGCAAAATCAATTTGATACACAGATTCAAGAGTCACTGCAAAAATAACAAATATTCTTCAATACAAGCAAGATTTATTTAGAGATTCTGTTAACATTGTCCGATTTTAACATTTTAATAGCTTATGTTGCCGTATATAGAAGAGCAAAAGACGTAATATTGCTATTATAGTAACAATATTTACTACAGGAATAATAAAAGGAACAAAAATATTACATCCCTATTCCAATAAATTTTCTATCCAAAGATGTTATGCTTGTTATATGTTAAACTAATAAGCTTATCAAAGCGAACCTGTTTAAAACAATACCTATATAATAAGGTGTATTTATCCTCTGTTGTTTCTTTCCACCAATTCGTCTAATATAAGCATCTCTATCTTTGAACAAACAACTCTTTTCTATATTATCTGCCATATTTTATTTTTTTGAGGTAACAATTTGTTACCTCAAAAAATAAAACTGCTATTCGCTAAGCATCCTCAAAAGTTATTATTTAAAGAGTCCGAACAACATGGCATCAATTTCATCCGTAATACGTCTGAATGCTTCAATGTCGGATTCAAACTTTTGCGTGTCGCCATCTACTATTATCAGATTGCCTTTATAGCCTTTAATCCACTCCTCGTATCTGTCGTTCAAACCCTTTAGATAATCGATGCGAATGGTTTGCTCACATTCACGACCGCGCTTGCCAATCTGATTAATAAGATTAGGCACTGTTGAGCGAATATAAATCATCAAGTCGGGCAATTCAACAAGCGTCATCATCGTGTCGAATAAATCAGAATAGTTATTGAAATCGCGATCGGACATGTATCCCTGTCCATGTAGATTAGGCGCAAAGATGCAAGCATCCTCAAAAATGGTGCGGTCCTGAATGATGTCCTTGTCACTTTGGCTGATTTCTATCACCTCTTTAAAACGCTTGTTAAGGAAGTAGATTTGCAAATTAAACGACCATCGCGACATATCGTGATAGAAATCGTCAAGATAAGGATTATGTTCTACGGGTTCAAAACGAGGAGACCAGTTATATCGTTTTGCCAACATCTTTGTCAGCGTGGTCTTGCCACTGCCAATGTTTCCGGCTACAGCTATATGCATTGTTGTTGTTATTTAGTATGAGTAAGATCGATGGGAAAAATTGAGTCTATCTGATTGGTAATAAATTGGAAGTCCTCAGGACGCGTCTTATAATCGAGTTTGTCCACATCAATAGTGAGCACCTTTCCTTTGTATTTATTCAGAATAAAGTCCTCGTATCTATCGTTCAACCCCTGTAGATACTCAATGGGGATTTTCTGTTCGCAAGCACGTCCACGTTTTTGGATATTCTCTACGAGATGAGGAACAGAAGCTCTGAGATAAATCATGAGGTCAGGCTGTTTCACCTTCTCTACCATAATCTCATAAAGCCCCATATACGTTTCAAAGTCACGATCGCTCAAGTAACCTTGCTCATAATTGTTTGCCGTGAACACGAACACACCTTCATGAAGGGTTCGATCTTGAATTACGATATTCTTTGATTTTGAAAATTCAAGCACATCCTTGAAGCGTTCCTTTAAGAAAAACACTTCCATGGCAAACGCCCATCTTTGTAAGTTTTTATAGTAGTCCTCCATATAAGGATTGTCTACTACTGCCTCATACCGAGGTTCCCATTGGTAATGCTCAGCAAGCATCTCCGTCAGTGTTGTCTTACCGCAACCAATATTTCCAGCTATTCCTATATACACTTGTTGAATTTTGAATTAAATATGTTCTAAACTTATTTCGTTCCGCTAAGGAAATAAAAGCACGAATTACTTTGAAGCCTCCAGTTCCTCGAGCATATTTTGGCAAGCATCTTCAAGCAACTCTATAACCAGTTCAAAGTCGCGGTCGGTGCCATAATAGGGATCGGGAATGGTGTCGTAAGTAGGATGATGCTGCAGATAGTCTGCCATCTTTACCACCATCCCTGTGTCCACACCCTCTGCAGACGCCATACGCAACAGTTTATCGTAATTACGATTGTCCATTGCCACAATAAGATTAAACTTGTGAAAGTCCTCAGGAACAATAGGACGCGAATGGTGCGTAAGCTCGTAGCCATGTTTACGTGCATGGGCTCGCATGCGACTGTCAGGAAGTTCGCCTTGATGATAGTCTATTATACCCGCTGAATCTACACTGTAATGATTCTTTAAATCGGGCTGTGCGTGCGCTAAAGTGCGAAATATCTCTTCTGCCGTACACGAACGACAGATGTTTCCGAGACATATAAAAAGTATTTTCATTTTTTGAAACTATACGATATAACACAAAAATATAGAGCATACAGGCTAAATAGCCTAATATGCCCTACATTCTATCGACATTGATTATCTGAAATGTTTATCAGAAAATCACCTTAAAGGTCTTTTTGCCAACCTTGACAACGTAAACGCCATGGGGCTGTGCTCCCATATTAGCACTGAGTTGCTGACAATCGTTGTGGGCTACGGCTGTAGCAACCGTGCTACCACCCAAGTCGTAAACACGCATTTGGGTGCCTGCAGAAATTTGTCCGTGGCAAGTTACAGTTTGTGCCTCAGCCTTTACACTCCAATTCGCATCGCTTGTATAAGTAGAACGAATACCTACGTTGTCATCCTTGAACGAACCTACGAAGCGGATGGTGTGAGTGTATGTACCACTTGTGGGGCAGTAATACTTACTGAGTGTGCCAGTGCCCTGTCCGCAGCTACCATTACCCAAGCCCTTTTGGTAGTAATCGAGGTGCAGATAATTGTACTTGCTATCGGGCTTTACTTCCCAGCGGTGTTTTGTAGCTGCCATACTGATGTCGTCTGAACGAAGCACTGAGAAGTTTACTTGTCCCTCAGTTTCCATGCGAAGCGAGAAACCAGCAACTGTGTCAGTAAGCGTGAGGTCGCGCAAATCCTGACGATTACCACACGACTGAGCACGCGGTGTTGTTCCATAGAAGTCGAGCACAGTGCTGCTGTAACGACCTAAGAGGGCTGCCGACTTGCGGTCAACATAGTTTTCCCAAGGACCACACGCATAATATTCTACCTGCGAAAGTGATGCGGGCAAACGCAACTTGTTACCAATGCGACGCAAGTTATTAACATCATGTGGTGTATACTGACACTTCATGTCCATTACGCCACCAGGATAAATGGTGTAGTCGTAACGAACATCGCAATAAGAACCCTTAGCCGTATAACCAAAGGTAACATTGCCATTGGCATTTTCTTTCACCTTGGTAATGTTGGTGTAGCTTGAAATGCCATTTGATAAAGAGAGGCTGTTACCTCCTGACTCGTCATTCTCTACCCAACGGAAATTGTCGTAAGTGGGAGCATCAGTAAGGCCAGACACTAAGGTGTAATCGCCATACTTCCACTGACGCATACGACCGTTGCTACCATCAACTGTTACTAAGAGGTTGCCACTCTTAATTTCATAGTGCTTGTATGAGTTTTGCGTAACACTTACTTTGTCTTCTGATGCAGGAACTGCAGCAAGGGTAGCATCGCGATCTTGCAACACATACTGCTGTTCGGCTACGGGATAACCAGCTTCAGCATACAATGTAGCATTCTTTTCGATTACCTTCACATTGAGCAAGTATTCATTGCCATCTTCAGTAACCTTCGTAGTGAAAGGAACTACAATGCTCTTAGATGCAGCAAAAGGTGCAGCGCTCGGTGCACTCATTTTGCCTGTTTCAATTTCTTCGCCATTCTTTAAAACGCTCCATACCAAGTCGTAGCGATCGAGATTAACAAAACTATTGAAGTTGGTGATGGTGAATTGCTTTTGACGCTTTCTGTATGCCGAGAAGTAAATGGGGCTATAAACAGCCTTCACTTCTGCCAACTTGGGAGTCCAAGCACGTTCAGCAGGAATAAGACCATTGTTAACAAAGTTGCCCTGAGTAGGACCACCAAAGTCGTAACCAGCGTAATACTTAGGAGCACCATTCTGCGTCATTTTGCCCGACTTAATTTCGTCTGCCTTATAAATGCTCTGGTCTACCCAGTCCCAAATACAACCACCAATACCATAGGTTGACGAAACAATGGCATTCCAATATTCTTGCATATTACCATTGGCATTACCCATTGAGTGTGCATACTCGCACATAAAGTAGGGCTTGCCAGCGTTGTTCGATTTTGACTTAACTGCATCTACACTGGGATACATCACACTGTAGAGGTCGGTGTAGCTTGCCCATCCGCGGGTAGCTCCTTCGTAGTGAACAGGACGACTTGGGTCGAGTTCCTTCAACAAATCGTAGGTCGCCTGCAAGTTATCGCCTACACCACTTTCGTTACCCAAACTCCAGAAGATGATGCTGGGGAAGTTGCGGTCGCGTACTGCCATACGCTTGGTGCGATCAATAAACTGCGGACGCCATGACTCTTCCTTCATGATGTTGTTAGCACCATAGAACCAGTTGTAGTGGCACTCCACATCTGCCTCGTCCATCACATAAAGTCCGTAATAGTCGAACATAGCGTACATCTTAGCCTGACGGGGATAGTGACTGGTACGTACGGTGTTGATGTTGGCTTGCTTCATCATGGTAATGTCACGCAACATGGTAGCAATGTCCATTGTACGACCATGCACGGGATGCGTATCTTGCGTATTTACACCACGGAAGAGCACACGCTGACCATTGATGAGCACGCGCTTACCTGAATAGTCTATTTTGCGGAAACCATATTTGGTAGCAAAAGCCATTTCTTCTTGATTGTCTGCATTGAGCTGAGCCACTTCTACAGTGTAGAGATTAGGAGTTTCTGCAGTCCAAGGTTCAAGGTCGGTAAGGTTGTTAAGTGCAATGTCGAGCGACTGAATGCTATCGCCTTCAGCAAAGGCAAAAGTTTGTGTAGCCTCAGCTACTTGCTTGCCTTCGGGCGAAATCAAACGCACACGAACTTGCTTGTTAGCAGCCTTTGCTTCGGGATTTGCCATTTCCACGTTTACGTTCACATTGGCAGCGGTGTAGGGTGCATCTAAATCATCGGTAATGATGTGGTCGCGCACGTAAGTGGCAGGAGTGGCATAGAGGTATACATCGCGGTGAATACCACTCATGCGGAACATATCTTGGTCTTCCAAGTATGAGCCATCGCTAAAGCGAATAACCTGTACTGCCAAGTTGTTTTCGCCTGAACGTACCTTATCGGTGAGGTCGAACTCTGCATCGTTGTTTGAGCCTTCGGTGTAACCCACATATTTACCATTAAGCCATACGTAGGCTGCGCTATAAATGCCATCGAAGTGGAGAATTACGCGCTTTCCGTTTTCCCATGCCTCAGGCAATGTAAAACTGCGACGGTATGAAGCCACCGAGTTTTTGATGCCGTAGGTCATGTTAATAGCAGGATACTTGTCTTCGAAGGGATATTGGTCGTTAATGTAGTAGGGTGTACCATAGCCCTTCATCTCCAAACACGAAGGCACAGTGATGGTGTCGCCCCATACTTTATTGTCTATGCTATCAGCAAAGAAGTCGAGAGGACGGTTTGCTACATCTTGATCCCAACGCAAACGCCATGTTCCATTGAGCGAAAGCCATTCTGCTCCCTTAGGGTCAACCCAGGGGTGTGCATAGCGCTCGGTGTCGGCATGTAATGCTTCGGTGTTTGCATAGGGCATATAAGTGGCATGGGGTGCGAGTTTATTTATGCCAAATACTTTTTCGTTCTCCCAATCGTTACGCTTGGGTTCTTCTTGCGGAGTTGTTTCTTCGAATGTAAACTGGATGGTCTTTTCGTCGGTTGCTTTTTCATTCGAAATGTTGAGCGTATTATTGCTCTTTTCCATGAAACGACGAGTCGGTTCCTTACTCCACACAATATTGTAGGTGTTTTCTACACCCTCTACCTCAACAAAAGTAAAGCGCTGATTTTCGGATGTCACATCAGCATCCCACTGCACGGCATTATACCATTTATTAGGTGCAGCATCAATGGCTTTGGTGTTGTAACCCGAACTAACGATAATAAATTCGTTGTCATTGCCCGTACTCTTCAACGTCCATTTTTGTCCAAATGCTTTGTCAGACTGTTCTTCAAAAATAATTTGGGCATTGTTGTCGCCTTTGTCGCCATTCGCCAAGACATTTCCCGACGCGCAGCTACGAATGTAGTAGGTTTTCCCTTCACTGAGCTGTGCCCAAGTGCTGAGAGCCATGCTGTAAAAAACGAACAGGGCAAGTAGCTTTTTCAACCTAAATGCGCTGTGCAAAAAGTTTTTATGCATCATGTAATAAAATTTATGAAAGGTATTTTTGATAGATTTTTTCGTTGTGAACAAAAGGTGTATGTTAAACTGCCTTTAAAAGCGAATTTTCAACACTTGCTTAACGCTGCAAATTTACGCGAAAAAGCGCGGTGTACCAAATAAATGCCTGTGAATTGCAACGAATAGAGATGATTTAACGATTAAATCAGAAGGTTATAGCCTCAAAAAAAGGAGCATGGATTTCTCCACACTCCTTATCTATGCTTTATTGTCTTAAACAACTATTTTATTCAGCAGCGTTTTCCTCTTCCTCATCAGCGTCAACAAACTGGGTGTAACCACCATTAGCGAGGATGTTGTACCACTGAATGAGTTTACGAATGTCGCTATCGTGTACACGGTCGCGGTCGTAATCGGGTACTACACTTGCCATAAAGTCAGCAAGTTCTGCCTTGTCTGCCTTTTTATAGTCGATAGCAGTAGCCTTACCACCTTCTTTGTCAGAAATAGCCTGGAAAATTTCCATCAAGGGCTTATCGTCCTCGTTGGTATACATGGATACATCGTTGAGCGAAGTTACACGATCGCGAACACCTGCGGGCATACGCTTTTTATCGGGAGATACGGTTTCAACAATGAGCATGCCACGACCCTGTGAAATCAAACGATAAAGACCGGGCTTACCAGCAATAGCCAAAATTGTGTCTTGCATTGTGTTTTAATCTTATTTTGTTGTATATTTTTTTTGATACTTGTTACGACCTTGACGTACAATACCTTACGCATGTACGTTTGCCTTGCATGTGCAAAGGTAATTATTTTTTCAACATGAAGACTATTTAGCTGCGCATAAATACATTTTGGTTCATTTTTTCGAGTTTTGCTAAGCAGTGGTGCGAGAAATAGCATTCTTTCTGTAGCAAGCTATTCGTTTTTTTCGTCAAAAACATTTTTGTGTTTCGACATAAATGTCTTTGTTTTTTTCGTCAAAAATGTCCATAAATGAGCCATAAATGTTCATGAATTATAATTCTTGAATTCCCATTAATAAACCCCTTTCGGGGTTGGGCTGGCGCATGAAGCAATGTTTCGACATAAATGTTTTTGTTCTTTTAGTCAAAAATGTCCATCAATAAGCCATAAATGTTCATGAATTATTTTTTTTGAATGTCCATAAATAAGCCCCTTTCGGGTAGGGTGAGGTTAGTGCATGAATTTTCCTGATAAACTATCAAATATCATGCAGAAAAAATTACGGATTTTGAACACCGAATTAAAGCACCTTCCCTCCTACCCTACTCGTTCACAATTACCGCATCAGCTAATTGCAGCTTACGCTCTTCGGGCAACTGCAAGTTCATCCATGCTTGTGCCTTTTCTTGACTAATGTGGTCGCGTGCCATGAGTCGGGCTGTCTGCGTGGCATGACTTACATGCACCAACACCGTATGGTCGACTAACCGATTGAAACCTGACTCAAAGAGTAAAGCACATTCCATAAACACGGTGTGGGCTGGTGACAAACTCTGCAAACTGTTAAGCGCGATGACTTTCTCCTCCCAAGGCTGTGCTGCAGTAGACTTTGCTTCCACCGACTCTTCTGTAGGGCGTATGCCATGCGCTTGACAAAAACGCACAAAAGCCTCAGCTACACGAGGATGAACAATGGCATCTACTTGGTGTGAATAAGCTGCCCCCCGACAAAGGTAAGCTGCTAACACTGACTTTACCAACTTACCCTCAGCATCATACACCTCATCCCCCACAAGTTGACGTAGCTCACGCATTACATCGGGATGCGTGCGAATGATGAGTTTTGCCTCATCATCGCAATAAAAGATGTGGTGCCCTGCTGCCTGCAGTTGTTTACAGATGTAGCTTTTTCCACTACCTATACCTCCCGTAATGGCTATGCGCTGCATCGAAGTATCCGAAGTGCCAGCTTGCGGACTAATCGTTATCGGAGTCTTCATCAGCAATTTCTTCAATAATATATTCTACATCTTGGGGTTGGATGCGCACATGACTCACACCCGTAGGAATGGTTTTGAGCGAGAGATGACACAGGTTGGTGCGATTTTTAAGCAAATCCTCATAGTTCACCACAAGCACAAAGTTCTCACTGGTAATGCTGCGATACAAGCCCATGCCCACCTGGAAGGTAACATTTACCGTTGCGGGGAAAGTGCGAAGTTGCTTTGAAGCTGGGAAGTTTACTTGCTGCACAGGTACTTGCACGGTTTTTTCTACCATACGATCGATGCAGAAGGTTAAATCAACAGCTGCAGGTTCAAACTTTGCACCACGCACTTGTGCAAAGGGTACTTTAAGGCGCGTAGTGTCTGTTAGATTACGCAAGTTTAAAGTACGCGTATAGGCTGCAGTGATGGTGTCGAGTTGTTCTTTGGCAGCATAAACTGTCACTGAGTCGTAAGCTAAACCTATGCTGGCAAGCGAATAAAGACGTCCTGCCCGAATGTCACCCTGCACCACAACAGGCACACGTTTGCATTGTCCGTAGTTGTAATAGAACTCTAACACATCGGGCTTAAAACTCAGCATTTGTGTGCTTGCAAGTAACTGGGTAACAATTTGTCTGCTTAGTTCACTGCCTTGAATCGAAACATGGCCGGTGTTGTTTGAATAGGTATTAAAGTCTACAACCACGGGCTTAAAGCGACGTGTATAACGATAAGTAAGCAGCACACTCCCTTTGTCGCGTAGGGTTACACGCACATACTCGGGCAAGTCGGTTGTAATAACCACATTGCTCGGCACATTACGCATTTCTATACGTACTTCAAACTCTTGTTCATAAGTTTCATTGAGCGCTTGCAACACCCAGAAGGTGGTGCTGAGCACAAGGAAGAAGAGGAAAATGAATGTTTGGCGGTTCCATAACCACGAAAGCCATTTTCGCTTCATCCAACGCGGTGGCTTTATCCATGGGCGATGCTCATGCTGCGACTTCATTTCGGCTGCCATAGGGAAGTTTTTTAGGGGATATAATGTCTTTAAAACACAAAAGGCTCCGCCCAACGGTCTGTCCGCTCAGGGCGGTCGGTGGGACGAAGCCTTTGTGTTATTTTTAAGCGTAAAGATTACGCTACATCTTCAACAGAAGAGGTTATCTTACTTTTTAGCTGCTGTTGCTGTGGGATTGATAGCTTCCTTAGCGAAAACGATTTTTACACCCGTAGCCACTTCAAGTGTTACAGTGCCTTCTTCAGCATTGATACTCTTGATGGTGCCATGAATACCACCAATGGTAACAACGTCCTGACCAACAGTGAGTGCATCGCGGAACTTCTGAATTTCCTTCTGCTTCTTGTTCTGAGGACGAATCATGAAGAAATAAAGGATGGCGAAGAGCACCACCATCATGAGAATCATCATGTTACCACCGCCTTGCTGAGCAGCTTGTAAAAGAATTGTGTTCATTTTTTATAAAATTGTTTTTGGGGGATTAATCCTTGTTAGTTGAGGTTGAAGTAGTTGCAGGAGCCGTTGCGTTGACAGCAGACTTCTTGATGCGCACCTTTGAGATGCGTCCTTCTTCCGAGAGTTTTTTAACAATGCCATCGAGCATACCATTGATATACGACGAACTGCGTGGGGTGCTATAAACCTTAGCAATATCGAGGTATTCGTTGAACGAGACATTAAGGGGAATTGAGTCGAAAGTAAGAATTTCAGCCAAAGCAATCTGCATGATAATTACATCCATGAAAGCCAATCGGCTAAATTCCCAATTCTTTGTGTTGGCACGAATCAACTCGCGCAACTCAGCACCACGTTCTAAGGAAGCTGCAAAAAGTCGTCCGGCAAAAAGTCGGTCTTCATCGGCAGCATAAACGGGTAAGAGTTCTTGTTCGGGAGTGCTCTTTTCGGTGAATCGCTTGATGGTCTTCATCACAAAAGAGTCTACCACCTGCTTATCATCGTTCCAATAGAGCGAGTGTTCCTCAAGCATTGCGTCGATAGCATCGTTGTTGCACACAAAGGTTTTGTAGAGTTTGCGCACTACCTCGCGGTCGGCTTCGTAGGAGAAGTCTTCCATTGTAATGTAAAGCTGGTAGATGTCGCTTTCAACAAATTGGGTGTAGAGCTTCTTTACAATAGCGTCTTCTTCGGGCCACTGCCCCTTGCTGTTTTCCAGAAAATCAATCAGCGCCTTGTTCTCTGCCAACTGACAAAGAAACTTGTTGTGCGCCAACTGGCTATCGGGCGACACTCCGCCTACAACATTGCCAGTACGCTTTTCACGTGCCAAACGGACTGCTTCTTTTCGCTCGCCTACTTTCTTAATTTCTACCAACAACGTAAGTAGATATTGGTAGAGGTCGTAAGCCTTTTCAAGCGAAAATGCAAGTTCCTTTTCAGCAACTTCCAGCGTTTTGCCTTCGTTCTGGTAATACGAGTATACAAGCTGAACCACTTTCAGCCTAATCAGTTCTCTGTTGATCATATCGTAAAGGTACC
>ERZ1026856.1645-NODE-1645-length-10867-cov-2.767111_pt1 | contig 10867 bp, 6 predicted proteins | sample MGYA00380158_ERZ1026856 | MGnify/ENA primary metagenome ERZ1026856 (study PRJEB33269, sample SAMEA4719794) | human gut metagenome | biome: human-associated habitat; feature: organic feature; material: feces | place: Cameroon | collected 2013-10 ... | reverse complement strand
CAGTGCAGAGAGATAACGTCTGATTCAGAGAACAGGGTTGGCAGATCGACATACTCCACACCGAGTTCCAGCGCCGCTGCACTTGGATACGGATCGAACGCCAGCAGACGCATACCAAAACCTTTCAGAATGCGCAGCATCGCCACACCGATTTTACCGGTACCGATAACGCCTGCCGTTTTGCCATACATAGTAAAGCCGGTCAGACCTTCCAGAGAGAAGTTAGCATCACGGGTACGCTGATACGCGCGGTGAATACGGCGGTTCAGCGTCATCATCATACCGATGGCGTGTTCAGCAACGGCCTCTGGATCATAGGCTGGAACACGGACTACTTTCAGCCCCAGTTCTTTTGCCGCGTCAAGGTCGACGTTATTGAAACCGGCACAGCGCAGGGCGATATATTTAACGCCGTGCTTTTTCAGCTCTTCCAGCACCGGGCGGCTGCCGTCATCGTTTACGAAAATACATACCGCTTCGCAGCCATTGGCAGTTTTAGCGGTTTTTTCCGTCAGCAGAAAGTCAAAAAATTCCAGCTCAAAGCCAAAGGACTCGTTCACCTGTTGCAGGTACTTCTTGTCGTACTGTTTTGTGCTATAAACGGCGAGTTTCATAAGACTTTCTCCAGTGATGTTGAATCACATTTAAGCTACTAAAAATATTTTACAAAATTTCAAATATAATTGAAAGCTATGGCGATATTGAAAAATTCATCAACAACTATGCTTAGTGTAGGCGCAACCTTCAACTGAACGGTTAAACATGCCACAATACCCGTATTGAATGCTTAATTTTTCGCTAAATCAGGATATTAACTACCCATGCTGGGTAAATATAAAGCCGTTCTCGCGCTGTTATTACTGATTATTCTTGTGCCGTTGACGCTGCTGATGACGCTCGGGCTGTGGGTTCCCACGCTGGCGGGCATCTGGCTACCGCTCGGGACACGTATTGCATTAGATGAAAGCCCACGCATTACGCGTAAAGGTTTAATCATTCCCGATCTCCGTTATCTGGTGGGAGATTGTCAGCTTGCGCATATCACCAACGCCAGCCTTTCACATCCCAGCCGCTGGTTATTGAACGTCGGCACGGTAGAACTTGATTCTGCTTGTCTGGCGAAATTGCCGCAGACGGAGCAATCGACAGCCGCTCCAAAAACACTCGCGCAGTGGCAGGCCATGCTGCCTAACACCTGGATCAATATCGATAAACTGATTTTTTCTCCCTGGCAGGAATGGCAGGGAAAACTCTCTCTCGCATTAACCTCTGATATCCAGCAACTGCGTTATCAGGGCGAAAAAGTTAAATTTCAAGGCCAGCTGAAAGGGCAACAACTTACAGTCAGCGAACTGGATGTCGTCGCGTTTGAAAATCAGCCGCCGGTAAAACTGGTGGGGGAATTTGCTATGCCGCTCGTGCCGGATGGACTTCCTGTAAGTGGGCATGCTACTGCGACGTTAAACTTGCCGCAGGAACCGTCACTGGTGGATGCCGAGCTGGACTGGCAGGAAAATAGCGGGCAATTGATCGTGCTGGCACGGGATAACGGCGATCCGTTGCTCGATTTGCCGTGGCAAATTACTCGTCAACAATTGACCGTAAGCGATGGTCGCTGGAGTTGGCCGTATGCAGGTTTTCCTTTGAGTGGCCGACTGGGTGTCAAAGTCGACAACTGGCAGGCAGGGCTTGAGAACGCTCTGGTCAGCGGACGACTGAGTGTGCTGACCCAGGGGCAAGCGGGTAAGGGCAACGCGGTGCTTAATTTTGGCCCAGGAAAATTAAGCATGGATAACAGTCAGCTGCCTCTGCAGCTGACCGGTGAAGCGAAACAGGCGGACCTCATTTTATATGCCCGTTTACCTGCGCAGCTAAGTGGAAGTCTGTCTGACCCAACGCTGACCTTTGAGCCAGGCGCGTTACTTCGTTCAAAGGGAAGAGTCATCGATTCGCTGGACATCGATGAAATCCGCTGGCCTTTAGCGGGTGTAAAAGTCACCCAACGTGGTGTTGACGGACGTTTGCAGGCCATCTTGCAGGCGCATGAAAATGAACTGGGCGATTTCGTGCTGCATATGGATGGGCTGGCGAATGATTTTCTCCCTGACGCTGGCCGCTGGCAGTGGCGCTACTGGGGAAAAGGGAGTTTTACACCGATGAATGCCACCTGGGATGTCGCAGGAAAAGGTGAGTGGCATGACAGCACGATTACGCTGACCGATCTCTCCACCGGTTTCGACCAGTTACAATACGGTACGATGACGGTAGAAAAGCCGCGATTAATTCTCGACAAGCCCATCGTCTGGGTACGTGACGCACAGCATCCCTCCTTTAGCGGCGCGCTGTCACTGGACGCCGGGCAAACGCTGTTCACTGGCGGCAGTGTGTTACCGCCATCAACCTTAAAATTTAGCGTCGATGGACGCGATCCGACGTATTTCCTCTTTAAAGGCGATTTACATGCTGGTGAGATTGGCCCGGTTCGGGTAAACGGTCGCTGGGACGGTATTCGTCTGCGCGGTAACGCCTGGTGGCCTAAACAATCACTGCCCGTATTCCAGCCGCTGGTGCCACCCGACTGGAAGATGAACTTACGCGATGGTGAACTGTATGCTCAGGTTGCATTTTCTGCTGCGCCTGAACAAGGATTCCGCGCGGGAGGACACGGCGTGTTGAAAGGCGGTAGTGCCTGGATGCCAGATAATCAGGTTAACGGTGTCGATTTTGTCCTGCCTTTCCGTTTTGCCGATGGAGCCTGGCATCTGGGGACTCGCGGCCCCGTTACGTTGCGAATTGCCGAAGTGATTAATCTGGTGACAGCGAAAAATATTACGGCTGATTTGCAAGGGCGTTATCCGTGGACTGAAGAAGAACCCTTGCTGTTGACTGATGTTAGCGTCGATGTGTTAGGCGGTAACGTACTGATGAAACAATTACGTATGCCGCAACATAACCCGGCGCTGTTGCGGCTGAATAATCTCTCATCCAGCGAACTGGTTAGCGCCGTCAATCCGAAACAATTCGCCATGTCCGGGGCATTTAGTGGTGCACTGCCGTTATGGCTGAACAATGAAAAATGGATTGTGAAAGATGGCTGGCTGGCGAATAGCGGGCCGATGACATTGCGACTGGATAAAGACACTGCGGATGCGGTGGTAAAAGACAATATGACTGCGGGTTCAGCAATTAACTGGTTGCGCTATATGGAAATTAGCCGTTCATCGACAAAAATTAATTTAGATAATCTCGGTTTATTAACCATGCAGGCCAACATTACAGGTACCAGTCGCGTTGATGGTAAAAGCGGTACGGTAAACCTTAATTACCATCATGAAGAGAATATTTTTACGCTGTGGCGCAGTTTACGCTTTGGCGATAATCTCCAGGCATGGCTGGAGCAGAACGCACGTCTGCCGGGAAATGACTGTCCGCAAGGAAAAGAGTGTGAGGAAAAACAATGAAAATTTTACTGGCTGCGTTGACGTCATCTTTTATGCTGGTTGGCTGTACGCCTCGCATTGAAGTCGCTGCACCTAAGGAACCGATCACTATCAATATGAACGTTAAAATTGAGCATGAGATCATCATCAAGGCAGACAAAGATGTCGAAGAGCTGCTTGAAACTCGTAGCGATCTTTTCTGAGGTGATGATGAAGAAAACATTACTTCTTTGTGCGTTTCTTGTTGGGCTGGTAAGCAGCAATGTAATGGCATTGACTCTGGATGAAGCCAGAACTCAGGGGCGGGTAGGTGAAACATTTTACGGTTATCTGGTTGCGCTGAAAACGGATGCTGAAACAGAGAAATTAGTAGCCGACATTAATGCCGAACGTAAAGCGAGTTACCAACAACTGGCAAAGCAAAATAATGTGTCGGTAGATGATATCGCGAAACTCGCCGGGCAAAAGCTCGTAGCTCGGGCCAAACCGGGGGAATATGTACAAGGGATAAACGGTAAATGGGTGCGAAAATTTTAATAGCAAAACCGCAATATCGGGATAACGCTACAGGAGAAGGCGATTGATCTATTTTCCTGAAACAAGGTGAATATTCAAAAACTCCTGTCAAATTGCCTTTCGCCCTGAAAAATGCATAGTCAAATATCTGTTTTAACTAATTGGCGTTGCAGTACACACAACGCCAATTAGTTAGCGGAATTTACGTCGATACTCGCCTGGCGTCATCCCAAAGCGTTGCTTAAATACCGTTGAAAAATGACTCTGGTCAGAAAATCCCCAATGAAAGCCGATGCCTGCCAGTTTTTCATCATCTGCGGCATGGCGAATCGCATCTGCACAAAAATCGAGACGACGGTTACGAATATATTGCGCGACTACCAAACCTTTATCGGCAAACATTCGGTACAAACTACGTACTGACATACCTGTCTCTCCGGCTATCCACTCCGGGCGTAATATCTCTTCGCGAATATTATCGTCTATCAACGTAACCACTTTTTGAAACTGACGTTCACGACGAGGTTGAACAGATTCCCGCTGATGAAGTACCGGGCGCAGCAGACACACCATCGCCTGTAGCGCAGCTTCACTTTCTGTTTCAGAAAGTGCCGGATTATTCATGCTCTCCTGTAACAGGCGATGACTGAGTTGCACCATGGGTAAGTCAGCGTCCAGTCTTTCTGCGCAGACAGGTTTTTGATGGGGAAAATATTGTTCCAGCAGAGTGCGTGGCAAAAGTAATGAAATCTGTTTAGAAGACTCCTGCCAGTAAAGCGAACAGGGGCGTGAGGCATCGAGTAACGTAATATCGCCAGCGCCAATCTGCACCTGACGCTCATCCTGCTCCATTATTGCCTGACCACTAAGCTGAAAAACGGTGTAAAACCAGGCATCGTCGCTGCCTTTTACTTCCTGCCAGGTGCGGGATAAATTCACCCCGCTGGTTGTCACGGTACTCAGCTTTAGTCCTTTGGCAAAATGCGTGTCCAGTACACCCGTGTAACGCTCAGTCAGCAGGCGTCCGGTAAAATTTCCGCATACCTGATTGATTTGGGAAAGCCATTGCTGAAACTCATTATCCACTGCGGGGTTCATGGCACGTTTTCGCTCTGTGAAATGTATTTTTATTGTTGCATTTGTGTTGCAATAAACGAAGCTAATGAGCCTGACTATAGGAAATAAGTCTTGTCAGGCATAGAGACATAAGCGGTTATTGTCACGATTTGCGGAGCTTGTCACAGCTGACAAAGCGAATGTCACAGCGAAAAAAGTGACTTTTCTTGTCGCTGCGTACACTGAAATCACACTGGGTAAATAATAAGGAAAAGTGATGACAGAGCCGCATGTAGCAGTATTAAGCCAGGTCCAACAGTTTCTCGATCGTCAACACGGTCTTTATATTGATGGTCGTCCTGGCCCCGCACAAAGTGAAAAACGGTTGGCGATCTTTGATCCGGCCACCGGGCAAGAAATTGCGTCTACTGCTGATGCCAACGAAGCGGATGTAGATAACGCAGTCATGTCTGCCTGGCGGGCCTTTGTCTCGCGTCGCTGGGCCGGGCGATTACCCGCAGAGCGTGAACGTATTCTGCTACGTTTTGCTGATCTGGTGGAGCAGCACAGTGAGGAGCTGGCGCAACTGGAAACCCTGGAGCAAGGCAAGTCAATTGCCATTTCCCGTGCTTTTGAAGTGGGCTGTACGCTGAACTGGATGCGTTATACCGCCGGGTTAACGACCAAAATCGCGGGTAAAACGCTGGACTTGTCGATTCCCTTACCCCAGGGGGCGCGTTATCAGGCCTGGACGCGTAAAGAGCCGGTTGGCGTAGTGGCGGGAATTGTGCCATGGAACTTTCCGTTGATGATTGGTATGTGGAAGGTGATGCCAGCACTGGCAGCAGGCTGTTCAATCGTGATTAAGCCTTCGGAAACCACGCCACTGACGATGTTGCGCGTGGCGGAACTGGCCAGCGAGGCTGGTATCCCTGATGGCGTTTTTAATGTCGTCACCGGGTCAGGTGCTGTATGCGGCGCGGCCCTGACGTCACATCCTCATGTTGCGAAAATCAGTTTTACCGGTTCAACCGCGACGGGAAAAGGTATTGCCAGAACTGCTGCTGATCACTTAACGCGTGTAACGCTGGAACTGGGCGGTAAAAACCCGGCAATTGTATTAAAAGATGCTGATCCGCAATGGGTTATTGAAGGCTTGATGACCGGAAGCTTCCTGAATCAAGGGCAAGTATGCGCCGCCAGTTCGCGAATTTATATTGAAGCGCCGTTGTTTGACACGCTGGTTAGTGGATTTGAGCAGGCGGTAAAATCGTTGCAAGTGGGACCGGGGATGTCACCTGTTGCACAGATTAACCCTTTGGTTTCTCGTGCGCACTGCGACAAAGTGTGTTCATTCCTCGACGATGCGCAGGCACAGCAAGCAGAGCTGATTCGCGGGTCGAATGGACCAGCCGGAGAGGGGTATTATGTTGCGCCAACGCTGGTGGTAAATCCCGATGCTAAATTGCGCTTAACTCGTGAAGAGGTGTTTGGTCCGGTGGTAAACCTGGTGCGAGTAGCGGATGGAGAAGAGGCGTTACAACTGGCAAACGACACGGAATATGGCTTAACTGCCAGTGTCTGGACGCAAAATCTCTCCCAGGCTCTGGAATATAGCGATCGCTTACAGGCAGGGACGGTGTGGGTAAACAGCCATACCTTAATTGACGCTAACTTACCGTTTGGTGGGATGAAGCAGTCAGGAACGGGCCGTGATTTTGGCCCCGACTGGCTGGACGGTTGGTGTGAAACTAAGTCGGTGTGTGTACGGTATTAATCTGGTTCGCTCATAAGTAAAAAACGGCACCTGGTGCCGTTTTTTTGTCTGAAACAATCACTTATCTTTCTTCAGCGCCCCTAGCGTTGGCGTTTCGTCAAAGAAGTTCCATGGTTTCAGCAGAGTATGTACCCATTCGGTCGGCATAATCGGCCACTCTTCGGCGCGGGCCACATGTGTGGTGCCGGTGGTCATCCAGACAACGGCGTCGGTGTTGTCCAGCGACTCGTTATCCTTACTGTATTGTCCAAGACCGGTGTCATGAGTAGAACGGTTCGGATATTTGCCTTCCGGGAAACGCTCGCCAGGATGATAACGCGTTACCCAGAGCTGCTTGTCCATAAAGCTTAAACGATGATAGATCCACTCGTCCGGCGCGAACTGGGCACCTTTTGCTACCGGGTGAGTACCACCTGCATAAGGAATAATTTGATAGGAAACCGGATTGCCCATGCGGTTCTCTTTGTTCGGGTTACTCAACAGACGAATCGTGCCCGGATCAAATTTCTGTGCGGCATCCTGTTCATTGCCGATGTTGTACTGATTAACTTGCATGGTACTGGTGCGTGGGCCACCGGCAGTATTCGGTTTTACCACTGGGTCCATCGCCACCAGGCTGTTATTCTCGCCATCTACATCCAGATCGAGGCGGAAATTATAAATATGTTGGTGTGTAGTACCCACGATATTGTGATCGATAAGCGTGCCGTAGCGCGTGTCATCTTTCGCCGTCTCATCGTGCATGGTTTTCGCTTTAACACCTTTCACCGCTTCGATGCCCGTAGCACCGGCATCGATGCCAATAGTGCCGTTTTCATGGAAGAACCAGTCAAAAATGTAGTCATAGTTACCCACTGTACTGATCCAGCGCACCACTAACTCCCGGCGTTCGGTACTGACGTTGGGCTGGCCCATTTCCTGATGCTTATACTCCGGCCCGGCATAACGTTCAAATACCGCGATAGCGCGAGGGATCTCCATCGGCACGCCAGTGTAGTCGGCGATGGTTTCATTAAGGAGCACTGCGTTAGACGGGGCATCTTTACCACGAGCAATTGGTGAGGTTAGCGTGCCCATACCGTAGTCACCAGAGTCCAGATACGCTTTAAAGTACCAGCCAATATCAGGATCACCGTAAGGCACAATCATGCCGCCGAGAGAACCTTCGTACATGACTTTGCGTTTGGTGCCATTGTCGTTATAAGTCACGGTGGAGATCATCGGCCCGACGCGAGAGTTCATGCTGAGGTGAAAATCCCAGTTCCGCCAGTGAATCATATCGCCAGTAATGGTGTAATTTTTACCTTCAGGCTCAATGATTTGCATAGGCTTAACTGCCGGAGCAACGCGGTCACGGCCATCAAATGGGCGTGCGGTCATTGGCACCGGAACTACCGGACCTTCTTCAATCTTAACGATTTTTTTCTGTTCTAAATCAACGACCGCCACCAGGTTTTCGATGGGATGTGCCCAGTAGTTGCCATCACCGACATCAAGATAGCTGATGACTTTGAGCAACCGGGCATCTTGTTTCAGGCCATCTTTACCATCGAAATAACCTACGGTCAGCGGCGTGGTAATCACTTTTTTCGCATCAGTAATACCGCGTTTCTTCACGGCAGCGGCAAATTCTTCACTGTTGTTAATAATGTTCTGCACACTGGCGAAATCATCCAGCAACACCATACCGTGGGCGTCTTTAATGGGTTGCCAGGAGAGCAGTTTGTTGTTTTGCAGATCCACCACCGCTTCGATGATATGTTTGCCGTCGAGCATAATGACGTCGGCTTTGCGCGGCTGGTCAACCGGTTTGTTTTCCAGCGCAAACGCCCAGACAGCTTCTTTATCTGGCGGTAGCAGGGAGATCTCAGTAAAACGGGTATTGGGTTTGAAGTCCGCGGAAGCTTTAACAATTTCAACGGCCTGTTTAATTTCGTCCGCAGTTAGCGCATTAAGTGGGTGAGGGCGCTTTTCTACCTGAAAGGTTTGATCCAGCCCGGACTGGAAAACATCGTTAATAAAGGTGTCAGAAACCCAGGCTTTATTGTCTTTCATCACTACCGGTACTTGCAGTGCCAGAGGCTGACCATTAACAATTGCTGTTTGCGCACCAGGCTTCACTTTCACGTACGCGCCATCTTTAATCAGGGTAAAGAGCTGGGCGTAGTCGTCCCACTGCACATCGGCACCAAATTCTTTAAGCGTTTTATCCATTGGCACCATATGCGCTTCACCACCGTGGGCAAATACCGGCGCTTGCCAGGCGAAACTTAAGGCGGCTGCCAACGCCAGGGTTGTTTTACGGGCAGAATACAGAGAGGGGCTTCCCATTATTAACCTCGTCAGATGTTGTGTTCTTGTTAGCAACCGCGCTCTGTGGGCGGTTTAGTCAGGTTCACATTATCAGTACTGATGCAAAGGGGATTGCCTGCACCTGCCAGGTTGTTTGGCAGGTGTGCCAGCTTTTCATACAGTGGATGCCCTGAAAATAGATGTACACATCATGCATAATGTGACAACGTCACAAAATTTAGTGAAATAAAAGGGCAACTATTCGCCGTTGCCCTTCATTCACCGATTAATCGACAAAATCACCGTGCTGCCTGGCCACCAGCGTCAGAATTGAATACAGCGCCACCGGGGTTTGATGCTGATTGAATACCTCTACCGCCCATTCCACCACACCTGTTGGTTTTTCTTCTGCGCTACGCTGTTTTTTCAGCGTCTTGCGCTTACAGGTGAGACGCACCTGGATGGTATCGCCTGGCTTTACGGGTTCGATAAAACGCAAGCTTTCCAGCCCGTAGTTAGCAATGACCGGACCGACACCGGCATCGACAAACAGACCCGCAGCCGCAGAAAGCACAAAATACCCATGCACCACACGCTCACCGAAAATAGATTCGGCAGCAGCAATCTTATCCATATGCGCATAGAAATGATCGCCGCTGAGGCAAGCAAAGTTAACAATATCGGCCTCTGTCATTGTGCGGCGGGGAGTCAACAGGCTGTCGCCTGGTTGCAGCTCCTCAAAATATTTGCGGAACGGATGAATACGATCTTCTTCGACTTTCGCACCGCGCACCCACTGTTTACTGATAGCGGCAAGCATCGTCGGACTACCCTGAACAGCGGTTCGCTGCATGTAATGTTTCACCGCTCGTAAACCGCCTAATTCTTCACCGCCTCCTGCGCGACCAGGCCCACCATGTACCAGTTGTGGCAGTGGGGAGCCATGCCCGGTGGATTCTTTTGCCGACTCTTCATTGAGGATCTGAATTCGCCCATGCGTACGTGCCGCGTCGGCAATAAACTGACGCGCAATTTGCGGATCAGCCGTCACCAGCGTTCCCGCAAGGCTACCGCCGCCTGCACAAGCCAGTTGCAGAGCATGTCGCTGGTTTTGTGCTGGCATCAGCGTTGCGACAGGGCCAAAGGCTTCTGTTGCATGTACCGCCGGTGTTTCATCCGGCTGCGGACAGTACAATAAGGTTGGCGGGAAGAAGGCACCCGCAGCAGATAAATCCGCCTGACCACCGAGGCGAATCTCGCATCCTGCAGCCAGCAATATGTTCACTTTTTCCTGCACATCGGCACGCTGCTCAGCATTTACCAGTGCGCCCATTTTCACGCCTTCCTGAGCAGGATCACCGACCACGACTTTCTGTAATCGCGCAACCAGAGCATCACTGACAGCATTAACCAATGCCTGCGGCACAATAATCCGCCGGATTGCCGTACATTTTTGCCCGGCTTTTGTGGTCATCTCACGCACAACTTCACGAATAAACAGCGCAAACTCCGGTTGATCCGGGGTGACATCTTCGCCCAGTACGCAGCAGTTCAGGGAATCAGCTTCCATAGTGAATGGGATAGATTTGGCGACGATATTTGGCTGAACTCGCAGCATCTGTCCGGTCGCCGCTGACCCCGTGAAAGTCACCACATCCTGGCTGTCCAGATGATCCAACAAGTCGCCAGCACTACCGCAGATCAGACTAATTGCGCCTTCGGGAACAAGACCACTATCGACAATTGATTTCACCATCGCCTGAGTCAGTTGGGCCGTCGCGGTAGC
>ERZ1026856.1638-NODE-1638-length-10906-cov-9.252235_pt1 | contig 10906 bp, 10 predicted proteins | sample MGYA00380158_ERZ1026856 | MGnify/ENA primary metagenome ERZ1026856 (study PRJEB33269, sample SAMEA4719794) | human gut metagenome | biome: human-associated habitat; feature: organic feature; material: feces | place: Cameroon | collected 2013-10 ... | reverse complement strand
ACCACCCCCTTCGACATCAAGATTGCCGAAGCCCTCCTGAATCAATAGCGCCCCTGCCCGGCTCAAGCCCGCCATCACTGCCCCGCCATCAGCAAGCAGCGCCCCCGTTCCAGGCGATTCCATCGCCTGTCCCCCCATATCAAAACCCTCACAAACATGAGTAGCATTCTAGATCAAGACATCCAATTCCTGCCTAACATAGGCACCAAAACGAAGGAGATTCTGAGCAAGGAGCTCGGCATCCGCTCGTATGGTGACCTGCTGGAATACTACCCCTACAAATACGTAGATCGCTCAAAAATCTTTCATATCAGCGAGTTAACCTCAGATATGCCCTTCGTCCAGCTTAAGGGAAAGATCCTGAGCTACGAGGAAGTCGATATCGGCAAGCGCAACAAGATGCTCGTGGCGCATTTCTCTGATGGCTACGGCGTGGTAGATCTGGTATGGTTCCGCAGCGCCCAGTACATCATCAAGAGCTACAAGGTAGGCACCGAATACATCGTCTTCGGCAAGCCGTCCGCCTATAACGGCAGATTCCAGTTTGCCCATCCCGACATAGATGATGCAAGCAAGCTGCAGATTTCCGAGATGGGAATGCAGCCCTTCTACGGGTTGACAGAAAACATGAAGAAGCGCGGTTATACCTCACGAAGCATCGAAAGGATAACCCGCAACCTGGTCAGCATTCTCCCTCCTCTGCCCGAAACGCTCCCCGACTTCATCGTCAACCGCCTGCATCTCGTATCCCGCGATGCCGCCCTCCGGATGATCCACTATCCCCATTCCCACCAGGAAATGCAGAAGGCGCAGGTTAGACTGAAGTTCGAGGAGCTGTTCTACGTGCAGCTTAATATATTAAGGTACGCGAGCGACCAGCGACGCAAATACCGCGGCTACATCTTCAACCGCATCGGAGACATCTTCAACGGTTTCTACGCCCATCATCTTCCGTTCGAACTCACGGGTGCCCAGAAACGGGTGATGCACGAGATCAGGGCCGATATGTGCAGCGGCAGACAGATGAACCGGCTCCTTCAGGGCGACGTAGGCTCGGGCAAGACGCTCGTAGCCCTGATGACTATGCTCATCGCTCTGGACAACGGCTATCAAGCCTGTCTGATGGCACCTACCGAAATCCTTGCAGAGCAGCATCTGCAGACCATCCGCGATTTCCTGCAGGGCATGGACATCCGGGTAGAACTCCTCACCGGCATCGTCAAGGGCAAGAAGCGGAAGGAGATACTCGACGGACTTGCCACAGGCGATATCCAGATACTGATAGGCACGCATGCCGTGATAGAAGACCCAGTGGCTTTCCATCGCCTTGGCGTAGCGGTTATCGACGAACAGCACCGGTTCGGAGTGGCGCAGAGAGCCAAACTCTGGGCGAAGAGCGAGAATCCGCCCCATGTGCTGGTGATGACCGCCACACCTATCCCCCGCACGCTGGCGATGACCATCTATGGCGATCTGGACGTGAGCGTAATAGACGAGTTGCCGCCTGGCAGAAAACCGATTCAGACGCTGCATAAGTTTGATAATCAGCTCACCAGCCTCTATCAGAGCATCCGCCGACAGATCAATCTAGGCAGACAGGTATATATTGTTTTCCCGCTAATCAAGGAGAGCGAGAAGATGGACCTGAAAAATCTGGAAGAAGGTTATGAGACGCTGAAGCAGGCTTTTCCGGAGTTCCGCCTGAGCAAGATTCACGGCAGGATGAAATCTGCCGAAAAAGAAGCTGAGATGGAGCAGTTTGTGAAGGGAGAGACCCAGATTCTCGTTGCCACCACCGTGATAGAGGTAGGCGTGAATGTGCCGAATGCCTCGGTGATGGTAATCCTGGATGCCCAGCGCTTCGGACTCTCGCAGCTGCATCAGCTCAGAGGACGAGTGGGACGTGGCTGCGACCAGAGCTACTGCATCCTGGTAACCAGCTACAAGCTTTCAGAAGAAACCCGCAAGCGAATAGACATCATGTGTGATACCAACGATGGATTCCGCATAGCCGAAGCCGACCTGAAGCTCCGTGGTCCGGGCGACCTGGAGGGCACCCAGCAGAGCGGAATGGCCTTCGACCTGAAAATAGCGAATATAGCCCGAGACGGCCAGCTGGTGCAGCTAGCCCGTACCGAGGCCCAGGCCATCATCGATGCCGATCCGCAATGCGAGCATCCTCAGAACACTCTCCTCTGGAACCGGCTCCGGGAGCTCAAGAAAACCCATATCAATTGGGCAGCCATCAGCTAGAGCTAAGAGTAATCATAAAGTTCAATGTTCAAATATCAAAGTTCAAAGTCAAAGTAAATGGATAAAAGACGCAAACCAGCCATCCGGGAGCCTCGTCCCCACCTCACTATGGAGGAGATGAGATCCTATCTCACATCCCTAAGGGAAATAGAAAGCGTAACGGGCATCCGTTACATCAAGCTCCACGTTACCGCCAAGATGATTATAGGTATCCGCGAAGCATCGGGCAAGGAATTCACCATCAATCTCGATGATCTCTTCCGTGCCTACAACGAGTGCCTGCGCTTTACAAGTCCCGAAGTAAAGAAGTACATCTTCATGGGCCATTCGCCCGCCGTGGCGCTGCTCAGAAGACTGCAAAACAGGCAACCATTTGATACTGAATCTTTCCACGAAGAAGAAAAGAAATAAAAAAATGCCCGGGAAAGCCCTATTTGTCAAGAATATAAAAAAGAAGTTGCTAACAAAAGTTAAAAACAAAAAGACAGCGTTAAATATCAAGCAGATAGCGTTAACAACCTTGGTTTTTTGGAATATTCTTGTTATATTTGCAACGTCTATATAACAAAATCACATCTTAAGGCACTTGCTTTAGTGGTTTTGGCAGGATTTTTTGCTATATTACGTTCTGCACTTATTGACACAATGGACCTAAAAAAGAAAATAGAATTTAAAAGTAGTATGAGTTTTAGAAAGCAAATAAAGAAAATTTCGGTCGTGGCGTTGTTGGCGTTAACAACTGTACCCGTTTGCGGTCAGGACTTATTAGCCAGACAAGCTCCAGTTGACCATCGAATGAAATCATTGGATACTCTCGCAGTATCGCATTATCGACTGATGGAAGATCGAGAAAACCCTTCTGCAGAACTGTATGAGGATTTCTCCAACAAGTATGCCCACAAGGCAACCACATTGCCTGAGCACTACCGTATCGACCTCCGTCACTTCTGTATGCCAACTTCTAGTCGTGTTGTCACAAGTAACTTCGGTTACCGTGCTAGCTTTGGCCGCCAACATAAAGGTATGGACATCAAGGTTTATATTGGCGACTCAATCCACGCAGCCTTCGCAGGCAAAGTTCGCATAGTTAGATACGACCGTGGTGGTTATGGTAAGTACATCGTAATTCGTCACAATAATGGTTTGGAAACTATCTATGGCCATCTCTCTGACCAGCTCGTTTCAGAGAATCAGGAGGTAAGAGCCGGAGAAGTAATCGGCTTGGGTGGTAATACCGGTAGAAGTACTGGTTCTCACCTCCACTTCGAGACTCGTCTCTGCGGTGTAGCCCTGAACCCAGCCCTGTTCTTCGACTTCAGAAACCAGGACGTTACCGGTGACTTCTACAATTTCAACCGTGATACTTACGAGAGCGAGTATGCTGAGGCAAATGCAGCCCGTGGCAAGATTGGCAACGGCGGCTATACCCGAGAGCAGGTAAATGGTGGCGAAGTGGGCAGATATACCACAAGTGCTTCCGGCGAGAAGCTTTACCACAAGGTAAAGGCTGGCGAGACATTGATGAGCATTGCTGAAAAACGTGGCGTTAGCGTAGAGCAGATTTGCCGCCTCAATGGCTATCGCAAGGATAAGAAGCTGTCTCCAGGACAGATTATCCGCTACTCTTAAATTACCAGTAAGTTAATATACAAACAAAAAAGAGATAAGCACTTCGTGATGCTTATCTCTTTTTTTTGTCTGTATCTATTATATTCTCCAACGGCCATTACATCAAGCCGAAGAATCGCAATACATCATTCAGATTCGCTACAACAAGCAGCAGCAGGAGAATTCCGAATCCTACGTACTCTGCACGCTCCATGAACTTATCGCCAGGCTTACGACCCGTAATTACCTCGTAGAGGAGGAAGAATACATGACCGCCATCCAATGCCGGGATAGGCAGGATATTCATGAATGCCAAGATAATGCTCAGAAATGCTGTCATCATCCAAAAGGCGTGCCAATCCCACATAGAAGGGAAGAGACTGCCTAGGGCTCCGAAACCGCCCAGACTCTTGGCGCCCTCCTTGGTGAATACATATTTCATATCGCCTACATAACCCGAAAGCACATTCCAGCCATACTTCACACCAGCTGGGAAACTCTGGAAGAAGCCATAACTGATATGGGTTACCTTGTAATCGAGCATCACAGGATGATTGTAGAAGCCGAACTTCACACCCTCATCGCTTGCCTGAAGCAATACACTGTTCTTTAGGGTATCGCCAGAAGCCTTCACATACTCAACACTGGCTGTGAGTGCCTTCACGCTGTCCTGATGAGAGGTAGCAGCGGTAAGCATATCGTTCACACGGCCCATCTCCAACTGGAAATCGTTGAAAGACTCCACTTTCTTGCCGTTTACGGTCAGGACCTTATCACCCCTCACCAATCCCAGTTTGCTGGCAGGCGAATCCTTCATCACACTGTCTATCTGCAATGGGATATACACCTCTACGAATCGAGGGCTCTCCTTGATCATGCTCAGCATATCGAGATCGCCAGGCAGATTCAAGCTCATCGGCTTACCGCCACGAATGATATCCACACGGGTGGCTGTAGAGAGATCGCGATACATATCGCCATCATAGGTCTTGAACTCGCCCTTGTCGGTACCAACCAGGATATCGTGATCCTGGAAGCCCAAAGCCTTGGCCTCTGTATTGAACTTCATTCCCTGGGTCATGTGCTTGGTAGCCACATAGTCGTCACCCCAATGGAAAAGAATCATAGAATAGATAAAGAGCGCCAGCAAAAAGTTGACCAGCACACCACCTATCATAATCAGCATTCGCTGCCATGCCGGTTTGCTTCGGAACTCGTATGGCTGCATAGGCTGCTTGAGCTGCTCGGTATCGAAACTCTCATCTATCATACCCGAAATCTTGCAATATCCACCCAATGGCAGCCATCCCAAACCATAAGTGGTATCAGAGTTCTTTGGCTTGAACTCGAAGAGGTGGAACCATGGATCGAAGAACAGATAGAACTTCTCCACTCTTACGCCAAAGAGCTTGGAGAAGAAAAAGTGTCCGCCCTCATGGAGCAGCACCAGGATGGAAAGCGATAGCATCAACTGCAACGCTTTGATCAAAAATACTTCCATTTATTTACTTTGAACTGTGAACCTTGAACTTTGAACTTGATGATTAGTCCTATATTCTGCGTTCATTTTTAACTATTAACTATTAATTATTAACCATTAACTTTCATCAACTCTGCGGCAATACGGCGCGCCTCGGCATCAGTCTGCAGATAGACATCAAGATCAGGATTGCTGTCGAAAGTGGCCTTTGCCATCGTCTCCTCGATGATATCCGCCATCTGCAGGAAGCCACACTCTCCCTTGCGGAAGCCGGCATTCACAATCTCATTGGCTGCATTCACGATGCACGACATATTGCCACCCTTCTTGATGGCATCAAAGGCAAGCTGCAGACACTTGAACTTCTTGTAATCAGGCTCAAAGAACTGCAAGTCTTGAGCCTTGAAGAGGTCGAGACGGTCGCCATTGAGATGCAGGCGCTGTGGGAAGGAGAAGGCATACTGGATAGGCAGACGCATATCTGGCACACCCAACTGAGCCTTCACGGCACCATCAGCAAACTGTACGGCACTGTGAACGATGCTCTGTGGATGAATCAGCACCTGAATCTTCTCGGCAGGAACGCCGAAGAGCCACTTAGCCTCTGTCACCTCGAAGCCCTTGTTCATCAGCGACGCAGAATCGATGGTAATCTTGGCGCCCATATCCCAGGTAGGATGCTTCAGCGCATCGGCAGCGGTAACCTTCTCCAGCTGCTCGTGGGTAAAGTTGCGGAAAGGACCGCCTGAGCAGGTAAGGAGGAGTTTCTCTACCTCGTTATCGCCCTCGCCCACCAGACTCTGGAAGATGGCACTGTGCTCGCTATCCACAGGAAGGATAGGCACATGGTATTCCTGGGCAAGATTGCAGATCAGCTCACCAGCCACCACCAGGGTCTCCTTGTTGGCAAGACAGATCTTCTTGCGAGCCTTGATGGCATGGATGGTTGGCTCCAGACCGGAAAAACCTACCATGGATGCAAGTACCATATCGATAGGCTCTGCCTGCACGATATCGCAGAGCGCCTGGGCACCGGCATAGACCTTGATATCAGGTTCATCGCTGAGCAGATTCTTCAACTCGTCGTAATGCGCCTCATTGGCAACCACTACAGCAGCAGGATGGAACTTATGCGCCTGCTCGGCAAGCTCCTTCACCCTGTTATTGGCGGTAAGGCAATATACCTCGTAAAGGTCGCTGTGCTGCTCGATGACATCCAGCGCCTGTGTGCCAATACTTCCCGTAGAACCGAGAATACATATCTGTTGTTTCATTTTATTTAGAACTTTGAAATTTGAACTTCTTCACTCTTCACTTAACTTACAAATCGAGCAGCCCCTCTGGGATTGCCATTCTGATTTCCTTTCTTTCAGCACTCACCTCTTCTATCAAGTCGTTGCTGGCAGGAATCAGCAGGTCATCACCTTCGGGGGTTGTTACCTCGAAAAGGAGATTGAGCGTGGAATCATCTACACGATCCAGGGTTCCCACCACCTTTCCGGTTACGGCATCCACCAGCTGGAAGCCGATGATTTCTGCCCAGGTCATGTTCTCTCCATCGCTATCCGAGAGGTGGCGAGGGAAAAAGACCTCACATCCGGTATAGTTGCGCGCCTGCTCCTGCGTATCGATATCCTCGAACTTCACGAGCACATTCTCATCGTTCTTGAAGCGATACTCCTCCAGATAGAAAGGCACCAGGATGCCATCGATATCAAGAACAAGATATTCTGCATCCACACGGTCGAAGACATCATCGGTGATGGCAAAGGTTATCTCGCCCTTCACTCCATGAGGCTTGCCCAGCTTACCTATCTTATATACTTCGTCACGTCTTATCATAATTTACTTGGAACTTTGAATTTTGTTACACCTAGTCGCTGACACGGGTAATCTTGGCACCCAACTGGTTCAGGCGCTGCTCGATATCCTCGTAGCCACGGTCTATCTGGGCGATATTGGCAATACGGCTGGTGCCGTTGGCGCTCATCGCAGCAATCAGCAGGGCAATACCGGCACGGATATCCGGACTCGTCATTCTGCCCGGACGCAGCTTCAGCTTGTGATCATGACCTACCACCACTGCACGGTGAGGATCGCAGAGGATAATCTGCGCACCCATATCTATCAGTTTATCCACGAAGAAGAGACGGCTCTCGAACATCTTCTGATGGAAAAGCACACTTCCGCGAGCCTGGGTTGCCACCACGAGGAGCACCGACAGGAGGTCTGGCGTAAGTCCTGGCCAGGGTGCATCTGCCAGGGTCATGATGGTGCCATCAATGAACGAGTCGATCACATAGTGCTTCTGTTCCGGAATGAAGAGGTCATCGCCCTCTACCTTCACCTTCACACCGAGTCGGCGGAAGGCATCAGGAATGATACCCAGGTCCTTCACCGACACATCCTTGATGCGGATGCCGGCTCCACACATGGCAGCCATACCGATGAAGGAACCCACCTCGATCATATCAGGCAGGATGCGATGCTCGGCGCCATGCAGCTTCTCCACACCCACGATGGTGAGCAGATTGCTGGCAATGCCACTGATCTGGGCACCCATAGAATTGAGCAGGTGACAGAGCTGCTGGATGTATGGTTCACAGGCTGCATTATAGATGGTGGTGGTTCCCTTGGCAAGAACCGCCGCCATGATGATGTTGGCAGTACCGGTAACCGAAGCCTCATCGAGCAGCATATAGCATCCCTTCAGCTTCTTGGCCTGTATCTGATATACATTGCGCTCCTCATCGTGCACAAAATTGGCACCCAGGTACTTGAATCCCAGGAAGTGGGTATCAAGACGGCGGCGGCCGATCTTATCTCCACCCGGCTTGGCGATGGTAGCCTTACCGAATCTGCCGAGCAATGGTCCGAACATCAGTACACTGCCACGCAGCGAAGAACACTTCTTCACGAACTCCAGACTATCGAGATAATCCAGTTTCAGTTCATCACTCTGGAAGGTATAATCATGACGGCTGTTTCGGGTTACCTTCACACCGATTTCCTGGAGCAACTTAATCAGGTTGTTCACATCCAGGATGTCCGGCACATTGGTAATGCGCACGGGCTCATCGGTAAGAATGGTGGTACAGATCACCTGCAGCGCCTCATTCTTGGCTCCCTGCGGGGTGATGGTACCTTGGAGCGGATGACCGCCCTCTATGATGAAAGACTCCATAAGCTTGTCTAATTATTATAATCTGATTATCTAAATTACAAAAAGTGATTACTTTTTCTTCTTATTATTATTGTTATTGCTGCGAGCTGGGGTCTCCTTTACTTTCTCGAAGACGAAATGCTTGAGATCGAGTTTGATCTTGCCATCGGTAAATCTCGCCAGATCGGCAGCCACCTTCTGCTCATCGCAGGAACCATGGCTCCACTGCATCAGGTTGCGATGCATCTGGTTAGCTGTCAGCTTCACCAGTTCATCTCTTTCCTTGCCCGGCTCCATGTGCTTCAGCTTCTCGAAGATTTCGAAAAGCATGGCACCATAATGGCGCACAGGAATACGCAGGTTAGGATATTCCACGGTTTCGGGTTTCTTGGCAATCTTTGCAGCATTGCTTACATCGAAAGGATAATCGATGTCGAGTTGGAAATTGCTCATGATGGCGAGATGATCCCAGAGTTTCTGCTCATGGTTTTCCAAGCCTCTGTTTTCCGGAAACATACGATCCATGATCTTGATGATAGACTCGGCACAGCGCTGGCGCTCCTTGCGGTCTTCCAACTCTACACAGTAATCCACCATCTGCTGAATCTCACGTCCGTATTCAGGCAGCACGAGCTTTTCTCGCGTTGTATTATAGTCTAATCCTATTTTATTCATATTTTCTTGCTTGTTTCTTTTATTATTCAGAGGATAACCCCACTATTCAAATCTGCGGATGCTCCCGCCATCCATCTCTCCTAGATAAGCTTCTTAGGCATCTTTGCCACGAAATCCTTGAGATAGAATGGTACGAAGTAAGCCACATCCTCAAACTTGCCCTCTACGAATCTCTTCTCGGCAAGCGGTGCCATATTCTTGGCAAGCGGCTCGATGCCCTCCACGAGATGCGCATGAGGATGGTTGATGGTCTCCATACACTTGGCTGCACCGTTTCCGAAGAAATATACATGATGCCCGTCCAGATATTCCTTGTAGGTTTCGGCATCCACGATATCTGCCTGGATAGGGCGAACCACCTTCAGGGAGCGGTCGAGCACTTCGGCATACACCTCCATGCGGCGTGCGTCGAGCATAGGTACGATGAGGGCATCTTCCTGTTCAGGATGTTCGCCAAGCAATACTGGCACAGCCATCAAATCGAGGGTTGGTACTGCGATGAGCTTCACCCCACGACCATAGCAGATGCCCTTAGCCATACTCACACCGATACGCAATCCGGTATAGGAGCCAGGACCACAACTTACAGCCACAGCCTCTAATGGAAGACCATGGGAATCGAGGAAATCAAGAGCCTCATCAACAAACACACCCAACTTAACTGCATGGTTAGGACCCGTGTGATCTTCCTGGTTGAAAATCACCTGTCCACTATCACTAATTGCCACTGAGCACACGTCCGTACTCGTCTCAATATTCAATATACACGACATAATTAAAAAATATATTCTTAAATTAAGGTGCAAATATACTCATTTTCTCGCTTTTTTTTGTACTTTTGCAGAAATTTAACGTGAAAGATTATATGATACAGTCAATGACAGGCTTCGGAAAAGCTACCGCGGCCTACAAAACAAAGAAGATTAATGTAGAGATAAAGTCATTAAACAGCAAGAATCTTGACCTCTCTACACGTATCGCCCCTCTCTACAGAGAGAAGGAGATGGAGATTCGTCAGTATATAGCTAAAAGCCTGGAAAGAGGCAAGATTGACTTCTCCATCTGGATTGAGAAGGATGCAGCTACAGATGCTACCCCCATCAACAGTGCGCTTGTTCAGAATTATTATCAGCAGATCAAGAAAATATCTGCTGAAACAGGTATTCCTGAGCCTACCGATTGGTACAGCACCTTGTTGCGTCTTCCTGATGTAACAACCAAAACTGATGTGGAAGAATTAACCGACGAGGAGTGGGCGGTGGCAAAAAATGCAATTTGCGAGGCTATCGGCCATCTGAGCGACTTCCGCAAGCAGGAAGGAGCTGCCCTGCAGAAGAAATTCACCGAGAAAGTGGATAATATCCAGGCTCTCCTTGCCAGCATTGAACCATACGAGAAGGCACGCGTGGAGAAGATCCGCCAGAACATCGTAAACGGTCTGCAGCAGATTCCGAATGTGGATTATGACAAGAACCGTCTGGAGCAGGAGCTCATCTACTACATCGAGAAGCTCGACATCAGCGAGGAGAAGCAGCGCCTTACCAACCACCTGAAGTATTTCCGCGAGACCATGAATGAGGAAGGTCATGGTGTGGGCAAGAAGCTCGGATTCATCGCCCAGGAAATGGGTCGCGAAATCAACACCACCGGTTCAAAGAGCAATCAGGCTGAAATGCAGAACATCGTGGTGAAGATGAAGGATGAGCTGGAACAGATTAAGGAACAGG
>ERZ1026856.1636-NODE-1636-length-10909-cov-4.624470_pt1 | contig 10909 bp, 5 predicted proteins | sample MGYA00380158_ERZ1026856 | MGnify/ENA primary metagenome ERZ1026856 (study PRJEB33269, sample SAMEA4719794) | human gut metagenome | biome: human-associated habitat; feature: organic feature; material: feces | place: Cameroon | collected 2013-10 ... | reverse complement strand
ATACCAGATAAAAGCAATATAATTTTGAATAACAAGAATATTGCAAGGGGTGATAATATGTACGCAAGGACATATGGTGCAGCTACTATGGGGGTAGAGGGGCTATTGATTGATGTGGAGGTGGATGCGGCTAATGGTCTGCCTGGGTTTGAGATGGTGGGGATGCCGGATACCTTGGTGCGGGAAGCCAAGGAAAGGGTTAGGACTGCTATTCGCAATAGCGGTATTATGATGCATCAAGAAAGGGTTACTGTGAATCTGGCTCCAGCAGCTATCCGCAAGGAAAGTGCTGGTTTGGATTTGCCTATTGCCATTGCTCTGCTAGCTGCAGATGGCATAATTGGCAGTGAAAGCATTGGTAATTATGCTTTTATTGGGGAGTTGTCCCTAGAGGGGCGGTGTCGTCCAGTGCGGGGCGTTCTGCCTATGGCTATCAAGGCCTTGGATATGGGGCTTAAGGGTGTGTTTATTTCCAGGGAGAATGTACAGGAGGCCTTGCTGGTTAAGGGACTTACTGTTTATGGGGTGGAAAATCTGCGGCAGGTAGTGGAACATTTGCAAAATCATCAGGTATTGTCGCCTGCTTGTAAGTTGGAACAGACAGACTGTCCTAGGTCGGAAGCGGATTTTGGGGAGGTGCAGGGGCAGTTTCTGGCTAAACGGGCCTTTGAGGTGGCAGCGGCAGGAGGACATAATATCCTTTTGTCTGGAGCCCCAGGTTCAGGGAAAACCATGCTGGCTAGGCGTATGGGCAGTATTTTGCCGGAAATGACCGATAGGGAAGCTCTGGAGGTAACCAGAATTTATAGCATTGCGGGGATGCTCAAGGAGGGAGAGGGGTTGATTCGTCAACGGCCTTTTCGCAGTCCCCATCATACTGTATCGGCAGCAGCTATGATTGGCGGTGGTACGATTCCCCGGCCGGGAGAGGTGACTCTAAGCCATAATGGAGTGCTGTTTCTGGATGAATTGCCGGAATTTGGCCAGCGAGTATTAGAATGTCTCCGTCAGCCTTTGGAGGATGGCACAGTTACAGTTTCCCGAGCCAATGCCAGCTATCGGTTTCCTTCTCGTATCATTCTCATAGGGGCCATGAATCCATGCCCTTGCGGCTATTACGGCGATAAAGAGCATATTTGTGAATGTACCCCATCCCAGATTCGCCATTATACACAAAAGCTATCTGGCCCCTTACTGGACAGGTTCGATATTCAGATACAGGTGCCTCGGGTGTCCTATCAGGAATTAACGGCTGTGGAAAAGGCGGAAACCTCGGCTCAAATCCGCCAAAGAGTTATGGCAGCTAGGGAAAGACAGCTATACCGCTTCCAGAAGATGGATATTGTTTCTAATGGCCAGCTTACTCATAGTATGCTGGGCCAATATTGTCCTATGACAGCAGAGGCGGAGCAGCTGCTGGAGGCAGCCTTTCATCAACGGCAGATGTCAGCCCGCTCCTATGATAGATTGGTCAAGGTGGCTAGGACTATTGGGGATTTGGCTGGACAAGATACCATAACAGCGGAATACATTGGGGAAGCCCTGCTGATGCGAAATGATAATATTGCCAAGGCACTGTAGGCAGATTTATATTGTTGATGGTTTTTCTGATATAGTCTTGAATCAACTTGTTTGCTGTTGTATAATCATTAGTATAATTAGGTCAGATTTCCTAGAAGGAGGATAAATAGGCGTGGGTGGATGTAAGAGATTAAAATTTCTGTTATGTCTGTTGTTTATTACGCTTTTGACAACAGGCTGTAATGTTTTGCAATCAAAGGAACAGGATGATAAATTGCCAGTGCTTACTATTGGCAGTGATATATATCCACCATTTTTCTATGTGAACGAAAAGGGAGAGCCGGATGGCATAGACGTGTTGCTGGCCAAAGAGGCTTGTCGTCGTATAGGTTATCGTCCTAAATTTGAGATTATTGACTGGAAAAACAAGGATGCTATGCTGGCTGAGGGAAGAATAGATTGTTTGTGGAGTTGCTTTTCCATTCAGGGAAGAGAGAATGAATATCGCTGGACAGATCCTTTTATGGTTAGTGCCCATGCTGTGGCTGTACCCAAGGATAGTAAGATTTATAAGCTGGCTGATTTGCAGGATAAAGTGGTAGCAGTACAGGCTGCCAGCCAGCCGGAGAAGATTTTCTTGCAGAATACCGATGCTAGAATCCCTCCTGCTCGCAAGGTTATAGTAGTGGAGGGAGGGGATATGGTTTACAGCCTTTTGGTAAACAAGCAGGTAGATGCCGTTGCTGATCATGAGGAGGCATTGGCTCAATTTGCTGTTGATTATGATGTTGATTATCGGCTTTTGGAGGAGCCATTGATGAAATCCGGTATCGGGGTGGCATTTTATCGTCAGGATCAGCGGGGAATTGACCAAAAGCTAAGCAAGGCTTTCAATGAGATGAATGAGGATGGTACGGTACAAAGAATTGCAGATGAATTTTTGCAGGATGCCAAGCATTATTTGATAGAAGGTGTTAAAGATAATGGCTAAAGCTGAGGAAGATATCAGAGAGCAGAAGCTGCGGCTGATATATATGATTGTCGGGGTTGTTTTTATGGCAGGGGCTTTATGCTTCTTTATAAGAAGTGCTATTCTTGATACTCAGGCTAGTATGGCCAATCTTAACGGCTTTATCCGTAAACAGATTGTATTATACAAGCAGTATAATAATTTATCTTTAGCCAAGGATGTGTTCCATGTTTCAACCTTGGTACAGCAGGTGGGCAGCAAGGCCATGGAGAAAAATAGATTACTGAATAAGGCAGAGTTGGCACAATATGCAGATGAAGTGCACTTGGATGGTATTCTGGTACTGGACGCCAAGGGCAATATTGATAGCTATTTTAATCGGGAGGGCGTTTCCTACGGTGTTTTGCTGCCCTTGCTGAATAAGCATACGGTTTTGGATATTGCCTATGCGCCGCGCAAAATATATACGGATATAATGTATAGCATAGATGATCACCAGTTTACCTTGGCTGCTGTAAATAGACCGGATAAACCAGGGGTAATCATAGGGTATACCTGTGTAGATCCAGAAAGTGTTAAACAGCGGCGGCTTACCATACAGAAACTTTTGTCTGTTTTTTATGACAGTGATGACAGAGGAATAATCATTATAGGTAATGGTGATAAGGTTGTGGCCTCTAATAAGGAGGATTTAATAGGCACAAGTGTCAAAAATGATGATTATATTCAGGATTTGCTGGCAAGGGCGGAGCCAGGGGAAATAGCGGCTCTTAAGCTGCCGGGGCAGGAATATTATTTTGGTTTTTACAGTACTGGCAGAAAATTTTTTGTGTATAATTATCTGTCTGCCAGCAAGGTACTGCAAAATGTTCCCCGTAATATGGCTATGACTTTTTTGTTCTATGTGACAGCGGTAACAATTATGGAAATGCTGCGCATGAAATCTGCCAATAAATTGAAAAAAATACAGCAGCTGAAGGATCTGGCTCATAACAAGGAACTACAAAGCATAGCCATTCAGGCCGATGCGGCCAACAGAGCAAAAACTGAGTTTCTGCAGCGCATGAGCCATGATATTAGAACTCCTATTAATGGTATTCGAGGTATGGTAGAAATCGGCAATCACTATGCTGATGATATGGCCAAGCAGGCGGAATGCCGTCAGAAAATACAGGATGCTTCAGACTTACTGTTGGATTTGGTAAATGAAGTTCTGGATATGGGCAAGCTGGAGTCGGGAGAGATTCTCTTAGAAAAGCGGCCTATGGATTTGCAGGCCACCTTGGATACTATAGCTGGAATCATAGAAAAGCAGGCAGGGAAAAAGGGAATTACCATTTATAGGCATGATGATGTACTGCACAATTATGTTCTAGGCAGTCAGGGACATTTCAAGAGACTGATGTTGAATATAATTTCTAATGCCATAAAATATAATAAGGATAATGGCAAAATCTATCTTACGACTCGGGAACGCAGCTGCGATGGACATATGGTTAATATGGAATTTACCTGCCGTGATACAGGCATGGGTATGAGTCAGGAGTATCAGAAGCGTATCTTTGAGCCATTTACCAGAGAGGCTCATGGTGCTGATGTGCCAGAGGGAGGTGCAGGTCTTGGTATGTCTATAGCCAAGGGTATTGTGGACAAAATGGGAGGCACCATTACCTTTGTGAGCCAGCCAGGCAAGGGAACAACCTTCTCTATTAATCTGCCTTTTGAGCTGGATTTGGCCAGGGAGGAACGACATGCTAAGGAGGAAACCGCCCAGCCAGAGAATATGTCCTTGGAGGGGGTAAATATTCTGTTGGTGGAGGACAATCCTTTGAATCAGGATATTGCCAAGTTCCTGCTGGAAAATATGGGGGCCAGGACTCAAATGGCCAATAATGGTCAGGAGGGTGTGGAACAATTTTCTGCATCCCAGCCGGGAGATATAGATATAATCCTTATGGATATTATGATGCCGGTAATGAATGGATATGAGGCGGCAAAGGCTATTCGCAGTATGGACAGGCCGGATGCTGCAGAAATACCTATTATTGCCATGACGGCCAATGCCTTTACCGATGATAAACAGCAGGCCTTTGAGGCAGGTATGAATGAACATCTTGCCAAGCCATTGGATAAGGATTTGCTGTTAAAAACCTTGTATGATTTTAGCAAGGGTAAAGAGTAACTGGCAGGTGCAGAGGCAAATGCAACACCTTTGTAAAATAAATTTTAGAAAATATTTGACAAAGGTGTTGCATGCTGATATAATACCAAATTGTTCGGTGCTTGTTTAAGCACTGACCTACATCGCGGGATGGAGCAGTAGGTAGCTCGTCGGGCTCATAACCCGAAGGTCAGAGGTTCGAGTCCTCTTCCCGCAACCAATTTGTTATTATGCTGATATAGCTCAGTAGGTAGAGCGCATCCTTGGTAAGGATGAGGTCACCAGTTCAACTCTGGTTATCAGCTCCATTATATGGCTGCGTAGCTCAGTTGGCTAGAGCATTCGGTTCATACCCGGAGTGTCAGGAGTTCAAATCTCTTCGCAGCCACCATTTGAAAGTTCGAACCGTCTGCCTGATTTTATCAGGAGGCGGTTCTTTTGCTATATTATCGTAATCTGGAGGAGGTTTGTCTTTATGCCTGAGAATATTCCCTTTGCCCATCTGCATGTACATACAGAGTACAGTCTTTTGGATGGAGCTAATAGAATCAAGCCTCTTGTGGCCAGAGTCAAGGAAATGGGCATGGAATATATTGCTATTACAGATCATGGCAATATGTTTGGTATTATGGATTTTTACAAGACCTGCAAGGCAGAAGGGGTTAATCCTGTTATCGGCTGTGAGGTTTATGTAGCTCCTAGAGATAGGCATGAGCAGTATGAGGTGGAAGGCACCAGATATTACCATTTGATTCTTTTGGCAGAGAATAATGAAGGGTATAAAAATCTGGTTCAGCTGGTATCCAGAGCTAATACAGAGGGTATGTACTACAAGCCAAGAGTGGACAAGGAGCTTTTGCGGAAGTACAGCAAGGGTTTGATATGTCTAAGTGCCTGTATTGCCGGAGAGGTGCCGGCCTGGATAATTCGTGGGGATATGTATCGGGCGGAAAAGGCGCTCCAGGAATATCTGGAAATTTTTGGGCCAGAGAATTATTTTATTGAAATTCAGAATCATGGTATGGCTGAGGAAAAAATTGCTATGGATGGCATTATTCCCTTGGCCAAGAAATATAATCTAGGCCTGGTGGCTACCAATGATGCTCACTATCTAAAAAAAGAGGATAGCGAGTTCCATGAGGTGCTGCTTTGTATTCAGACAGGCAAAACCTTGGACGATCCTAATAGAATGAAGTTTTCCAGCGATGATTACTATCTCAAATCACCAGAGGAAATGGCGGGGATTTTTCGGGAATACCCAGAAGCTATTGCCAATACTGTAAAGATAGCCTCCCGCTGTCATGTGGAATTTGATTTTGATCATCGTCATTTGCCATTGTTCCCTTTGCCAGAGGGTATGACAGATGAAATGTATCTGCGGAAGCTGTGTGAGGACAATCTGCCAGAAAAATATGATGTGATTACGCCAGAGGTAAAGCAGCGGTTGGAATACGAGCTAGGAGTTATTCACAGCATGGGCTTTGACAGCTATTTTTTAATTGTTTGGGATTTTATTAATTATGCCCGCAGTGTCAAGATGCCTGTAGGGCCGGGAAGAGGCTCTGCTGCTGGCAGTATTGTGGCCTATGCTTTGGGAATAACAGATTTGGATCCCTTGGAATACGATTTGCTCTTTGAGCGTTTCCTGAATCCAGAGCGAGTTACCATGCCGGATATTGATATTGATTTTTGCTATGTACGACGGGAAGAGGTTATCGAGTATGTAAAGCGCCGTTATGGAGAGGATCATGTTAGCCAGATTATCACCTTTGGTACTCTAAAGGCCAAGAATGCCATCCGGGATGTGGCCAGAGCTATGGGGATGCCCTATGCTGAGGGAGATAGAGTGGCTAAGCTGATACCATCAGGTCCCAAGGTTACACTGGAGGGAAGCCTGAATACAGTGGATGCCTTTCGGCAGCTATACAATGAGGATGCCAATGTGCAGCGGCTGGTGGATATGGCCAAGCGGGTGGAAGGACTGCGGCGGAACTGCGGCAAACATGCGGCCGGAGTGGTAATAGCCCGCAATCCCATTACGGATTATATGCCTGTAATGATTGCCGATGGTGCCTTGGTTACTCAGTTTGAAAAGGATTTGGTAGAGGAACTGGGCCTGTTGAAAATGGACTTTCTGGGCCTGCGCACTCTAACGGTTATGGATGATGCCGTAAAAAACATCAAGAAAACTCATAATATAGATATAGATTTGCGAAAAATTCCTCATAATGATGCTAAGACCTGCGCCATGCTTTGTGCCGGCGGTACCAGTGCTGTATTCCAGATGGAATCAGCAGGTATGACTAGAATCATGCGGGATTTGAAGCCAGAGGGCTTTACGGATTTGATTCCTTTGGTTGCCCTATATCGTCCAGGGCCTTTAGGCAGCGGCATGGTGGATGATTTTATCCAGGGCCGTCATGGGGAAAAGGAAGTGGTATATCTCCATCCTTTGTTGGAGCCGATTTTGAAGGAAACCTTTGGGGTGGTGCTGTATCAGGAGCAGGTTATGCAGATTGTACAGGTACTGGCAGGCTTTAGCTTGGGCCAGGCGGATTTGCTGCGCCGTGCTATGGGTAAGAAAAAGGCAGCTATTCTAATGGCTCAGAAGGAAAATTTCCTGAAGGGCACAGCAGAAAAAGGCATTGATGATGATTTGGCGGTGCGAATTTTTGATTTGCTGACTCATTTTGCTGATTACGGCTTCAATAAATCCCATAGTGCTGCTTACGCCTGGGTGGCTTGGCAGACAGCCTATTTGAAAGCCAATTATCCTGCGGAATTTATGGCAGCCATGCTGACCAGCATTATGGATAATACAGACAAGGTTAGCAGTTATATAGAGCAGTGCCGCCATATGGATATTGAGGTATTGCCGCCGGATATTAATGCCAGTCAGGTGACTTTCAGCGTAGATGGTGAAGCTATCCGATTTGGTCTGGCGGCTATTAAGAATGTAGGAGAGGGTGCCCTGTCTGTAATGGTAACAGAGCGGGAGAAAAATGGTGAATTTACCTCTCTTATGGATTTTTGTACCAGAGTGGATATGCATGCCATTAACAAAAGGCATATAGAGAATTTCATTCGCTGTGGCTGTTTTGATTCCTTGGGCTATCGTCGTTCTCAGCTGTTGCAGGCAGCGCCTCGGATTATAGATGCAGCTGCGGCTGTGCAGAAGGAGCAGGCCACAGGTCAATTGGGACTTTTTGGGGAAGAGGAAGTGCAGGAGGCGTCAGAAATCAAGCTGCCGGATATTCCGGAAGCTTCCAAGGATATATTGCTGGCTTGGGAAAAGGAAATAACCGGTTTTTATATTACTGGTCATCCTCTGGATAAATATAGGGATAAAATATCTGGTCTTACCCCTATTAGCCAGGTGGTGGAGGGCCAGGTGCCGGATAAAAAGAAAATCAAGCTGGCAGGTACTATCCGGGAATGTGTCCGCCGTACTACCAAAAAGGGAGATATGATGTGCTTCCTGCGGCTGGAGGACTATAGCCACAACATTCGGGTGGTGGTATTCCCCAAGGTATTTTATGCCTCTATGCACAATACGGAGCCTGATACAGCCGTGGTTATTATAGGCCGAGTGGATTTTAGCGATGATGAGCGGGATAAGATTCAGCTGGTAGCTGATAGTATTATTCCTATGGAGGAATATATGCCAGATTACTATATTGCTCTGCGGCCAGAACAGGAAAAGCCGGAAATCTATCAGGCTTTGCAGGAAATCTTCCAGCAGCATCATGGTAATTGTGTGGTTTATATTTATTATTATGGTACAAAAAAGCTGACCATGAATGAAAAGAAATATTGGTTGGATGGTTCTCAGGAAGCAGTGGACAAAATAAAGAATTTGCTGGGGGAGGACAATATCCGGCAAAGGTAAAATTGAAAGCTCTGCACTATGGCAGGGTTCGCCATTGAAAGAAAAGAAATTTTATGTTATCATAGAACAGTTAAGGTATATGAAAATTTAGATGAAAGTGAGGCGTTAACTTGCCTGCGATTACTTATGAATTAATTAAGCAGGACCCTGCTACCGGAGCTAGGGCCGGCATTATCCATACACCTCATGGGAGCTTTCCTACACCTATTTTTATGCCCGTAGGAACTCAAGGCTCTGTAAAGGGCGTATCTCCGGAAGAGGTAAAGGAACTGGGGGGCGGCATTATCCTCAGCAATACCTACCATCTTTTCCTTAGACCAGGCTCTGCATTGGTCAAGGAGGCTGGCGGCCTGCATAAGTTTATGAACTGGGATGGAGCTATTCTGACTGACAGTGGTGGTTTTCAGGTGTTCAGTCTGGGAGATTTGCGGAAAATTACCGAAGAAGGTGTAACCTTTAGATCCCATATTGATGGTTCCAAGAAATTCCTTTCACCAGAGGTATCCATGCAGGTACAGATGGATTTAGGCTCTGATATTGTCATGGCCTTTGATGAATGTATTCCTTATCCTGCGGATTTTGCCTATACCAAGGCTTCCACAGAGCGGACTACCCGTTGGGCCAAGCGCTGTAAGGAATATATGACCAGCCCACATCAGGGACTGTTTGGCATAGTTCAGGGCGGTATGTTCAAGGAACTGAGAACTCAGAGTGCTCAGGAACTGATAGAGTTAGACTTCCCAGGTTATGCCATAGGCGGTCTTAGCGTAGGAGAGCCAAAGGAGCTTATGTATGAAATGCTGGATCACACTGTAGAACAGCTGCCAGCTAACAAGCCACGGTATCTGATGGGTGTAGGCACTCCAGATTGTCTGGTGGAGGGAGTTATGCATGGTATTGATATGTTTGACTGTGTATTCCCTACACGAGTAGCCCGTAATGGTACAGCTATGACCTGGCAGGGCCGTATGGTTATGAAGAACAGCGAATATACTCACGATTTCCGTCCTATTGAAGAAGATTGTGATTGCTATGCCTGCCGTAATTACAGTCGGGCTTATATCAGACATCTGGTGCGGGCTAATGAGATTTTTGGTTTGCGGTTGTTGTCCATTCATAATCTCCGCTTCCTCCAGAGATTTACCAGAGCTATGCGCCAGTCTATTATTGAGGATAGATTTGGCCAGTTCCGCCGGGAATTTTTGGATCAGTATAATTACAACGCCAAAAAGCCTATTGGCTAATGGGTAAATGCTATGGATAAAAAAGCTATGCGGCGTCAGGGCTTGGCTGGCAGACGAGGGTTAACAGCCAGTGACCGCCAGTTAAAGAGTAAATTAATAGCAGATAAATTGTGCCACAGCCAGTTGTTTCAGCAGGCAAAGGTTATCTTCTGCTATGTAGCCTCAGAGGATGAGGTACATACGCTGGCAATTCTCCAAAAAGCTATGGAGGATAAAAAGCTGCTGACTGTGCCTTATATTACAGATGCTGCTAAGGGCATGATGGAGGCAGCGGTTTTGGCTAAAATAGAAGCTCTGGTGCCGGGAATATATGATATTCCCACGGTTCCAGAGTCTGACAAGCGTTTTCTGTCGAGAGATGCTATTGATTTGGTGATTGTGCCGGGAACGGCATTTGATACAGCTGGTCATCGAATCGGCATGGGAGGCGGTTTCTATGATCGCTTTTTGCAGGATACCTCTGTGAGCAAGGTGGCTCTGGCCTATGAATGTCAGATTTTTGACAGCCTGCCTGTGGAGGAACATGATCAGCAGGTAGATTATATATTTACCGAAAACAAAATTTATACAAGAGAGGATTTGAGGTAGTTGAGGAAAGACAGTTTGCTGAAGCTTCTAGCAGCAGTTGTGATTATTGTTGCTGTATTCTTCACCTTTGTCAGCCCTCTGGCAATGTCCATCCGTCAGGGCTTGGATTTGCAGGGTGGTACTCATGTGGTACTGGAGGCGGAGGATACGCCAGAGGCCACAGTTAATGAGGATGCTATGGAGCGCGTAGTACGCATTATGGAAAAGCGTGTTAACGAGCTGGGCTTGGCAGAGCCTATTGTACAGCGTCAGGGTGAACGCAGGATTATTATTGAGCTGCCAGGTATCAAGGACCCGGATAAGGCTATTCAGGTTATTGGTAAGACAGCTATGCTGGAGTTCAAAACCGAGGAAGGGGAAACCGTTCTTACCGGTACTGATTTGAAGGATGCCAGAGAGCAGACTGACCAGCAGGGACAGAATGTGGTAGGCTTGGAGTTCAGTCCAGAGGGAGCAGAGAAGTTTGCCACCCTTACCAGCCAGAATGTAGGCCGTACCATTGCTATTCTGTTGGATGGCGAGGTGCTGACTGCTCC
>ERZ1026856.1633-NODE-1633-length-10922-cov-3.480353_pt1 | contig 10922 bp, 6 predicted proteins | sample MGYA00380158_ERZ1026856 | MGnify/ENA primary metagenome ERZ1026856 (study PRJEB33269, sample SAMEA4719794) | human gut metagenome | biome: human-associated habitat; feature: organic feature; material: feces | place: Cameroon | collected 2013-10 ... | reverse complement strand
GATGATGAGGGTTGCAATCATAGAATATTAGGTGAATTTGTGAAATAAGATGATAATCCACAAATTTACAAATAAAATCGCAAATGGCGTTTGGCGCAACGCCCGAAAAGCGGTAGCAGGCTCCCTAAAAGTTGTTAAACGTGGCCTTTCGCACCCGCCGAGCGCCCCGCCTGCAAAGTTGGCTTTGCGATAGGTCCTCTTTCGAGGTGCGAAACGTGGCTTTTCGCACCTCGATAGCTTACCTTCGGAGGCTCGATAGCTAAGGTATCGGGAGGCGAAAAGGCATGTTTCGTGGCGTGGATTTTGAACGGTGGAGCGTGGAAAGCGTCTTCCTGTTTGTAAGTGGCTGAATGAGAAGCGATTGCGAAAGTGCGCTGAGAATGGCGTATTTGGAGGCGAGTAGGGGGTCAGTGAAATAAAACAATGTAGATTCTGCTATAGATTTCGCTTTTTTGTCGCAATATTTCCGTGCCCCCCCTTGGCTCGTCTGCCTATAGGTCAATCGTTTCGAAGGGCGACAGACAGGCGTAGAGCGGCACGTTGACCATCCAGTCGTGGGCTTCGTAGGGCAGCATGGAGTAGCGGAGCCCCTTCAGCTCCGGATGGTTGCCGATGAACGTCCGTAGCGATTTTGACTTGACGTTCACCTTGGCCTTTACCTCGATGGGCACCACGCGGTTGCGCCACTGTGTGAGGAAGTCGATCTCGATCGTGGAGTTGTCTGTCGCATGATAATAGAGCGATTGGCCCATGCTCTTCAGTTGGGTAAACACATAGAGCTCCGTGAAGGCGCCCTTGTATTCCGCGAACACACCGTCGCCCACAAGCATCGCCTCGGCCGACGTGTCGGCCATGGCGCCCATCAGACCCACATCGAGCATGAAGAGTTTGAAGGCGTTGAGTTCCTCATAAAACTTGAACGGTAGGCGAGGGGTGTTGACGCGCTGCACCTTATAGGCCAGACCTGCGTCGATGAGCCACTGGATGGCCAGCTCAAACTCGGCCGCCCTGCCACTTTTCTTCACCGCCCCATAAACAAACTTCTTGTTCTCCTTGGCCAGTTGGGCGGGTATGCTGTCCCACACCATGTTGATGCGAGGCACCTCGCGCTCAGGGGCGTGCTTGGAGAAGTCGCGCCGATAGTCTTGGATGATCTGCTTTTGGATGGTGCGCACCTCTTGCAAGCCCTTTTGTTGCACATGGGCGAGCACGGCGGCGGGCATTCCGCCCACATAATAATATTGTTGCAACAAACCTATCAGTTCGGTTTCGAGCAGGCGGATGACGTTCCAGTTGCCCTTTTCGAGGAGACCAACCAACTGTGGTTTGTCCATGGCCTGCAGAAACTCGATGAAATTCATTGGGTAGAGGCGCAGTTCCTCCACCTTGCCCACTGGATACGACACGCCGCTGTGGAGTGACAACCCCAGCAGCGAGCCCGCCACGATGATGTGGATGTGGGGCGCATCCTCACAAAAAAACTTCAGGGCTTCGAGTGCCTTCGGGCAATCCTGAATCTCGTCGAGCACCACGAGGGTGTCGTTGGGGGTGATGTCGGTCTGGCTAATGGCCGAGAGCGCCATCAGCATATCAGCGGTGCTGCCGCCTTTCTCAAACACCTCGACGGCCTTGGCGTTGCGGTCGAGACTGAAGAAGGCCAGCTTCTGATATTCGTTTTTACCAAATTGCTGAAGAACATAGGTCTTTCCTACCTGTCGCGCACCGTTGAGGATCAGCGGCTTACGCCCTTCGCGATGCTTCCAAGCTAACAGTTGATTGTAGATGCTTCTATCCATGGCTCACACTTTTCCTGACGAATAATCGCCCATAGTTTACACTTTTCCTGACGAATAATCGCCCAAAGTTTACACTTTTCCTAACGAATAATCGCCTACTTGACACACTTTTTCTGACGAATAACATGCCAAAGGTACACTTTTCCTAACGAATGGGCAAGCAAAAGCCCCATTTTCTTTTTGGGAATATGTGATGTTTTACGTTTGGGGTGATTGCATGGCCCACACTTTTGCTTCCCTTCGCGTTTCGCCATAGCCCGCCATGGCTTTGGGCGCACCCGTTGCAACCTGCTCGGAACAAACACTAACAAGAATTGAAATTTAATGACCTGTTTGGGCTTAATTCTTAATTCTTTGAAAAAAACAGCGAGAACCCTATTCCGTTCGGCAAACAATTCGTAACTTTGCATCAGGTTTTGGCGGCGCGCAACATGGCCAATAGCGCCAAAGTCGCCAACCCATCGGCTACCTCGTAACTGAACATTTTCAATCTAACCTAAATAACATGACATTCCGCAAAACAATTCTGGGAATCGTTTTCTGTCTGTTGTCGGCTGTGGCTGTGGCAGACAATGTTTATGACATCCGTCCCGTGCCGCAGCAGCAAGAACGTCTGCAGGGCGTGGCTACGTTTGCCGGACAGGTGAACGTGGTTGCAGGTGCGGGCATCGACGGCTACACCATCGACCGCGCCAAGGAGGTGCTCACCGAGCACGGACTGACGCCTGTGGTGACACGTAAGGCCAAGAAGGGCGCCAACGTGCTCTACCTCGGCGTGAACGGCAGCAAGGACCTCGCCGACCGCGAGGCGCAGCGCCTGGGCCTGAAGCGCGACGTGTTTAAGCAGCCTAAGTATGACCGCCACGCGCTCACCGTGCGCCAGGAGGGCAACGCCGCTGAGGTGCTGATCCTCGGCGAGTCGACCGACGCCGTGTTCTGCGGACTGGCGTCGCTCGAGCAGATGCTCGACCAGGCACAGGGCGGACAGCTCAGCTGCGTTGACATCTACGACTTTGCCGACACGCAGTATCGTGGCGTCATCGAGGGCTACTATGGTGTGCCCTATTCTAAAGAGGTGACAGCCGACCTCTTCCGCTTCATGGCACGCTACAAGATGAACACATACATGTATGGCGCCAAGAGCGACCCCTACCACTCACAATACTGGGACAAGCCTTATCCCGAGACCATCACTCCGGAGCAGCAGGAGGTGGGCATGCTCACCGAGGGCATGATGCGCCAGCTTACCGACGTGGCACACCGCACCAAGGTAAACTTCATCTGGGCCATTCACCCGGGACAGGCGTTCACCGACAAGAACCAGGAGGATGTGCTCGACCGCATCATGGGCAAGCTGCGCCTCATGCACAAGCTCGGCGTGCGCCAGTTTGGTGTGTTCGTGGATGATGTAGGCGTGCCTTCCGACTCAGCCGTGCTGGCCCTCAACGCCAACCGTCTCACACAGTTGCAGCAGATGATCGACAAGGAGTGGAACGGCCGAAAGGCCCTCGCCGCCGACACGGTGAAGCCCCTCCACTTCGTGCCCCAGCTCTACGCCTTCTCGTGGGTCAACCGCCAGCAGGGCGAGCGCTTCTTCAACTCGCTCAGCAGCACGCCGAAGAAGGTGTGCATCTACATCACGGGCCGTGCCGTGTGGACCGTGCCCAACTCGGAGGATCCCGAGCTGGTGAGCTCATGGCTCGGTCGCGACGTGGCATGGTGGTGGAACTACCCCTGCAACGACAACGACATGAACAAGATCTTCCCGCTCGACACCTATCGCAACTTCGACGATGAGGCACACATCGACCGCCACGCTACGCTCGTGCCCGACCTCAAGGGGGTCAACACGCTCATCAGCAACCCCATGCAGCAGGGCGAGATCAGTAAGATAGCACTCTACAGCATTGCCGACTACGCTTGGCACCGTGCCGCCTTCGACAACGACGCCTCATGGATGGCATCGCTCAAGGCCATCTTCGGCGAGCGCGCCAAGGCCGCTTTCCGCCTGTTGCCCCTCACACGCCACTACGACACCAACACCCGTCTGGCCGACTGCATCCGCCAGTGGAAGGGCAAACCCCACTGCCACAAGGGTGTGAAGGCCCTCATCGACGAGCTCGAGAGCCTCCAGGCCGACGCCAAGACGCTGGCCGAGATGGGACAGTCTGAGAGCGAGTCGGACCGTCTGCTCTGGCATGAGCTGCAACCCTACGTGGAGAAGGTGGGCGACATGTGCGCCATCGTGAAGACGCTCGTGAGCCCCGACGCCACCGACGCACAGCGCCAGCAGGCACGCCAGCAGGCCGCGCAGCTCGACAAGAGCCCGAAGTATCAGTTCTCGGTGCTCAACGGCATGGGCAACGATATCAAGCTCTCGAAGCGTGTGGCTGAGCCCGCCGCCAAGCTGCTCCGCCCCTTCGTAGACCAACTGGTGGCCGCCGAGCGCGTTGGGGTGTGTGAGCACAACCATGAGCAGGCCGAGAAATAACCAGTTAAAAAGCATTTTATTATTACCTATTTATAATACCAATATGAATATCAAAAAAACATTCATGGCGGCTCTCTGCGCCGTCATGCTGCTGCCCGCAACAGCAGTGGCTCAGTTCAACTGGCCTTACGAGGTGAAGAATGGCGTCGTTGTGACGAAGGTGCCCGAGCGCCCCGCTGGTCAGAAAGATGCGCTCAACCTCACCACTCCCAAGATCAATGTGCTCCGCGTGGGCTTCGTGGGTCTGGGCATGCGTGGTCATGAGGCCATCCGCCGTTGGGTCTATCAGGAGGGTGTGCAGATCATGGGTCTGTGCGACCATGAGCAGGCTCGCGCTGAGGCTTCCAACGAGCAGCTGCGCCAGGCTGGCCTGCCCCCCGCAACGCTCTATAGCGGCGAGGACGGCTACAAGGCTCTCTGCGAGCGCCCCGATGTAGACCTCATCTACATCGCCGTAGACTGGGAGCACCACTTCCCCGTGGCTAAGTATGCCATGGAGCATGGCAAGCACGTGGCCATTGAGGTGCCGTCGGCCATGAACCTCGACGAGATCTGGCAGCTCATCAACCTCAGCGAGCAGAAGCGCGTGCACTGCATGATGCTCGAAAACTGCTGCTACGACTTCTTCGAGCTCAACTCATTGAACCTGGCTCAGAAGGGTCTCTTCGGTGAGGTGATCTTCGGTCAGGGCGCTTATCGCCACGACCTCGATCCTTACTGGGATGCTTACTGGAAGCGCGACGCGAACGACAAGCTCGGATGGCGTCTCGACTATAACATGAAGTATCGTGGCGATGTTTATGCCACTCACGGCCTCGGCCCTGTGGCTCAGTGCATGAACATTCACCGTGGCGACCGTTTCACCATCCTCACTGCCATGGACACCAAGAGCTTCGCCGGTGTGAAGAAGGCTGAGAAGCGCCTCGGACATAAGGTGGACAACTTCCGCCAGGGCGACCTCACCAACACCATGATTCGCACGGAGCAGGGTAAGGTCATCCAGATCGTGCACGACGTGATGACTCCCCAGCCCTACAGCCGTATGTTCCACCTCGTGGGCACACACGGTGTGTCGAACAAGTATCCCGTGGAGGGCATCGCACTCGACAACGAGAGCCTTAAGAAGGCGGGCATCGACACCAAGACCAACTACTACAACGGTGAGGCTTTCCTCAACGACGCCGACATGAAGAAGCTCTACGCCAAGTATCAGAGCCCCATCGTAACCAAGTACACCGAGATGGCCAAGAAGGTTGGCGGTCATGGTGGTATGGACTTCATCATGGACTCGCGCTTGATCTACTGCCTCCAGCACGGTCTGCCCCTCGACATGGATGTTTACGACCTCGCTGAGTGGTGCTCACTGGCCGAGCTCGGTTCTATCTCTATGGACAACAACTGCATTGGCGTAGAGGTTCCCGATTTCACACGTGGCCACTGGAACGACCAGAAGGGCTACCGCCACGCTTTCGCCTCACCTGAGGAGGAGGCTGCTCAGGAGGCTGCCAACCACGAGTTCACCGTGAAGCTCAAGGCTACCGCTGAGAAGGCTTGGAAGAAGTACGACAAGAAGAACGCCAAGAACAAGAAGGTTGCTAAGAAGTAATAGCGACATAACGCGACAAACGGCCTCCGGCGCTCATGCTAATTGGCGCTGGGGCCCACGGTAAACATCCCAAGGCCCATACGTAAGCCGTTTGTCGCTGTAACGCCATCGGCGGCAGATGCCCTCCTTTCGAGGACTCTGCCGCCGATGTATTTTTGGTTCTAACGATGAACCTACTTATGATGCCTGCAATCTGAGTGCTGTATCCCCTCAGGGCTGAGGGGTGGCGGTCTACAAAGGACGCCAACAACAAAGGACGCCAACAACAAAGGGAAACCAACAATAAAGGGAAACCAACAACAAAGGGAAACCAACAACAAAGGGAGGCAAATCGCAATGAATGCGGTTTGCCTCCCTATCGTTATGTTGCCTGTTGTGTTAGCCTATCTGCCACCAGTGGCGCTTGCGTGGGCGCTCGTCGGCGGACGATTGCCCCATGCTTTCGCGCAGCAGCTGGGTGTAGGTTTTGTGGTCGTGCAGGATCTGGTAAATCTGTCCCCAGTCGGGCAAGCCGGCTATGCCTCGGTCGTCGATGAAATAGTCGGCTTTGATCTTACGGCTGAAGTGGTTGTTCTTATCGATCTCCTCCTCGGGGTAGTCGCGGTTCACGGCCCAAAACTCCACGCCGCGCTCGCGGCACCAGTTGATGGCCTCCTGCAGCTTGTCGCCCTCGCGCACCGTCCAGAGGATGAGCTGGTGGCGATCCTTGATGAGCATGCGCAGGGTCTCGGTGGCGAAGGGCCGCTCCGGCCCGATGGCGGGGTAGCGGTCCTCCACAATGGTTCCGTCAAAGTCGATGGCGATGGTCATGTGTTGTCGTTTTGGTTGATTCTGGTTTCCCACTCATGACCTGCGCCTTAGCGCTTCACGGATGTGTCGTTCTTGTCGCCGTAGTGGCTGTTGGCGTAATTGCCGTAGGTGGCATAGTGGCCATACGAGCCGTAAGAACCATACTTGCCATACTTGCCGTAAGCGCCATAGCGGCCGTAGCGTCCGTAGTGGCCATACTTGCCGTAGCCGTAATAGTAGCCATACTTCTTCTTCGACATGTCGATGCCGTTGATGACGATGCTCATCTTAGGCAACTTGCGCTCGTTGCTCAGGCCGTTGATCATGTCGAAGCTCTCCTTCGGCGTGTAGTCGGCGCGGCAAACGTAGACGGTGGCGTCGGCGATGCGGCCAATCTGCAGCGTATCGGTCACCAGACCCACAGGGGCGGTGTCGATGATGATGTAGTCGTAGTGCTTGCGCAGCTCCACGAAGATCTCGTCGAGGCTCTTGCGTGCCACGAGCTCAGCGGGGTTCGGCGGGATGATGCCGGCCATGAGCACGTTGAGGTTGTTGTTGATGCCCGATGAGAGCGTTTGTGCCTCGATGTCCTCCCACGTGGGATGATCCTTCACCAGGAGGCTGGTGATGCCATGCTGCTTGTCGTCGATCTCGAGCAGTTCGGCCAAGCGCGGCTTACGGATGTCGAGACCCACGAGCAGCACCTTCTTGCCCAGCAGGGCGAACGACACGGCGAGGTTGGCGGCGTTGAACGTCTTGCCCTCACCCGACGTTGACGACGTGAACATGATGACCTTCTCGCTCTCGCCCAGCATAAACTGCAGGTTGGTACGCATGGAGCGGAAGATCTCCTCCATCTGGTTGTTCTTGTTCTCGTGCACCACGATGTCGGCCTTGGTCTTGGCGGTCTCGGATGCCACGGCCACATCGGCGAGGATGGGCAGGGCGGTAAGGCGAGCCACATCGTCGTGACCTTCGATCTTATAGCGGAAGAACTGGATGATCAGCAGGACGACGGCAGGGATGGCCAGCGCTATGACGAGCGCCATGACCATGATGACCGGTTTCTTTGGGCTTACGCGGCCGCCCGAGGCGGGCTGGTCGATGAGCTTACCCTTGTCGGCCGTGGCGGCGAGCGAGATGGAGTTCTCCTCGCGCTTCTGCAGCAACATGAGGTACAGGCCTGACTTCACCTCCTGCTGGCGACCAATCTGTGTCAGCATGCGCTCCTGCTCGGGCGTCTCGCCCACCTGGCCCTGGTACTTGCCGTACTGTGAGGCCACGGAGTTGCGCTGGATGTCCATGCTGCGGCGAGCCTGGTTGAGGGCGCGCTTGATGGCGCGGTCGAGGTCGTCGAGCTGCTGTGTGAGCGGCAGAACGGAGGGCGACGTCTCGCTGGCGCTCTGCAGCAACAGGTTGCGGCGCTGCACCAGTTCGTTGTAGCTGTTGATGAGCGTGGTAGAGCTCTGGTCGGACAGTCCTACGTTAGAGGGTAGCGGCTGGTATTTGTTGGAGGGGTTGTTGATGTATGAGCGCATCTCGTCGAGCAAGGCCACCTGTGTGTTGGCCTCGGAGAGGCGCTGGGCATACTGGTCGGCGTTGGTCACGGCCTGTCCGGCGTTCATCTTCAGCTCCACCATGTTGTTGCGGCGCTTATAGTTCTCCAGGGCGCCCTCGGTGTTGCCGAGCTCGGCGTTGATCTTCTCCAGACGACCGTTGATAAACTCCTCGGTGCGCATGGCAATCTCGTTCTTGTCCTCGTTGGCCTGGCGGTTATAGCAGATGGCCAACTGCTGCAGGTAGTCGACGGCGCGCTGCGGGTCCTCGTCCTTCAGGGTGAGCTGGGCGATGGTTGTGGTCTTGCTGGTCTGCGACACGGAGAGCGCGCCCACATATTTATATGAGGCCTGCTTGGGTGAGAGCATCACCACCTTCATCTTCGAACCGTCGACCATGGGCACCACGCTGTTGTTGGTGAAGCTCAGTATGCCGGCCTTCGTGCCGATGGTGGCGGGCAGCTGGCTGATGGTCTTGTCGATCTCGTAGGGGCCGTCGGCGGAGTTCTCGTTGACGGGAACATAGTAGGAGCCTGTGACGTGATACTTGTTGCCCATGCGCTGGATCTCGAGGCTCACGGGCGCGTTGAGGTGCTCCAGGTGAGCGGGGTCCATGTCGACGCTGATGTATTGGTCTTTGTACATCAGGTTGGACTTCACCTTACCCACTGAATAATAGGTGGTGTAAAGCTTGAGGTCTCTCACGGCCTGCTCGGCGAGCGAGTGCGACGTGAGGATCTCCATCTCGTTGTCGATACCGGTAGAGTTGGAGATCAGACCGAGCGTCTGCGTGTTGAGCAGGGCCGACGAGCGGCTGCTGCCCGACTGCTGGTCGTTGTCCTTGATGAGCAACTTGGCGTAGGCCTGATACACCGGTGTGGCATAGCGCAGGTAAACGAAAGCCAAGCCGAGGCAGATGATGACCGAAAGGACGAACCATTTCCAGTTGAGTACCAGCGTGCGGTAGATCAACCCAAAGTTGATGGCAGATGATTCTTCCTCTGGCGTGGCAACCTGTGCCACTTCCACGGTTTTGTTTTCTTCCATATTATTTGTTTTATCCAATTATTTGTCGTTGTTATCCTCCTTGTCGCCGCTTGTCGTCGTGGCGACAGGGTTGTGCTTACTAAGAAAAAACACCCGTCGCTCGCCAATGACTGGTGTGGGGCCGTCGGCGAGCGGTGTGGGAATGTGGGGTTAGCCCTCGTCGGCCAACCGCAGCAGGTATTGTCCGTAATTGTTCTTCGCCATGGGCTTCGCCGTTTGGCGCAGCTCCTCGCGGCTGATCCATCCCTGCTTGAAGGCGATCTCCTCCAGGCTGGCCACCTTCAGTCCCTGGCGCTTCTCGATGACCTCGATGAAGGTGCTGGCCTCCGACAGGCTGTCGTGGGTGCCGGTGTCGAGCCATGCGAATCCGCGCGGCAGGGTCTTCACCTTCAGGGCGCCCTGCTGCAGGTATTCCTGGTTGACGGTGGTGATCTCAAGCTCGCCGCGTGGGCTGGGCTTGATGTGGCTGGCGATGTCAACCACGCTGTTGGGGTAGAAGTAGAGTCCCACCACGGCGTAGTTGCTCTTGGGATGCTCGGGCTTCTCCTCGATGCTCAGGCAGTTGCCCTCGCTGTCAAACTCGGCCACGCCGTAGCGCTCGGGGTCGTTCACCCAATAGCCAAACACGGTGGCCTTGCCGTTCTGCTCAGCCTCGGCCACGCACTGGCGCAGCATGCCTGTGAAGCCTGATCCGTAGAAAATGTTGTCGCCCAGCACGAGACACACGCTGTCGTCGCCGATAAACTCCTTGCCAATGATGAAGGCCTGGGCCAAACCATCGGGACTGGGCTGCTCGGCATACTCGAAATGCACGCCCAGCTCATGGCCGTCGCCCAGCAGGCGGCGGAAGCCCGGCAGGTCGTAAGGCGTTGAGATGATGAGAATGTCGCGGATGCCCGCCAACATCAGGGCCGACACCGGATAGTAGATCATGGGCTTGTCGAAAATGGGGATGAGCTGCTTGCTCACGCCCTTCGTAATGGGATAAAGACGGGTTCCACTTCCCCCCGCTAATACAATTCCTTTCATTGCTTGTAAATGAGCTAAATATGGGTACCTATATTTCTTCGGCAAAGATACAATATTTAATTGGATTGTGAACCCATTTGACAGATAAAAAGATAATAAATGTTTTGTTTTCTCATCATTATGTTGTATTTTTGCACCCAACCAATCATGTACCACCAAGCAAAATAGTTTGAAAAAATATTATGGGATTATTATCTAAGATTTTCGGCTCTAAGCAGTCGGAAGCCAAGACGGGCGGCATGGAAGATTTCATGACGCTCGTGCGCGTTTACTTCCAGGCGTCGCTGGCAGCCCAATTAGGCATTACCAACATCGGTATGCTGCCCGACCTGCGCCTCTTCAAGTCGACTCTGCATATCCCCACACAGAACAATAAGTTGGGTGTGGGCGAGAAGAGTCACTGCAAGAAGATGATGAAAGAAATTTACGGAACCGACGATTCCTTCTTCAAGGAGGTGGATCAGAGCATCCGTCGCAACTGTCACCGTCTTCCCGATGTGCAGGTGTACCTGGTGCAGTTCCAAAACTTCACGCAAGACCTGATGATGCTCATCGGCAACTTGATGAAGTTCAAGCTCCGCGTGCCGTCGATCTTCAAGAAGTCGATC
>ERZ1026856.1631-NODE-1631-length-10943-cov-22.525073_pt1 | contig 10943 bp, 5 predicted proteins | sample MGYA00380158_ERZ1026856 | MGnify/ENA primary metagenome ERZ1026856 (study PRJEB33269, sample SAMEA4719794) | human gut metagenome | biome: human-associated habitat; feature: organic feature; material: feces | place: Cameroon | collected 2013-10 ... | reverse complement strand
AGAACGTACAGCAAGACGAGACATGTACAGGTATCGTCAAGGATGCTACTGGCGAGCCCATAATTGGAGCGTCAGTCCTTGTAAAAGGCACATCTATCGGTAGTGCTACTGACCTCGATGGCAAATTCACCATTAAAGGAATCAAGAAAGGAGCTACTCTCCGCATTTCATACCTCGGTTTTCAAACAATTGAGGTAGTCTATCATGGTGGTCCCTTGGATGTGACTCTGAAAGAAGATTCACAGAGCTTGAAGGAGGTTGTAGTAACAGCCTTGGGTATGAAGCGTGACAAGAAGGCTCTCGGTTATGCAGTTACAGAATTGAAAGGTGAAGACCTGAATGCAAGTATCATCAACCCAACCAACGCATTGCAAGGTAAGGTTGCTGGAGTTGAAATCAACCAGAGTGATGGTGGTATGTTCGGTACATCCAAGATTTTGATTCGTGGTGCCTCTACTTTGGGTTCAAACAACCAGCCTATCTATGTTGTGGACGGCATCATCCTCGACAACGACATCCATGAGAGTTCTGCCGACTGGAACAGCAGCAACAACGACTACGGTAACGAGTTGAAGAACTTGAACCCTGCAGACTTCGAGAGCGTATCTGTATTGAAGGGTGCTGCCGCTACTGCACTTTACGGTTCTCGTGGTTTGAACGGTGCTATTGTCATCACCACTAAGAGTGGCAAGGGCAAGAAAGGCTTAGGCATCAACTTCTCTCAGACATTTGGTTTTGACACCATTATTCAGACACCTGGTTTCCAGAACGAATACGGACCTGGTTATCTTTCAGGTTACTGTTCATGGGCAGACAGTCCATATAACAACTTGGCGTTCGACAAAAACTCTGATGGCGTAAACTCCGTTAAGAGCCTGATGGAAAGTGGTTACTATGGCTGGGGTCCTAAGTTCGACGGTAGTATGGTTGAGTATGTTGATGGAACGATGAGACCATACAGTGCTGTAAAGAACAACTATCGTGACCTTTACGATACAGGTTTTAATTCGACAACAAACGTTGCTTTCAATGGTGGCAATGAGAAGACTAGCTTCTATACTTCTTTGGGATATAAGTATGCTCAAGGCACAACCCCAAACAATGAGTTCTCTCGCTTCAACTTGATGGCAAAGGCTTCGCATAAGATAACCAGCAAGGTAGAAGTTGAGGCTGGTGTTACATTCTCTAATTCTAAGCCAAAGAATGCCGCATGGAACTTAGGAGAGTATTTTGTGAATGGTACTTTCGCAAGAAACTACGACATCAAGTATTTTAGAAACCGCTACAAGGCCTCTCATGGAGGTTTGGTAAGTACAAGCTATGGTGATGAGTACGGAAATGTCCCTGGTATGGATATTTTCTGGGCTCTTGATGAAAATGAGTACTACCAAAAGGAAACTGTTGTACGTCCTAACGTAAAACTTACAGCAGAGCTTACCAGCTGGTTGAAATTCATTGCAGAGGGAAGTTACAACTATTACTATGTACGTTCTGAGGGTAAATATCCTGGTAATGGTTATCAGAACGAGGGTGGTAGCTACAGCTTAGGAAACTCTACAAAAGAGCAGACCAACTTGAATGTAAACTTCAATGCCAATAAGCAATTTGGAGACTTCGAAGTTCATGGTTTCCTCCGTGGAGAGTACTACAACTCATTTGCACAGGCTCAATCAATGAGCACTAATGGAGGATTGATTGCACACAATCAATATTTCATTAACAACTCCGTTAACACGCCTACTTACTCTGGTACTGTAAGCGGTGAAAAGCGTATGTTGTCTGTTGCAGCACAAGCAGGTATGAGTTGGAAAGACCAATTGTTCTTTGATGTAACTGGTCGTAACGACTGGTCTTCTTCATTGGTTTATGCCGATGGCCACGGAACATACTCATACTTCTATCCATCAGTGTCTGGTTCATGGCTCATCACCAACAGTTTGCGCAAGCAGTTGCCATCATGGATTTCATTTGCCAAGATTCGTGCTTCTTGGGCGCAAGTTGGTAATGATACCAATCCATACATGATTAATACTGCGTATATTCTGAACTCTGGTAAGGTAGGCGATAACCGTGTTGCAGGAACAGAGCTTTCATCCACCGTTTATGACCAGGACTTGAAACCTGAGCGTAAGAACTCATGGGAACTTGGTCTTGACTGGCGTTTCCTGAACAACCGTATTGGTATCGATGCAACATACTATAAAGAGAATACCAAGGATCAGATTATGAGAATCAAGGTTCCTACAGAGTCTGGCATCCAATATAAGTACATCAACGCAGGTAACATCCAGAACCAAGGTATTGAGCTTGCCTTGAACACAACACCTATCCAAAGCAAGGATTGGCAGTGGGACTTGAACTTCACCTATACAAAGAACAAGTCTAAGATTGTGTCTCTTCACGAGCTTGTGGCAGACTACATCACATTGGCAGGTGATGTAACATACGGTAACTTCCGTATTGGTTCTGTTGCAGAAGTTGGTGGTGAATATGGTGTTTTGAAGACCGACTCTAAGGTTGAAGTTGACAAAGAATCAGGATTGAACGTGTTAGGCTTCCATGACGGTACCAAGAGTGCATACTTGTGGCGTTCCAACAAAGTTGAGACCATCGGTAGCATCAACCCAGACTTCTTGGGTTCTGTGAACACAACACTTCGCTATAAGAATGTAGCTCTGAGCGTATCACTCGATGCTCGATTCGGCGGATATGTTGCATCATACAATGGACGCTATGCCACAGCATACGGTTTCTCTAAGACATCATTGAATTATCGTGATGAAGCCCATGGTGGCGCAACTTATACTTCACGTTGGGATGGTCTCACCTACCATGACGGTGTGATTCCAGAGGGTATCTTCAAGAAAGGAACTCAGATTCGTCAAGCAGACAACACACTCTACACGGTAGGAACTGGTCAGTATTCTACAGGTGAGACTTTCCAAGAGCTGATGGACAAGGGTGTTGTTGAGCCTTCTCATGCCAACACATGGACATATTGGAACAACTGCTGGATTAATGTTAACACCAACAGAGGTGTCATTACAGATGATTGTTTCCACAAGCTCAACTACATTGCGTTGCGTGAAATTTCACTTTCATACACTGCACCTCAGAGCTGGGCTAGAGCTATCGGAGCACGTAATCTTGCATTTACAGCAACAGGTCACAACTTAGGCTACCTGCTCAACTCTTTGCCAAACAAGGAGAATCCTGAGTCTGTACGTGGTACTGTAGCATCAGAATTCCGCATCCGCAACTATGATGGCGTAACAGCAAACTTCACGTTTACCATAAACGCCGCTTTCTAAAGTAAATAAGAATAAATAAAGATAAATAATATGAATAAATATAAGTCACTATTATTTGCAGGAGTCGTAGGTGGAATGTTACTTACAACTAGCTGCCAAGACACATTCAAAGACTTGAATCAGGACCCTTCAGCAGTGACTGTAGCCTCTCCTTCACAGCTTCTCACCCAAGCTATCTACGAATGGAATGCCTGCCCTTATATGCTTTGGTTCAACCAAGCACCTAAGTTCTTTATTGCGTCACAGTTGGCTGTTCCATCTGGTGGTATGAACCAAGATGCATTCACTGGTGGTGCTTCACGCCAAGGTTTCCAAAGCATCAATGTACTTGGTTACAAATATGCTATGGAAAAAGAACTTGCAGCAATGAGCGAGGAAGACGCCGCGAAATACAAGAACACTCAAGCTGCCCTTGATGTGTTGATTACTTATCTCGGCATCTACGATACCGACGATTGTGGAGACATGCCTTTCACTGAGTCTGCACAAGCACGCTATGGTGGAACATACACACCTAAGTATGACAGAATGCAAGATTTGTATGATTTGTGGTTAAACAACCTCGACAACTGCATCAAGGCATTTACAACAAATACAAACCAAGAGTCACCATCCCATAACGACCTCGTATATGATGGCAGTTGGGCTAAGTGGGCAAAACTTGCTAACTCTTTGAAATTGAAGATTGCAGCACGTTTGATTCACAAAGACTTTGCTCGTGCAAAGGCTATTGCGCAAGAAGTAACAAGTGCTTCTTGTGGAGTTCTTGATGGTTTGGACGACGATATGGTATTCAACAAGGCTAGCGAGAATATCACGACAGGAGAAGGTTCTAAGTTGGATAAGGGTGATATTGCATACAACACTACCAACACAACTGTTTCTTACAATGGTCAGGCTCCAACACAACAGATGTGCAACTTTTTGATTGACAATGACGACCCACGTGTACGTTTCTTCTATACCAAGAACTCTTGGAATTCAGAAATCGTAGCATGGTTCTTGGAGAATGGAAGAAAGGACGATATTCCTTCATACATTATGGACAATGTGGAGACACAGACCGTCAATGGGAAAGAGACTTTCAAGGCATGGAAAGGCAAAGGTGAGCCATGGGTACGCTACTATGGATTGCCTACAGAATATGGTGTAAACAATAGTACAGACCGTGCTTACAAGGAATACTTCAACTACACTGATTACCAGAAGGAGATTCCTGGCAATAAGACTTATCGTCCATATTCTCGTTTCAGCGAGTATATGCTTCAAGGTCGCTTAGATTTCACTTTGCCAACACGTCCTGCTGAAGAAGATGGTACCATCAAGGTTATCCAAAGTACAGACGATCGTCCTTGGTATGGTATGTACATGACAACAGCAGAAGTGAACTTCTACTTAGCAGAGTTTGCCACCTATGGTGCAATCAGTGGAGATGCTAACGCATATTTCCAAAAAGCTATTCGCTACTCTGTTGAAGCATACGACAAGTTGGCAGGTTTGAACAAGATTCCATATTATGGAAATACTTATTCTTATGACCCTAATGAGAAAGTCATTGATTTGCAAGATGGAGAAATAGACAAGATGTTGACTCATCCAGCTTACCAATTGACAGGCGACAAGGATGCTGACTTGGAAAAGATTTTCCTTCAGATGGAAATCCACTTCACTTATCAGCCTAAGGATATGTTTGTAACAGCTCGTCGTTCTGGTGTCCCAGAATTCAACTCTACATTATATCCTCGTATCGACTACGCATCCGAGGGCTATCCAGCAACATCCATTGCTCGTCGTTCTCGCCTTGAAAATATCGTTGATACAGACTTGATGAAGGATATCTTGAAGAAGGCTTACGAAGACCAAGGTTTTACAGCAGGTGCCAACGACGGTACTACTTTGAACTCAGAGCGTGTATGGCAGGACCAGGGTGCTCCACAGTGGGGTGAAGGTCCTAACATAAAATAACAACACTATCAAAAACACTAGTACCCCCTCGGGGGGTATTAGTGTTTTTTGTATTAAGCAATCTTTTATAACTTAAAAACAACTGTCATGAAAAAAGCTGCATTTATTATTTCCGTATTGACTATGCTATTGGTACAGTCATGCACAAATCAAGATTTGGGTTCAGCTGATTCAGCAACCAAACTTGAAGTGAGTAATTCTATGTACATTGAAAGAGATCCATCCTCAATTACTTCTAGCGATGCAAATAAAGTTGCAGCCTTATTTCATGGAGGTTCTCCTACAAGTACAAGAAGTAGTGTCAACAACGAGGTGACAGAAATAAAGGATAGCATTACAGGCGAGCCTTTGCTGTATATTGTGAACTATGGTGGAAATAAAGGTTTTGTTTTGATTAGTGCTAGCAAGAACACCACTCCTATTCTTGCCTACTCGGACACTGGACATTTCTCCTTATCGGACGACACTCCTACCGCCATCTTCGTTGGGAACTACAAGAAGAGCATCAGAAAGGCACAACAATGCACATCTGATTCTCTCAGATTAAAGTATGCTTTGCAATGGGCTTCTTTTGAAAAAACAGAAAAGCCAATTGTTAGCCGCGCCATCTCTTATGAGATGCAACAGAAAAAGGATAAAGAAATTGCTTACCAAGAAGCACAAGGTTACAAGTATCTTGGCGGTATAACCGCAGCTCAGTATTATCTACCTCAGGACGAATACAAGACCTTTTTGAAAGAAATGGAATCTTGCTCAGATCCTCAATATGATTATATGGAAGTAGTACAATTATTTACGAAAGTCATCACACAAAACTCCATAGGAGAACTTTTGCAAACAAATTGGCATCAAGGTTATCCTTTCAATGTTGATGCTCCAAACAAATTAGCAGGTTGCGTACCTATAGCGGTCGCTCAAATTACATACTATCATAAGTATCCCAGCAAATACAACTGGAGCCAAATTGGAGTCAATCCTGTACTAAATGATGCCTTTTCTTATTTCATAAAGGATATCAGAAATCTGTGCGAGGTCAAGTATGAAGCAAATGGAACTGGCTCAAATCATCTAAAAGCCAAAAAAGCACTAGAAAATTTAGGGTATTCCGTAACTATCGCAGGAACTCCATCGGAAGACAAACTAAGCAGCCAAATTATACTCAAGAATCCAACTTACATACAAGGAATAAATTCTAGTGGAAAAGGACATGCTTGGGTATGCGATGGATATCGAAACATCCAAAGCATAAGTATTGCCACTTTTATTCCAAACCCAAACGACCCTAGGTTTGAACTTAAAAAAAAGTCTCCAAATGGCTTTATTGGGTATGATGTTAATCTACAAAATACGCCTGTATCTGAAATCGGAAAATACTTCCACATGAACCTAGGTTGGTGGGCAGGAGCATCCAATGGTTGGTATCGTTACGACACATATATGCAAAACGAAGAGACAAACTTTGATAAAGAACAAACTATGCTAACTATAAAATTAAAGTAAGCAGCAAATATAAAAACATTCTTAGTCTGGTATGGAGTATCTATCACTGTAAATAAAACAGCAACACATAGAATTGCCTGTGCCAGATTAAATCAATCATTATAAACCAAGTTATAATTCGTATGAAAAAAGTAATATTTTATTTATTTCTCCTTTCGCTCTCCAGCCTTGCCTGCTTTGCGCAAGGCAAGTCTGTCATGCTCTACCCCGATTACCAAAAGGGAATAATTTACATGAATGGCAACCAGAAGATTACGGTTCCCGTAAATTATGACGCAGGCAAACATTGCATCATGTACCAGCAAAATGGTGAGGACATGATTTTGACAAACACGCAATCCGTGGATAGCATGAAGATAGGGAATGATGACTTTTGCAGGATCAGAAACAAGTTTTACCAAGTGATTAGCTATCCAGAAGGAAAGCTCTTGATAGACTGGAACCTGAACAAAGTGAACGTGGGCTACAAGGGAGCTTACGGAACGGTGTCGCAAGCTCGCTCGCAATCCATCAACCTATCCCTGATGGAAGGACAAGAATACTCCGCCAGCAAGCCCGACTCACAGCAAGACGTGTATAAAACCAGAAACAACAACAAATACCTTCTGCTGAAGAATGGCAAGCTGAGTCATTTCAGCAACAAGAAGTCTTTGCTCAAACTGTTTCCAAACAATCAGAAAGAAATAGAAGAAATCATCAGGAAACACAATACTGACTTCGTGAAAGCCGAAGACATCATTGCCCTTACTGCTGATATTCTCCCATTGCTTCCATAAAACTCCACCCCTCCTCCATTTCCTAGGTACAACAGAGAAATTCAGCACAAAAATTGCAAAACACTCTTCACCCTTCACCAATCCATTCTAACCATCTGATATACAGAAGCTTGAATAGGGTGAAGAGTCAGCTTGACTCTTCACCACTCTTCACCCTCTCTTCACCTTATCTAATTTTTCCGTTTCTCCAGCATCCATCTGAAGATTCCTGCGGGTGAAGAGTGGTAAAGAGTGAGTGGTTACTTTCTATAGGGGTGCAGAGTAGTTACCGTGAATAATCGTTCTGTTAAACATATCCCTATATTTTTAATTGAAGTGGGGAAAATGTGGGATTTTACACATTTTTGGTACCTCTTTTGTGTAAATCTCCACATTTTCCACACTTGAGTCCATAAGATTGTCTATAAGCGTCTGACCGATGATGAGCTGAAAAAGATGCAAGAGTCCTACAACTATGATTTGAACGCAGACACTTAATTCCAATACAACAGCAAGTTTCAAATCCTGCACACAAGGTGAAGAGAGGTGAAGAGTGAGTAAGCACTCTTCACCTCCCGAAACCCCTGTGTTTATCGGGGTTTCAGGCGAAAAGGTGAAGGGTGAAGAGTAAAAAAGAGATTAGGATTCTATACGACGCATCAGAAGAAAGCCTGATGCGCCAATTCCTCCAATACGAGAGGATGCATCGTTTCTTGCCTCGCCTTGGCATATTATTGCCCTGTACAAGAGCAATATCTTGCCAAGGCGAGGAATTATATGAAAAGAGGTTTATTGTCTATCTATATCAGTATCAGTCATATTTCACTAAGCTGCGGTTATTGTCAGATGCTTTCTTAAGCATTCATAAAGGCTTCAGTTCATAGGCTATATGATCAGAGATAACATATCTTTCACCTAAAGGAACCTGATTCATATTATTGCTGTCATTTACCAACAAACTTGTTGGCAAATACAAGCATAGCTGCTGCCATATGGCAGCAACTATGCTGGCAACTGAAAACAAAGTTGCTGGCAAATGCCAACAACTATATAATTCTAGATGTACTAACCAATAATACGTGGATGTATGACTATTAAGCCTATGAGTTATTACCTTTATACAACACACCTTACAGGAAGTTACCAAATATGTGAAACCTTTCCTTCATAAGGTACGTTTCAATTACTATGGAAAGCTTCTGCCCTTGCAGGGCGAGTGGTGCATACTTGCAAAAATTCATTTAATATACAAAAGAAAATAGTTTTTTTTCTTGGTTGATTCGAGAAAAAAGCGTAACTTTGCAACAAATAAGAATAAAGGAGATTGAATTATGAAGAAATCTTTTATAGAAAGAATATCAAAGTTAGCTAATAACCCATACATAAAAGGTATGGGAAGCATTACGAATATATTTGGCTCTAGTATTTCTTATAAACCAAAGTCTTTAAAGGATGATTTAAAAGTCTTAAGAAATGATTGGGAAGTTATAGGTACAGATATGCAAATTGCATTCGATTTATTTAGAAAGGAGGTTCCCAATGGACGATAATTCTATCAACCAAAAAAGGCGATAGGTGTACTAAATCTTATTGATTCAAGAGTTAGTGCACCTATCGCCTTTTTTATTCTTCTTTGATAATCCAATCGCTGATAGTGCGCTGAGTGCTGTCGTAATTTACGCCAATCTTAAACAAACGCTTGCCATCGGCAGAATATGGAATCAGGTATCCCTTTTCATCTATCTGTCTGATAGCTTCCTCGGCAGAACCATCATACTTCAATTCGAAAACAAATACGGCATCCGGCATATACACCACAGCATCAGCCCTGCCTATCGCACTGTTCTCTTCTACCCTCATGTGGGCACCCATCAGATTGAAGATAAGATAGAACACCGTCTGGAAATCCCGTTCACTTTTATTGCTCAACCGGTTGGAGATGCTGGCAAGATAAGCCTTCAGGCGCACCATCGCTCCCTCTACATCAGTATCATAGAGCTTTTCCAGGAAATCACCCACCAGACTGTTGTTGTCTAGGGATATCGGTGAAAGATAGTTAGGTGCAAGACTCTTGAGCATGCCTATCTTCACCTCCCTGTTAGGGTATTCCAAAGTATAACGATGCAACATCGGATTATACTTCTTGATGGTGAGGTAACCGCTCTGATAGAGCAGCGGAAGTGCAGAAGTCATCATTTCCGGTGATACATCAAAGTCATCCACATCACATGATTTCTTCTCTATATCCATCACATTGACGTGATACTTCTGCAGCGTCTTGATAAGATAAGTTGGTGTGCCTGAGCCAAACCAGTAAGGAGCAATATCACGTGCATTTAATGCCTTTACCAGACTGAACGGATTGAAGACATCTTCTGATTTCTTACTGAAATGATAACCGTCGTAGAATCTTGTCAGCTCAGCCAGACATTCTCCATACGTCATGCCAAGGTCTTCGCCCAGCGCTGCCACATCCGGTTTCATCAGAGTGGTAAGTTCCTTCTTGCTGATACCGCAGATTGCCGAATACTGGTCGAACATGCTGATGTTGTCGAGGTTGTTGAGTTCGCTGAAGATGCTGAGCTGCGAGAACTTGGTGATACCCGTGATGAAGGTGAACTCCAGATATGGGTCGAGCATCTTCAGAGGACTGTAGAAGTTCTGCATGATGCGACGAAGTGGCTGCAGGTTCTCCTTCTCGTGTACTACGTCCAGCAGAGGGGCATCATATTCATCGATGATGACTACCACCTTCTTGCCCGTCTGCTCGTAAGCCCGCTTCACCAGGTCTTTCAGGCGAAGGTTGGCATCTACCTGATGCGTCTTGTATCCCCAGATAGTCTCCTGCTCTTCAAGCATATCTGCCAGGTATCTTTCCAGCTGCTCCACGCTCATGTGCTTGGCACCGCTCAGGTCGAAATGAAACACAGGATGCTTCACCCATTCCTTCTCGTAATCAGCAATGGCTAATCCCTCGAAGAGTTCCTTTCTTCCCTCAAAATAAGCCTGGAGGGTAGAGGCAAAGAGCGACTTTCCGAATCGTCTTGGACGACTCAGAAACACGTACTTCATCTTTTTCTCTCGAAAATCCACGATGTATTGGGTCTTATCTACATAGAGATAATTCCCCTCTCTGATATTTGAGAATGTCTGTATTCCTACAGGATAGAAATTTACTATTTTTGCCATATTCCTTCATGCTTTACGTTTTGCGCAGCTAAGTTACAAAGAAAATCCGAATAAACCAAGCATAATGGTTAAAAAATAAGCCATAGCTGAAAGTTCGCCGAACATACCGAACTTTCAGCGATGAGGACTTACTTGACCTTCACTTCTATCTTAGTCTTGGCTGCATCTGCGCTGGAGCCGCCAACAAATACCTGGTAAGTGCCAGGAACCACACGGATGGTGT
>ERZ1026856.1630-NODE-1630-length-10946-cov-10.741254_pt1 | contig 10946 bp, 12 predicted proteins | sample MGYA00380158_ERZ1026856 | MGnify/ENA primary metagenome ERZ1026856 (study PRJEB33269, sample SAMEA4719794) | human gut metagenome | biome: human-associated habitat; feature: organic feature; material: feces | place: Cameroon | collected 2013-10 ... | reverse complement strand
GAGATTCGCCTTAGTCTCGTGGGCTCGGAGATGTGTATAAGAGACAGGTTTTATTTGAAACAGAAAATCAAATAGTTTTAGGAGGAGCGTTATTTATATTAGAAAAAATATTTAATGTACCTTCTCCAATAACAGTAGATTATTTGAATAATATAATGGGTATAGCAGCAGAAAACCCTATTGAAGAAAAATATCCTAAAAATACAGCAGTATGTTTATTTGGTGTAGGTATAGGTGGATGTGGTGATTCTTCATTATCAGTAGTTGATGTTAATTTTTATGAAAGAGAAATATTTGATATGGTTCCTTTTAGAGTAACTGACGATGAATTAAATGATGAGGATAAAGAAAAATATTGGTTTAAGCGTAAAGAAAATGATGGTAGAATGTCATATTTCTTAAAAAAATTCGAACAAGATCCTACTATAAAAGTTTTATGGAAAGATGGGGATGAAGATGAAGATGGTTCTGAAGTTAGTAGTGGTGTTCATGATACTGCTCGTACTGAACCTATAGAAACATTTGCAGAAATGATATTAAAAATAACTAAAAGGGATGTTAGAGAATATTTTGAAATAAACGGTGATATTGAAACAGCAAGAATAAATTCTATAGGATTATTTACTGGAATAAAACAAACATTATCTGATGGTACAGAAGATTATAAACAAGTTAAGCTATTTTCTAAGTTAAATATACCTAATGAAATGCTTGTTAATAATAAAGATATGACTATTATATATAGAATTTATACTTCATAGGAGGTGTAAATAATGACTAGAAGAATAACTGATAATGAAAAAAAGGAGTTGTTACAATTAACTCCTGATCATATAACATATACTTTATTAATGGATTTATTTGGTAAGAATTTAGTGGATGGTAAAATAAAACCTGCTAAATTTTTACCTCAAGATGTATTTAGATTAAATAAAGGTGAATATATAAATAAAGATACAATTGATACTACGGTTGGTAGTTTTATATTCAATAAATTTATAATAGAACCTAGATTTTCTAAATTAATAGGTTATAATAATGATGTTATTACTGGAGGGAATTTAGGAAAATTCGAAGCTAAGTTATCTGAATTACTTAGAGATGATAAAATAACAACAGAAGATTTTGCGGATTATTTAATGAGAATACAATGGTTAGGTAATAAGTTAAATGAGCCAATAGCTTCTTCATTTACTATGAGAGGAATGAAACCTGTTCCTAAAGTAATAAAAGAAAGAGATAAATTAATAAAAGAAAATAAAAAAGCTCTTGATAAAGGTGATATAATAACAATGTCCAAAATAGAATCGAAATTAACTAAAATGGCTGAAGATGAAATCGGAGACGATCCTTCCATGGATTTATATTATTCTGAGGTTAAAGGTTCAATAAGCAATAACTATAAACAGTTATCTATAATGAAAGGACCGATAATGAATTTGGCATCTGGTAAATATGAATTTGTAACTAAAAATTTCTATGAAGGAATATCCAAAGATGAAATATCACCTACTGGTTCTAATGTTGTAAATGGAGCATATCCTAAAACTTGTGAAGTTAGAGATACGGGATATAAAGCCAAACAGATGAATTCAGCATTACAATCTATAGTTTTAAGAGAAGACGTTCAAGATTGTGGTTCTAAAGGTTATATTGAGATATTATTAACAGAAACTGTATCTAAAAAATGTAATGACAGATATATTATAGATGGAAATAAAACAGTTTTGCTCACAAGTGAAAACATGAGTAAATATATAGGTAAAAAAGTTAAATTAAGATCTATTCTATATTGTGGATGTGATTATGGTGTATGTTTAACATGTGCAGGATTGAGTTTTAAAAAAATAGGAATAAGTGTTGTAGGATTGACTGGTAGTGCCTTAACAGGTAGTCTTGTTAATATTAAAATGAAATCATTTCATGATACATCAGTAAAAACAAATAATATAGATCTAAATGATATAACTTTCTAATAATTTAGTTATGAAAAGATTAGTTAAAAAATAGGAGGATTTTAAATAATGAGTAAATATATTGATGTTATAATTCCGTTTTTAAAAAAAATTTCAGAGAATTTAAATGATTTAAAAAATGGAGAAGAAACAAATTTTTGTAATTTTTATAATCACGAATATGGTGATATTTCTGAACATAAGACAGAAATTGCTTTAGATGATGAAGAATCGTTGACTGTTGTCATATATAAACGTCACGTATCACATGATATTTCAATAGAAATTAAAGATGCCTATGAAATTGATTTAATACACAATCCTAGTGCTATTATACATTCTTGTATATTAATTCCTAAAGAAGGATATTCTGATGAAAGTTATAAATTTTGTCATTCTTATTTATTAAGAAATGCACTTGGTCTTAGAGATGAAGATATCATGGGACTTGATTCTGATACTGTAAATGTTATTGAAAAAATAATTAGTGATTTTATAGAATCTGAAAATATATTAGCAGAATACAAAAATAATAAAGATGATATTGCAATATCATCTATGAAATATATAATAAATAAAAATAAGGAGGAATTAAAAAATGAACGAAAATAAAATATATGATTATTCATTTGATGCTTATGAATTAGCAGAAGCCTGGAAACAAGAGAATCCTAATTCAAATATGAGCAGAGATGAAGTAATAAGAGAATGCATAACTTTATTATTAAAATATACAGTATTTACTGATATAAATACACTATTAAAGGATTATGATAAAATACAAGTAAATATAACACAAAAAGGTTATAATAAATATGGAGAATTAACAAATGTACCATTATTAACAGAAACATATGATTTAGTAGAAATGAGAAAGATAGTTGATATTGAACATGTTGATTTATTAAATTTCTTAGTATAATATTTAGCCCCATCAAAAAAGATGGGGCTAATGTAATCTATAACAATAATAATTATATATTATATAAATGAGGTGATAGAGTATGATATTAATAGGTAAAAAATTTAGATTTAATAATGTTTTTCTAGCTAGAAAAAACAAAATCATTGTACATGAGGTTGCTAAATTAGATAACGATTGTTATAAAAACATAATGGAGAAATGTGAAAAAAACATTCCACTGACTTTAAAAGAATTTATAATTATTAGTAAATGTTATAATGTTTCTTATACTATAGTTATAATTAAAAATGGTACTCATTTTAAAAGAATATTTGATACTTCAGATAATATATTAAGTACAGTTAATGAAGTATTAAATGAATTCTTATCGTTAGATATTGGAAAATTATATTTTGATGATATGAATTATGAGGAAATGTATAACATATGCAGAAATCATAAAATAAAAATAAAAATAAGATAAAGTGTAAAAAGCATAGATTTCAATTCTATATTATCACTATGTGATAATATAGATTGATTTGTGTGATGTGTGGTGTGTTTTTATTATTAAAAGGAGGTAAACATGTTAATAAAAGACAATGAATCAAAAATAGGAGCTTATCATTTATCCATATTAGATATGGATAAACAAGCAGAATTAGATTTAAGAACTGGTAAAGGTTTTGTTGTAACAGAACCAGTTAAAGACAAAAAAAGCACAGATAATACTTACAATAAAGGAGGCATTCGTTCAGATTTCTTTTATAGTGAAATGCATACTGATAATGCTTTTAAAGAAAGATATAGTTGTAAATGTGGAAAATTAATGGGAAAATCCTATGAATCTGCAATATGTCCTTACTGTAGAACACCTGTAAAATTAGTAGATATTGATTTAGGTAAATTTGGATATATTGTATTGAAAAAACATAGGATTATTCATCCTCAAATGTATATGTTCCTAGATAATATGTTTGGAAAGAAGAACAAACAAAGTGTATTAGCGAATATATTAAAAACACCAAAGCATGTGGATACTGATGAAAATGGTAATCCTATTAAAGGATATGTTAATGAAGAACAATATAAAGATCAACCTTATGCAAAAATAGGAATGCTTGAGTTTCAAAAAAAATTCGATGAAATATTTGAATATTATGTCGAAAAGAATAAACGAAATAAAAAAATGGAAGGTAATGCAGAATTTGTTAGACAAAATAAAGATAAATTATTTATAAGATATATTCCTGTATTTAGTTCTGCATTAAGATTTTCTGTTATTCAGGATGAAATAAATTTTGTCCATGGTGCTGATAAGATATATAATATTTTATTTAGTACAGTATCCAGTTTAAATAAAGCAAATGATAATATTCAAATGACAATAAATAAAAAATTAGCATATATACAAAAACAGATGCAGACATTGTATGATAAAATGTTTTCGTTAATAAATAAGAAAGATGGTTTTATTAAATCTGGTGTTATTGCAGGTAAAATGAATTTTACAGGAAGACATGTAATAATTCCAAATGGAGAATTGGCTGCTGACGAAATAATTGTTCCATATATGTCATTTTTAGAAGAATATAAATTTGAGATAATTAGAATGTTGGCTAAAACTCAAAACATAAGCGAATCTCAGGCATACAATGAATGGTATTATGGTTGTATTAAATTTAGTAATAAGATATATGAAATAATGAAAAAGATTATAGAAAAAGGTGCTTGGTATGGTATAAATAGACCACCAACTATAGATTATGGTTCAGTACTATTACAAAGGATAGTAGATGTAACACATGAAATAGATGATTTGACAATGTCTATATCATTTATGGTGTTATCAGGATTAAATGCTGATTATGATGGTGATAACTTAACAACTATGAAAATTTGTTCTAAAGAACAAATTGAAGAATGGAAGAGATTTAATCCTAAAAAATATATGATGATAAGTCATGACGATGGTTTACTTAATGCAAATATGCTACCTATCAGAGATTTAGCAATAGGTATAAGTGAATTCAATAAAATATAGATAAATGGGAGATATATCTCCCATTTATTTTTTTATGTAACAAAATGATAAAGGAGATGATTATATGAAGAATTTTTTTAAAATAAGAGATAATATAGTACATGAAGTATTATATGAATCTGATATAATAAATAAAAAATTAAATAAAGATGATTTAAAAGATCATGATGCTGTTGGAGTCGTAATATTAAAAAATAATAAAGTATTAATGTTAGATCATATAAAATTCAATATGTTAACAATACCTGTAGGAAAAGGAGATGATGGTGAATCTCCAGAGGATGCTATGATACGAGAAACCCAAGAAGAAATAGGAATCCGATTAAGAAATTTAAAACAAATAGTTCATTTTAAAAATCAAGAGATTAGAAATGGAGTAACTGTTCATATGAATAGTTATGTCTATTTATGTGAAAGTTTTACTGGAACACCATATAATAAAGAACCAAATAAACATAGAGATTTATTTTGGATGGATTTTGATGAATTTTTACATTTAGATACAATATCATTTATGACTAATGCTGCTATAGATTATTTTAAAAACAATATGTAATTTGTGAATTTTCATAACTATATTATAATAATGAATAAAAGTATAAAATGGTTTGTATCATGGCTATGGTACATTGTTGTAGCATATAGTTACAACAGAAAGGAAATAATTATGATGTTAGAAGCTTTAGAAATGGGAATAGTAACTGTAAAAGGTGTTAAAGTAGTGAACACAACACCACATCCAATACGATTAACTGATGACAGTTTAGAATTAGACATTACAGTAGAACCTTCTGGTGTTCTTATTAATGCTAAAGCACAAACTGTAGAAGCATATTCAAGCGTGGAAGGTGTATCCTTCCAAATGACAGAATTCGTAGCTGATAAAGAAACCAAATCAGCTTTACAAGATTTTCTTTCAAGACATTCAGATGTAGTTATTATAGGGTCTTTAATTGCAGCACAAGCCTATCCAGGATTGGTAGTTGCCATGGTGGCACATCCAGATTTTATGAGAGTGCCACCACAAGAAAAGAGAATGTTGTATAATAGATATACAGTGTATCCTGGACATCCAGATTGCGAGTAGTTATATGGTTTAAGGTTAACCATAAAACCTTTATAAATTAAAAGTTGCACAATTGTGCAACTTTATTTTTTTTCTATGTTCCAGTGTAATTTGCGAGATTTCATTACTATATTATAGAATTGAATAAGGTATAAAAATATTTATATCTTATATCTTTTATATAAAATTTGGAGGTAGTAATATGAATTTAAATAGTTATTGGCAAGAAATAAGTGGAGGATTTTTCGATAGAAAAACTCCAGATAATGAAATAATAATGGCTTATCTATACACAAGATCAAAAACTTTACTTGATGAATTGTATTGCAGAAGTATTGTGAATTGGAGTAATACAGATGAAGAATGGTTAAGTAAAATTAAACCTGAACAATGTAAAAATTGTGATGGAGATTGTTCAAATTGTGGATTAATGGATATGTATGTTAGAGATCCTAAAACAGGTTCTTTAATTAACAAATCATTATTTTTAAAATAAATAGATAGGGAGAAATCCCTATTTATTTTTTTGTATGTTCCTTGTGAAAAACATGTGTATTTCAATTATATATGATATATTTGAAATAAAACAAATAGGAGGTAATTTTTATGAGAACTCAAATAATAGGATTAATACAAGATATTCTTCCAAAATATGATAATGTGAAAGAGGGAGGACATGGTAGAGAACATATTATAGATGTTATAGAAAAATCTTATACTATGGCAAAGGAATTCAATGAAAATGCAGAAGTTTGTTGTGTAGCAGCATTATTTCATGATATAGGATTACTAACAAATTCAAGAGAAGTACACCATATAGCTTCAGCTGTATATGTTGCAGAAAATTTAGAATTGCTTCGCAGATATTTCAATGATGATGAGATATATAAAATATTCAGTGCGGTGTTAGAACACCGTTCAGGATATAAAGGAGGATATACTTCAATGGTATCTAAAATAATATCAGATGCAGATAGAAGCACTAATATATATAAAATGATATCTAGATCATATGCTTATAATAAATCTAAAGGATATGAAGAAGATGAAATATATAATCAAGTATATACTCATTTAAAAGAAAAATATTATCAAAGAACATATAAATTCTTATCATCTGAATTGCAAAAAGAATTAGATGATGCTAGAGAAATATTAAAAAATGAAGAAATGTTCAAAAAATATTATAAAGAAATAATTTCTTGTAAATAGTATTTATAAAAAGGAATCTTTTGATTCCTTTTTATTTTTTTATATAATAATTAACAAATAACTAAATATATAATATTTAGGAGGTAATTTATATGGACAAAAATCAATTTGATGAAGTATTAATAAATGCATTGTATTTATTAGGAGGAGCAAATACAACACCATTTAAAGATATTGTATTTTTTGAAGAAGAAAAAAATATAAGCGAGGAGATAGAAAATAAAACAATGAAATCATTAGATTATTATGCTGAAGATGAATATTTAGATGATTATGATGATATGTTGATAGACTATGACGATTTAAATGAATTAGTTGATGATATTAAATCCAAAATAGATGTTGATAAAATAGCAGATGATGTAATGGATAGACTAAGTAAAAAAATAATTTCTTCAGATATGATTCCTAAAGATATGCCAATTATAGTATTGGATCCTAATATATACAAAGATTTAAATGTAAATAAATTTGATTTAACGTTAGGAAGTCTTACTAAATTAACAGATGCCGATTTGAATAATATTTCAATTTTAAAAAAAGATATAGAAAATATTAATATACGAATGTTAAATAGAATTAAATCAAGAACTAAAATCAAAAGTTTGTATTTGGAATTACACAAAGAAAAAAATAAAAAAATAGAAGATTTATATAATAGTATATGTGATAGAAAAACAAAGGAAATAGAAAAGACAATGAATGATTTTTGTAAATATGTCATATCTAGTAAATATTGTAAAAATAAACCTTCTATTATAACATTAATAGCATCATCTACTGTATATGTTAGAAATTTTATGATAAAATGCTTAGATGATATATTTAAACCAATAATAGTTAAAGCTGGAAATGATACAGATATGGTATTAATGTTATTAGAATTAAATTAATATTAAAACAAAGTAGAGATTAATCTCTACTTTGTTTTATTTTTTTATTAAAAAACAAAAATATAAGATAATTTTACAAGGAGGAAATGATATGCGTTATTCAATGTCAAGTGCAAGTATGGCACATACCTATGGAAATGTAACAACATTAGTTAATCAATGGTTGACTAGATTGTTTCCTAAAAAATATTTTAAAACGAATTATGTTAATTCAACTATAGCATATAAAGATTTTGCTCAATATACTAGTAAAAGAAGTGAGTTTCTTAAAAAGAATAAACCTATGTTAGTAATGCGACCTAGAATAGAAACTGATACATTAGACGATTTGCCTATAAATCAAACATATCTTGCTAATAGGATATATGATATGGCTAATGATGATATAGATACAGGTAATCTGCAAGAATTTTTTTATGATGAAGAAAATCATAGACAAATTCAATTTTTGATGACTGCTTTAAGAATAAATTTCGATGTTACTTTGATAGTAGACACTTTAATGGAACAAATAAATTTATATCATTATTTTAAACAAAGGGTTAGACAGGAGTGGACTTCTGTTATGATAGCAGATTTAGAATCTTTTGTATCAAGAGATATAATGTATTTATTAGCAGTAGATTCTGGATATGAAGATGTTTTTACGGATGGTAAACGAATGGGTGATTTTTTATCATATGTTAATTCACATTCATTATATCCAGTAACTGTCAAATATAAAAATAGTTCAGGTAGACATGAGTTTTTTAGATTTCACCCATGTCATTTAAATATTACTATACAAAATTTAGCTATGGATGAAGGTAATAAAAAAGGTCAAATATACGATAGTTACAATATAACATTTTCAGTCAGATGTGATTTTGTTACAGCAGGATTGTATTATTATATGTCAAATAATGATTCTATATTTAATAATCAATTACAATCAAATGATGATTTGTTGGTAGATAGTATAATTCCTGTTATAACTCCTCAAAAAATATATAGTAATTCAAGAATACCAGAAGGATGGAATTTATATACAGCTCCTGCTTTCGATTTGAGTGATTATAATGATAAACCACCTTATGTTTTGAGTTTTAAAGAATTTATAAATACAAGTCTGAACGAAGCTATAAAATACCATAGAAAAAACGGTATACCATTAGATAGTTTTATGAATATTGAAGTTCATAAAAATGATAGAATAATGGATGAAAAGCGAGGAGAATATAAAATAGATTGGGATAATCTTACTATATTGATTTACAATTGCAATGTGCATCAAGATTATAGACTAATAATAACAGTATTTACTAAATATTTAAATGATTTGCTAGATGATATTATTCATTATTCTGATGAAAAATAAAAGGAGGTGATATGCTATGGATATAAGTTATGTAAAAACAAATACAGATAAAATTTCACATAATGATTTAATAAAAATTATAATAGACTTAATAATACAAAATATAAATAATGTTGAAAATTATAATATAAATAGAGTATATAAAATAGGTGATTTGATATATTTAGAACAAAATGGTGATCATTATGTATATGAATGTATAGTTAATAATACTATAGGAGAATTTAATCCTAACAACTGGGTTCCGATATGTAAAATGTATAATGGACCAACATTAACATTTAATACTATTAGAATACGAGAAGAAGTATATATACCTAAGAGTTCTGTTAGTAATTATACTATAAAATTAGATTTTGATACAAATCAAACATCTGTTGCTATATATAGAGGAATGACTCGTTTTGCTAGAGGATATGATTTTGAAATAGATAAAAAAAATATAACCTTTACTAAACCTTTAGTAGCAAATCAAAGAATAATAATAGAATTAAGAGAGCGTTTAGGTATAGTAGCAAATATAATAATAGGTATTGTATTATACGATAAAGATGATAATCCATATAATGTAATAATAACAGATACAGGTGTGGTTCAAGTAATACGAATAACACAAAAAGACCCTATTAGGGATGTAAAAAGAGCCAGATTAATATATGGTGATACAAGATATTATCTAATGGTTGATAATAGTAAAACAAAACCAGTATTGGGATTATTTGAAGATTTTAGAAAATATATTCAGTCTAGAGATGGTAAAGTATATAGTATTTCTATTTCTGCAAATGATACTTTAAATATAAAATATGAACCAGATATTGAAGAAGGAGTAAAATATATAATGGGTTCAGATAAGTTATTTTATGAATTCGATATAACAGAATCGTCAATATTACCTATTCATAAATATGATTCTACTTTATTGGTTAAAGATCATAATATAGGATTTACATTAAAATCAGACAATTATAAAGATAAAATGATAGATGTTGTTAATGGTATAGTGCGAATTGTTGATTATTTACCTAATACTCCATATAATAATATCAGATTGAAATCCAAATTAAATAACGTTGTATATAATTTAAATGTGGATGATAATTTAATGTTATATTTATCAAATACTCAAGATTCAAATAAAACATATAGTGATATATATGATGATTTATATTTTTATAACCAAGATTTAGACTATTGGAAATTGTTTATAGGAGATAGAAATAATTTAACTTACGAATCATGCAATGAAGTTGTTGTTAGAGATTCGAGAGGTATTAATTTAATAAGTACTGGAGGTATATTATGTAAATTTATATTACATCCAAATAACGAAATAGAAGTAATACAATTTATAGATTTATCTAAACAAGGAACATTTTCTGCTCCATTAGAATACGGTTTAGTATATAGTAATACAAATATGATTACTATAGATTCAAATAATGTTGGATTAAGTATAGGAAACAAACCTTCCGATATTACATTTATATATAAAAATCATTATATATTAGGTTC
>ERZ1026856.1627-NODE-1627-length-10983-cov-5.033583_pt1 | contig 10983 bp, 10 predicted proteins | sample MGYA00380158_ERZ1026856 | MGnify/ENA primary metagenome ERZ1026856 (study PRJEB33269, sample SAMEA4719794) | human gut metagenome | biome: human-associated habitat; feature: organic feature; material: feces | place: Cameroon | collected 2013-10 ... | reverse complement strand
GCTCGGAGATGTGTATAAGAGACAGCAGCGAGGCGCAGCTTGCCGAGTCCGGCGCGTCGCTCATCATCCGCACCCCTGCGGAGCTTGGAAAAGTCCTGCTGGGCTGATCCCCGCGCTTTACACCGGCGTGGTGAACGTGGTATAATACCTGTACAAAAATGGACCTTTCGGAGCGGTTTGATATGGAAAATATGGCTTCAAAGCGTGAAAGACGCCTGACGCTGGGCTTTTTGGCCGCGGTGTTCGTCTTTATGTTCGTGTTCTTTTACAACATCCATCCTCTCGTGATACTCGACGCGGACGACTGGACCTATGTCTCCTACTCGCGTATGGCGCTGCCCTCGGCGAGATACTGGAACCCCTCGCGCATACTGCCGGAGCTGCTGATGTCCGGGTGCAGCAATTTCGCCGTGTTCGCGCTGCTGCCGCTGATGCACGACTACATCCGCGCGCTCTCGCTGGTATACGCGCTGGTGCTGTCGCTGTTCATAACGGGATATACATGGTGCCTCCTGCGCCTTCTTGAGCGGAGGATCGGGCTTGAGCGCGTGTGGAGCCTGCTTGCCGCGGCGCTCTTTCTTATCTTCCACTTTCTCATCTTCCGCACGAAGAGCAGCGGCAACTCCTACATGCTCCGCTCGTGCAACGTGACGTGCTATTTCTACTACACGATCCCCGCGCTGCTCAACTGCTCGCTGCTGATGTATTTTCTCTCCGGCAGCGGCCCGGACGCGTATCTGCGCGAGGGCGGGGCGCTCAAAAAGGGCGTGCTGCTGCTTTTGTGCTATCTTGCGGTGTTCTCGAACCTCTTCGCGAGCGTCATCCTCGCCACCTACGCGGGCTGCGTGCTGCTCTTCGCGCTCATCGAGTGCATACGGGAGAAGCGCGGCGTGCTTTCTCTCATCCGGGAGAGAGCCGTGAGTCTCGGCATTTTTCTCATGTGGTGCGTGTCCGCCGTATTCGAGCTTCTCGGCGGCAGGGCCGCGAGCTTTGACGGAGAGAAGAGCCTCGGCGCGCTGCTCGCCGTCTCCGCCGGGCGGGCCGTGGATGTGATAAAGAGCATGAGTCCCATCTTCCTGCTGCTGGCCGCCGGGCTTGCTGCGATGGCGCTCATCGCGTACCTCTCCGCGAAAAAGACCGGCGCCGCCTCCGGTGAGGCAAAAGGGCTGTTCCTCACCCTCATCCTCTCCGGCGCGATAGTCAGCGCCCTCATCATCATCCTCGCCGCAAAGACCGACCCCAAGTACATCGACTCCTACCGCGCCGATCTCATCTTCGGCATGACCTTCTTCCCCGTGCTGCTCATAACGCTGTGCGGCGCGTATGTGCTGCGGCGCTTCGGCTGGGTCAGGGTGCTGGTGCCGCTGATGATCGTGGTGCTGCTCAGCGCGGTGAACACCTCCTCGGCCACCTTTGCTGAGTCGAACATGATCTTCACCTCGCACGAAAAGGTCGCGGACATGAGCCGTGACGTGCTTGAGCAGGTCGTCGCGGCGGACCGGGCCGGACTTCTCACGGCGGAGATATATGTCTCTGACGTGGGTACGTCCGACAACTGGCCGCAGGCCACCTACATGGGCAAGCGCCTTGCGGACTCGCTGTACAAGCACGGCCTCATCAGCCGCGAGATTGAGCTTATCATCGTCCCGAGTCAGGAATACAACGAAAAATTCGGCCTCGATTTCGGCTGAGACAACGAGTTGAACGAAACGGCCGGGGTGCTTCAGTAAGCACCCCGGCCGTTATTGCGCATATATGCCGTTATATATCGGACGTCAGTCGTTTTCGCCGTCGTCGCAGATAAGTCCGTAGCCGCCCTGCCTGCGCCTGTACACCACGGAGACCGCGTCGTCCGCGTCCATGTTCCGGAACACGAAGAATTCGTGATCGAGCAGGTTCATCTGCAAAATGGCCTCCTCGGGAGACATGGGCTTGATGGAGAAGCGTTTGCTGCGGACGATCTTGAACTCCTCGTCAGACTCGTCCTCTGCGCTCATGTACGCGGGGGCCGGCTCGCGCTCCAGCGCGCCCTCTCTCAGGCGCTTTTCGAGACGGGTCTTGTTCCGGCGGATCTGGCGCTCTATCGCGGCGACGCCGGAGTCCACGGAGGCGTACATGTCGTTGGTAAGTTCGCTCGCACGGTAGTAAAGACCGTTGTTGTGGATGGTTATCTCGGCGAGGAAGCGTCCGCGTTCAATGCTGAACGTGACATACGCGTCAGCCTCGGACTTGAAAAATCTGTCCAGCTTGCTGATCTTGCGTATCGAATAGGCTCTCAGCTCCTCCGACGATTCCATCTTTTTTTCTGTGAAAGTGAACTTCATACTGCCAACTCCTTTCAAATCGTGTGGTTGCCAACAGCGAGGTCTTGTCCTCCTGTTGTGCATATTATAGCACATGCCCCGTGAAAATAGAAGTGAATTTTGTGTAAATTGCAGTATTTGTAACATTTCACGGACTTGTATGAATAAATTTGTGCCTTTCACCGAAATTTTATGCGTCCGATCCGCGGCCTCTCTCCGCCGGCATTGAATTTTGGAAACGGCTATGCTATAATAATCTGTAAAATTGTAAAAAGAAGGTACGCGAACATGGACAAAAGCATACTTCGCAGCTACGCAAAGCTCATTGCCGTCTCCGGCGTCAACGTGCAGAAGGGGCAGGAGTGCATACTCCGCACCGCGCCCGAGCAGCTCGATTTCGTCGAAATGCTCATCGAGGAGCTTTATCTTGCCGGGGCCGGCAAGGTGACGCTCGAATGGAACTGGCAGGCTGAGACGCGCCTTCATGTGAAATACCAGGACGACGACACTCTCGGGGCCGTCCCCGGCTATGAGGAGAACAAAATGCGCCACCGCAGCGAGACGCTCCCCGCCTTCGTCTACCTCGATTCCGAGGACCCGGACGGTCTCGCCGGCATAGATCAGGAGAAGTGGGCCCGCGCGAAGCAGGCAAAATACAGGATAACCAAGCCCTACAGCGACGCCATGGAGAACAAGTACCAGTGGTGTATCGCGGCCGTCCCCGGGCTCAAATGGGCGCGGAAGGTGTTCCCCGGTCTTTCCGACGGCGAGGCAGTGGAGAAGCTGTGGGAGGCCATACTGCGCTGCTCCCGCGCACTCGACGGGAACGGCGTCGAGGCGTGGCGCGAGCATGACGACGATCTGCGCCGCCGCTGCGAGTATCTGAACTCTCTCGGCCTGCGCCGCCTCATATATAAGAGCGAGTCCACCGGCACCGACTTCTCCGTCGGCCTCATGCCCGAGGGCGTTTTCATGGGCGGCGACGAGGTCCTGCCCGGCACGGACCTGCACTATAACCCCAATATCCCCTCCGAGGAGGTCTTTACCTCTCCCCGGCGCGGCGACGCGGAGGGCGTGCTGTACGCCACGAGGCCCCTCTCCTACCGCGGCGTCCTCATCGAGAATTTCAGCATACGCTTTGAAAACGGCCGTGTGAGCGAGGTCCACGCGGAAAAGAACGAGGAGGCTCTCAAGCTCATGGTCCAGATGGACGAGGGCGCCTCCATGCTGGGCGAGTGCGCGCTCGTGCCGTACAACAGCCCCATCCGCGAGAGCGGGATACTTTTCTATGACACGCTCTTCGACGAAAACGCCGCCTGCCACATGGCGCTCGGCATGGGCTTCACCAACTGTCTCAGAGACTATGAAAAATACACTCTCGACGAGGCGCGTGCGCTGGGCGTGAACGACTCCATGATACACGAGGACTTCATGATAGGCAGCGCCGACCTCTGCATCACCGGCGTGACCGCCGACGGCAGAGAGGTCGAGATCTTCAAAAACGGCGGCTGGGCGTGAGCGCTGCCGCCTCCGACGGGGGTGACGAGCATGAAGAAATTCAAATTCTACGCGGAGCCGAGGGGCTTCCTCACCCAGACCGCCGCCATACTCATGGTCATCGCGGCGGTGCTGCGGCTCATCGGCGGCTGGGGCGCGTGGGAGGACCGCGTGTTCCTCTACATCGGCACGGTGCTGCCCGTGTGCTGCGCCCTGCTCTTCGCGGCGCTGCTGCTCACGCTGGGCAGGGCCGCCTTCTGGGCAAGCTTTCTGCCGGTCGCGCTGGGCGCGGTGTGCTTTATAGCCGAGGCCGTCGCCTACGCCTCGTGGGCGCGGGCCATGGTCTCGATCCTGCTCGCACTGCTCGCAGCGGCGGTATATTTTGCCACGGCTTTCGGCCGCATACGGACAAAGCTCGCCGGCGCGGCGCTGTACGCGCTGCTGATAGCGTACGTTCTCTTCGTCCGCGACAGGGAGCTTATCGCCTCGCTCAGCACGGCCCCGGCGCAGACCGTCCTCCGGGAGCTGGCGCTGCTGTGCGCGCTGACGGCGCTTCTATGCACGGCGCTCGCCCTGCGCAGGATAAAGCTCAGCGACCCCCTCGCAGCCGATCTTCCCAAGATCGCCGACCCCGTGGTAATCCCTCCCGCAAGGGCCGATGAGGTCCCCGCCGCGTCTGCGGACGCCGCGCCCGCTCCGGCCGAAGCGCCGGCGGCGGATACCTCCAACGCACAGGACACCGGAGAAAAGACATGACTGATCAAGCTGGCAGGACCGCCGCGCCGGCGGCGAAAAAAAAGAAGGGTCTCAGCCGAAAGACCCTTTATATGCTCATCGCTCTCGCGGCCGCCGCGCTGATGATGTCTCTCGCGGCCGTCATACGCGGCGCGAACGACGGGCGGGAGTATGCCTTATACTACGACCAGGCCGTCAGCGCCTACGACTGCGGCGACTATAACACCGCGCTCTCGTACCTCCGCAAGGCATACGCCAAGAGCGAGACCGACGAGTGCGTCGTCTTTATGGCCGACTGCTACGAGGCTCAGAAGAACTACACAAAGGCGTTGGAGCTTCTCACCGCGCTCAACAGCCGCAAAAGCGACATCCTCTCCCGCATAGCCGCGCTCGAGGAAAAATGCGGCCGCTCCGAGGACGCGGGGCGCGTGACGGTGGCCGGCAAGGAATACCCCGTGAACACCACCGGCATAGTGCTTGACAACATGGCTCTGGGGGACGGGGTGCTTTCGGAGCTTTCCTCGCTCTACGCGCTCAGTAATCTCTCCGCCGCCGGAAACGGCATCACCTCCATCGCGCCCATCTCCCAGCTCGGCGGACTCACCACGCTCAACCTCAGCGACAACAGCATAAGCGACATCAGCCCGCTCTCCTCGCTCTCTAACCTGCGCACGCTTTATCTTGACAATAACCCCGTGGCGGACCTCTCGCCGCTCTGCTCGCTTTCAAATCTCACGACGCTCAGCATAAAGGGCGTTCCCGTCACGGACAGGCAGCTCGCGGAGCTGTCCTCCGCGCTGCCGAACTGCGCCATACACAGCGAGACGGCCTCCAAAAGCAGCGCGGACATCACCCTCGGCGGCGTGACCTTCAAGTCCGACGTTACGGAGCTTGATCTCAGCGGTCTCGGCATACGCGACATCAGTGCGCTCTCCGAGTGCCGCTCGCTCGCCCGTCTCGACCTGAGCGGAAACAGCATATCCGATCTCAGCCCTCTCATGGACATTCCGGGCCTCATGTGGCTGAACGTGGCCTCGAACAACATCTCCGATCTCAGCCCCATCATGGGCATAACCGCCATCTCCGCGCTGGATGCGCGCGACAATTTCATCCGCTCCACCGCGCCGCTCTCCATGCTGACGGGGCTTACGGAGCTTCACCTTGAAAATAACCCCCTCACGTCGCTGTCCGGGCTGCGGCGGCTGCGCGCGCTCGAAACGCTCGGCCTCGGCTCCACGGGGCTCACCGACGGTGAGCTTTCTGAGCTTTACGACCTCGGCTCCCTGCGGCTTCTGAATATCAAGGGCAACCCGGCGCTCTCCGGCGACGCCGTGCATGAGCTGAAGGACCGTCTCCCCTACTGCGCCGTCACTCACGATGAGCTGAGCTTCCCCGTGACCATCGGCGGCGAGGAGTTCCCGACGGACAGCGAGTATGTGGACGTCACCGGCAAGAGCGTCACATCCATCGACGGCGTAGAGCAGCTCATCATGCTCGAGACCGCGTATCTCGGCAATAACTACATCAGCGACGTGAGTCCGCTCCAGAACCTCACCAACCTGCGCAGTATAGACCTCTCAAACAACATGGTGTACGACATCTCGCCGCTCTGGAATCTGACGAGGCTCGAATATCTCAATCTCGCCGGCAACGGTATCGAGTCGGTGCGCGCGCTCATGGGCATGACGCGGCTGCGCCATCTCGACCTCACCGGCAATCCGCTCTCTCAGGAGCAGATAGACGAGCTGCAAAGCGCCCTGCCCGACTGCCAGATATATTTCTGAATACCGGCAGAGACCGCCAAAAAACTCATTTGAGTTTTTGTAAAGCTTCGACCGGGGCCGCCTCTTAAAGAGGCGGCCCCGGTCACTCTTTTTCTTATTTATTCCTTTATCCCCGCGAGTGCGAGGAATTTTTTGTCGGTCTGTATCCCATGGGTCACGAACTTCCCGTCCTTGAAGATCGCGTAGGTCGTCACCGGTGCGGGGACGCTGCGTGCGGTCTCGCCGTCGGTGATGTGGATGACCTTGAGCGGGATATCATGCTCCCTCGCCGCGGCCTCGACCGCCGGCACCCAGTAGTATGTGAACGGACACTGGTCGGTGTAGTAGAGGACGAAGCCCTCTTCCTGCGTGTGCGCGCTCTTCGCGCAGGGTCTGAAGCGCGGCGGCTCCGCCCCCTCCCCGAGCGGGAGATACATGAGCGTTATATCGTTCACCGACTCGTCCGCGGTCATGAAGCCCTTGTGCGCGAGGTACCTCGGGTCGGCAAGGAACTCCTTTTTCTTCTTCGCCGAGGAGAGGATACACAGCCCGCGCCGCCCCTGCGAGCGCGCATCGCGGATACATTCGTCCAGAAGCTCGTTTGAGTAGCCGTGGCCCTTCATCGAGCCGGACACCCACAGGCAGTTTATGTAGATATATCCCGGCGCCTCGATCGGCACCCACGCGTTTTCGGCGGGGATGTACTCGATAAAGCACTTGCCGCGCTCCACGCTCCGGTAAAAGACCAGTCCCTCGGCAAAGCGCCGTTTCATCCATTCCTTTTTCATTACGCTCTGCTTGTTGGACATTGCGCAGCAGATATGCTCCCGGTCGATGTTTTCCGCCGTGATATGAATGTAATCCATCCTGTTTCGCCTCCGTTTTTATACCTTGTCAAGCTCTTCCTGAAGCCGGCGGTAGAACGCGCCGGCATGCACCCCGTCAAGAAGGGCGAGGCCGGCGCAGTCACCCTCAACCTGCAGAAGCGGACGAGTCCCGTCACATCCACCCTCGCGGTTATGCCGAAGGTCGGGACGGGCATTGCGGAGAAATATCTGAAATGCTCGCGCCGGGGGTATCCCTCCATGTTTATGGTGCGGTATTCGACCATTATCTGTTCCTCCGTGAAAATATGCCGCCCCCCTCCGCGCATAAAGCTGTACAGACCGCAGCACAGTGCATATTGCAATGCCGTGCCGTATCTGGTAGAATGAACGCGATATCTGCGGCTCGGAAGGGAGCGTTTTTATTGAATAAGGCTATACTTGTGTTCGTGATATTCAGCTTTTTGGGCTGGCTGTGGGAGAGCGTCTACTGCACCGTCTGCCGCCGCAAATGGGCCAACCGCGGCTTCCTCTACGGCCCGGTATGCCCGATATACGGCTTTGGCTGCGTGGCGGGCTATTTCACCTACAACGCCATCGAGAGCGGCGCCCTGCCGGAGCTTACCGTATGGCAGATATTCCTCGTGGGCTTCGTCGTGAGCATGATACTCGAATACCCGACCTCGTGGGCGCTTGAGAAGCTCTTCAACGCGAGATGGTGGGACTACAGCAGCGTCCCGCTGAACATAAACGGGCGCACCAGCGTGCCGACCTCGCTCGCCTTCGGCGGGGGCGCGGTGCTTGTGATGAAGTGGGTGATACCGTTCGCGGTGTCGCTGCTCGACGGAGTTTCGGACTGGGCGGCAAATCTCGCGGCGCTGCTGATCATCGCGCTGCTGTCGGCCGACCTCACGCTGACGGTCTCCGCGCTGACGGATTTCCAGCGGCTCGTCACCCAGATGGACGACGCGTTCCAGAACCACATGACCAACACCGTTTACCAGATCATGGAGTCCCAGAACCACTTTGCCCGTAAGGCCGTCGGCAGGATCCAGGTGTTCCGCCACCCGATCCGCGGCTTTGAAAAGGCGCAGAAGGAGCGCAAGGAGAAGTTCAGCGAGCTTATCCGCCGCTACAACGAAACTCCCGAGTTCAACGGCAAGGAGAGCGCGAGCGAGCTTGAACACGGCAGGAACGTCGCTTGGGTCAGCTTCCTGATAAACGAGCGTCTGAACCTCAACGCCGACGAAAAGGAGCTTGTCGAGGCGGCAATGCTGCACGACTTCGGCCGCGGCTCCGGGAAGTCCGCCGGTGAGGACGGTGCGGAGTTGTCCGTCAGGAGCCACATGTGGCCCATTAAAAAGACCGAGATACCCAAATCAAAGGAGGAGCGGATACTCCGCCTCGCCGATAAATACTGCGCGCTGGTCGAAATGCTGCGAGTCGGCAAGTGACCGCGCCGTCTGACTGCCGCTCCGGGCGATGGCCCGGGGCGGTATCTTATTCGGCAGGCCGGTACAGACGGAAAAAGCAGCGCACATGCCGCTCTATCAGCGCCATGACCTCGTCCTCGCGCTCCGGCTCGCGGTCGCAGAGGTTTATCCACACGGAGACCGGCTGGCACAGCTGCGCCGCCATGATCTCCGGGTCGCCGGCAGCGAGCTTTCCCCGTCCGGTGAGAAGGCGCATGAGTCCCGTAAAATAGCGCATTACGTCCGTATAGCTCCGCTTCGTCTGCACCGCCGCCATCCTCGCGTTCCCGAACTGCTCTATGGTCAGCATTTTCCGTACCCTGCTTATCACCGGGTCGTGCAGGATGTAGCGCACATGGCCGGTTATCATGCTCACCGCCTCGTCGGGCGTCAGGTCCTCCTTGTCCTTCGTGAACTCCGGGTCGTCCCAGTCGCCCTTGGCGAAGATGGAGTGCGCCTCATACTGCTCCGTGATATTGCGCATAAGCTCGTCGAGGATGTCCTGCTTGCTCTCAAAATGGCTGTAGAGCGACGCCTTGCGGATACCGACCGCCCCGGCGATCTGGGAAACGGCCGTGGCCTCGTAGCCCTGCGTCGAGAACAGCTCCAGCGCCGCGTTGAGTATCGCCTGTCTGGTAGTTACTTTTTCCATAGCTGTGGTCTCCTTGAATGCTTTCACACGGATATTATACCTACCGTCCGATAGGCTGTCAACGGCAAAAACGCCGCCCTCCCACAAGAGCGCGGCGTTTTTGCTTTTCTTCTGTTCTTCAGTTCTATGCCTGCGCGGCGAGCTTTTTTGTCTTCCAGCGGCCCGAGAGATAATACGCCATTCCGAGTCCGGCGTTTACATACGCCGCAAGGGCATACGCGAGAAAGAAGCCGCGAAGCCCCATCCCGAACGTCACCCCAAGCAGATAGCTCAGCGGGATACGCACGAGAAGTCCGTCAATTATCCCTATCGCAAAGCTCAGCTTCGCGCTGCCCACGCCCTGCATGAGACCGTTCGTCCCTCTCATGCTCGCCATGGCCGGGAAGCCCCACGCTATGCACGAGATGAACATCGGCGCCATCTCGATGACCTCGCGGTCGTCGACGAACAGTGAGAAGAGGAAGCGCGAACCCGTAAAGCACACGGCGGCAAACGCCGCGTACATCAGCGCGCCGAAGGCAAACGCCGTGCGGACGACCCTGCGGGTGCGCTCTGTGTTCCCGGCGGCCATATTCTGCCCCGTCATGACCGACGCGGCGCAGGTTATGCCGGTGCAGAGCCTGTTGCCGATCTCCTCCACCTTCAGTCCTATGCCGAAGGTCTCGGACGCGTACAGCCCGACCGTGTTGACCATTCTGTTGACGAAGAGCATTGAGACGTTGAATACCGCCATTTCGAGCGCGTAGGGTATCGCAAGGGAGGTCACGGCGCGGAACATCCCCCACTCCGGTCTGAGCGAGGCGGCGGTCAGGCCCGTCCAGCCCTTTCTCATGAGCGCCGCAAGCAGGATGAGCGCGGACACGCCCTGCCCTATCGCCGTGGCGGCCGCCGCGCCCGCGACGCCCCAGCCGAGCGAGACGACGAACCATATGTCGAGCACAAGGTTCACGAGCGACGAGATGAGTATCGCGCGAAGCGGCGCGGCGGAATCTCCGTGTGCGCGCAGCGCCGCCGCGAGAGCGTTGTAGATAAAGCTGAACACCAGCCCCGCGCAGCAGACGCGCATGTACACGACGGCCATCTCATAGGCCTCCGCCGGGACGCTCATCAGTCTGAATATCCGCGGGCAGAGCAGCGCGCTCGCCGCGGCCAAAAGGAGGCCGAGGGCCGTGACCGCCGTAAGGAGTGTACCGGCAGCCCGGCCGACCGCCTCCCGCTTTCCCATGCCGAGGAGCTGAGACATATATACCTGTCCACCTGTGGCAAAGCCAAGCCCCAGCATGGTCAGCAGATTGAGTACGTTGCCCGATACCGACACCGCAGAGAGCGCGGCGCCCGACACGGCCTTGCCCACAATGCCCAGATCGACGGCGGAGTACATTATCTGCAGCGCCGAGCTGAGCATGTGGGGGACGGCGAACGTTATCATCCCGCGGGCGATATTTCCCCGTGTGTAATCCGCGGCGGCTCCGCCGCGTACACGTCCGCCGTGAGTCATTTAACGGTGACGCACTCCTGAGTTTTCAGGAAGCCGTCGTTGAGCGTGACGCCGAGACCGGGGGTCTCCGGCACATGGAACCTGCCGTTCACGGGGAGGTTGTCCTCGTTGCACAGGCGGCGGTTATAATCCTGAAGCCCGACGACGTGCAGCTCATGTATCTGGAAATTGGATATCGCCGTTTCCAGATGGAGCGCCGCCGCGGTGGACACGGGGCTGCCGCAGACATGGGCCTGCAC
>ERZ1026856.1620-NODE-1620-length-11008-cov-13.347120_pt1 | contig 11008 bp, 11 predicted proteins | sample MGYA00380158_ERZ1026856 | MGnify/ENA primary metagenome ERZ1026856 (study PRJEB33269, sample SAMEA4719794) | human gut metagenome | biome: human-associated habitat; feature: organic feature; material: feces | place: Cameroon | collected 2013-10 ... | reverse complement strand
TTTACGTGCATATAAGGATGTTAAATCTATTGCAATTCTCATACGTGTCTTTATTAAAAAAGAAAAATTACTTAAGCTTCAACCAATCAATAGTCTTTTTATTTTCCTTATCTCTAAGCAACTTAGAAATATAGCTGAAAGAAGAATTACCTTGCCAGAAAAGTATTTTGGTCATAGACAGCATCCACATTTCCGTAATACTATCTTCAAACATTTTTAGTTTTACCTCATCGGTAGCATGCTGGGCAGCCCATATATGAATACCGCCATCCTCTACCTTCGGAATAAACTTTTCATAGAGTAACACCCTACCAGGATATATACGTTTGAAATCTTCTACCACATCAGGATTATCAGAACACAAGAAGATCTTTAAACTAGAATCAGCTTCAATCATATTTTTCAGCTGATGATGCAAAATATCCAATTGCCCTTTGGGTTTCTTATCCGTATATCTAACATGTACACCTACGGCTTCCTGTATTCCTAACTCTGAAGCTTTAGAAGCTATCTTATTATACATATCTTTTTTTAAAGATACATAGTCAAAGAATTTCTTCATTGACACCAAAGGTCTAAAATCAGCAAAAAGTACTATCTGTGCATTAAGCCATGGCCAAATATTAGAACCAAGAGGAAGATTATCACCATCAAGCATATGCTTAACCACATATTTCCATGATAACTTTTCTTTCAATTCAACTCGTTGGAAAGACTGCAAGCCCAAAATATAAACCAATTTATGGAGAGGAACTACAGATAAAGCGACCTTATAAATGGTCTTTCTCGCAATCTTTGGCAAATAAACAACAAACTGCCCCTTTACATCACGTTCTTCACAGATAGGGTTAGTCAAATCATCTTTACGCATTTTGGAAGGATAGCATGTTGCTCCAGTTTCATAAGCACTCATTACATCCTCGAGATTACAACACTTGATACCTTTTATATCAAAATACTCTGAAAAGGCATTTTTACCTAACGCAGCAAACATACCATCACTCCAATCTACATATAAGGTACGACCAGACAATTTGGCATAATTGATAGCTTTCATCAGAGTAATAAATCTATTACCCAAACCTGCACATCCTTTCAGTACAAGGTACTTTGTTTTATTATCGCTCATCGTTTATAAATTTGTTTAAACGTAATCATTATCCTTTTAGCAATCAAGTAAAGAATTACCTGAAAGCCCCTCTGCAAAGAACTGTATAGCCTTTTCAAATTGTTCTTTTACTAAATCAAATTTCCTTATTATTCAACAAAATTCTTTTCTTAATAACCTTTGCCGGATTACCTCCAACAATAGTCAAAGATTCTACATTCTTATATACAGAAGCCGTGGCTCCAATTACAGCTTTTTCTCCAATTTCTACACCCATACCAACAAATGCACGGCTACCAATCCATGCACCTCTATGCAGGACTATCGGAGAGGTGATGAGACCGTTGTCTGCAGTATTAGCATAATCAACATCATGACTTGCTGTACACAGGTACGAATACTGCGAAACGATAGCATCATCTTCCAGTACCACCCAGTCCTGGTTATAGCAAATCACTTCAGGACCTAAACAAGCACGATGCCCCATTTGCAGCATCCAAGGAGCCCAGATCTTTACAGAAGCATAAACATTTGCATCCCATTCTACTTTAGCCCCAAACAATCGCAACAAGGCTATGCGCCACTTGCGAAATACAGGAGTGATAAAAGGACGGAATAAAAAAGCTGCTATAACATTCCAAACTGCACGCTTACACTTTATACTCTTAGACACATGTCCGGGAGTATGTCGTTCTATTTTAACCATTTAAATTCTTTTTCCATTATATTTGCCACTATTCTCTGCCCTTTAGCATTGATGTGGATACCATCACGATAATCATCTTTGGTTAAAAGATGAAGATCTTCTATCAATCTTACTTGATGTTTATTGCACCAAGCTATGATTTCATCACCTTGTTCATTATATTTCTTACCAGCATTCTCTTCCTGGTCTGCATGAAGATATACTACGAATGGAATCTTGACACTATCAGCCATAGCCTTTAACTGATTAAAGCCAGGATTAAAGGCCTTACCATTCTTATGAATATCTACACCAGCCAATACCTTTTGGTCAGGATCAAGTTCATTATTACCTTTATCAAATAACGGCTTAATGTATCGAGGGTAAATATATCTACAAAGGACCTCAGCCATAGCACAGAAATACTGCTTGTCAGGATAAGAAGGATGAACGCCAACAACAGGCGTGAAATCCATATTATCATGAGCATCATGGCTGCTTACCAATAAGAAGATACCCTTTGCGTTAAACATACCCTTCTCCTTGAGATAAGCCGCACAATTATCAGGTCCCCAACTACCAGCAGAGATATTCAACATCTGCATACCTGTCTCAGCAGAGAAAAGTGAAGTTGCAAGACTATCTTGGTCTGTTTGAACACCACCATAAATCACAGAGTCGCCCAAGCCCAAGATATGTTTCTTATGAGGATTTACTTCATCACTTCGCATACTGAAGGCATTGTAATAATATCGATTACCTAATCGAACTCCACTTTGATTTGGCAAAGCCATGTACTCATATTTATCACTAGTCGCATATAACGGCATCTTGCCAAATCCCCACACCAGACGAAGGGTGATTTCAACTACTACAAATAGAAGGACAAGACTGCCCCCCCACAAATCAAAAATTTACGTTTATTTTTCATACCTTATTTATATATAAATGATGGTTTATTTTTCAGAGTCAATATCCACTCATATACTGCTTTCATTTGCTTAGCAACCGCTTCGATAGAATATTTATCCTTCATCAACTTCTTACCTCTCTCACCCATTGCATCCAATTCTTCTACAGAAGTACACAGGGCAGCTTTTACAGCATCAGTAATAGCTTCTTGGTTATATTTAACCCACCAACCACATTTGAAATCCACCAAGTCTTTCCATGGCGCACCAGTGGTAGCTATACAAGGAATACCTCTTACTAAACCTTCCACAATAACATTGCCGAAGTTCTCAAACTCGCTAGGCATAGCAAGAACAGAAAGGGAAGACAGAGCATCCTCTTTCTCTTGTCCAGAAATAAAGCCAGTGAATCGGACATTGGAAAGATTCAATCGAGTTACCTCCTTCTTCAAGAATGCCATATACTCTTCACCACCTCCACCAATAATCAAGAGTTCAGCATTTTCCTTTACCTTATCTCCCAATTCACTCCAGGCATATATCAAGCCTTCTACATTCTTACGGCGAGAGATACGTCCTAAATATCCAAGGCGAAAAACCTGATCCTTCTTAGCTTTAGAATATTCTTTGATTTCCACCGGATTAGGTACGATGGCTATAGGCGAAGTTACCCCCAGATTACGGCAATGATTCATCTCATCTTCGCAAGTGACATGAACACAAGCAGCACGATTCAAATCATTAAGCAATCGAATCTTCAAGGACATCTTCTTAAACCAAGGCTTAGACTTGGCTATATCCTGAGGATAAAGCATGCCTCTGGGAGTAATGACATATGGTTTTCCACATTTTCTAGCCACATCAACCAAGGCGTATGTATTATATAACCACACACCTTGCGCCTGATAGATGTCAAAATCACCGCAAGATTCTATCTCCTTCTTATACGAAGGGGAATAACAGAATATTTGTTCAATCGGTTTCTTGGCAAAATGAATAGGAACATCCTTCCCTATCAACTTGCCGCTGTTTCCCATTTCATACATCAACACATGGGTATCAACGCCAATGGCGTTTAAGCCTCGCATTGTATTATATGTACTGAACGCTGGTCCGCCAGCATTCACATCAAGAGTTCCTGTATATAAAACTTTCATTATCTAAATATGAGTCCACTTGAAAAAATCAGAGCACAATCAAATTGAAACTTAGATAGGTGATAGGCAGATAAAAACCATACGTTATTTGCCTACTTGCACATTTTTTAAATGTTTAAAATTGAAAAGCTTTGTTCTTTTGCTTACGGACTGTAACTAAAAATTATTAATTAAAATTTTCAAGCCACTTTATCAAGTTGGCTCAACTATAATTCTATCATGTGGATGTACATACACCTTGCATCTAACAAGCCCATCATATTGAGCCACACTCCAACCAATTCCCTTACGTGCGCAACTTACATTCTCATCTACAACCACAACAATTTCATCTACACGTTCATCATCCAACAGATGAACAATGTAGGGAAGCTAGTGAGGACTGAGGCAGTTTTGTCAAAATACTATTCTCATGATTCATTATTTGTTATCTGTTTGTAAATCTCAAAATATTGTCTGGTAATCTTATCCAATGCAAATCTCTTTACATTCACAAATCCACGTTCTACAAGTTCATCTGCTTGCTGTCTCATTTCATCATACCCTCTGCGAATGTCCTCAGGCTTAGTAGGATCAACAATAATTGCAGCTCCATTGGCTACTTCCTTCATTGGTGAGAGATTACTTGTAAGAACAGGTCTGCCAATAGCTTGTCCTTCAATGATAGGCATGCCGAATCCTTCATAAAGAGATGGAAAATTTACATAGTCACAATTGGTATACTCCTGAAGTATCTCTTTATCAGTAAGATTACTTACTTGTTCATAATGTATGCCGTAAAGTTTTAAAACCAATCTTTGCTCCTCTGTCAAATTACCAACAATTCGCATCTTGCATGGAAAACCTTTCAAGGCGATGGCTGCAGATTCCAAATTTTTATTTTCTTTCGTACCTACATGTAGAATCACAGGACAGTCTGTATTTATCGTTTTGGGATAAGGTACAAACTCCTTCCCTACAGGGTTAAGAACGGTAGAATGTTTTCCATCTCTCAACTTAACTAATTTCAATGCCTCACGCTCGCTTTTATCAGAGATGAAGGTTACATAATTAGCCAAAGGCAACGTACGAATCCAAAAGAGATATTTTGGTATGGTTCGTAAGCCTAACTTCTTATTTGTATAAAATCCTAAATCATGAACAGTAACCACCGTGTTGTATTTTCGCAAAAAAGGTAACAGATAATGCTCTGATCCTGTTATATGAACAATATCATATTTTTCCTTTTTTACAGCATTTCTAGCAGCCTTTATATTATGCCACAAACTCTTCAAACTGTAGTCAGAACACGGGAGTTCAATGCAATCGACATGCCCATACTGTCTCATTTCTTCTACTATAGGTTTAAATACTTTACCTATAGAAAAGCCCATTCGATGATTTCGATTAATAAATAGAATTTTCATTTAAGTTGAACAATTTTAAATTTTTCAATGCCAAGAATAATTAATAACATCGGTAAAGATGCAAAAAACCACGATAGATAGCCATTAACACCTCCTTCAACATTCCAAGCCAGTGAAACCATTAAAAATGATATATAAAACGGTATCAAATTTACGAATAAATAGTTTTTCCAAAATCTAGCATAGGCATTATAGATAAATAGAATAAAGCCAAATAAAAATACTGCAAAAATAAAGCCCCAATAATGAAATTCACCATAGGCATGCAATAGAAAGGAATCAGCTTGATCATCATTCCTTTTTGTCATACGCTCTAAAACTGGTTCTGGTCCATCACCTTTATTGGGATTTAAAAATTTTGGCAAAGCCACATCAATCGCATCATAAGATAACTCACCATATTTCGGATCAGGATTATATTTTATCAAATCATAAAGTGCTGTATATAGTCCCAAACTTCTATTTGACGTAGCGCCATCAGACTTTTCATCTGTATCTCTATAATTCCAATTATCAATTGCATTAGAAACAATCTCTGTCAAAGAATCTATTGGATGATTAGTATCAAACATAAAGTTTGAACTTCTCATTATATTATAAAAAGGAAAATAAATCAAATAAAATGCAATACCAAATCCAGCCAACATTCCCAAAAGCTTTTTAGTTATTGCTTCTCTATAAATACTATATAATACTATTATCAAGAATAACATTCCCAGTAAAAAAACTCTTCTCGGAAAAAAAATCAGCATGATAAAATATGCTAATGACATCACAAAGTTAGCTTTATCAATTTTTTTATATTTATAAGATAGTACAAGAGACATAGAGAAGATAATTCCAAGAAAGTCCCATACTGCTCCCCACATTGCAACAGCAGCTTTGGTCTGATAATCAACCTCAACCCCATATTCTTCAACATGTAAAATATATGTTGCTCTAGGAAGATAGAATACTAATGATATTACAATTGAAGCAGCAAGTAACAACTTTCCTAAATAATTTATCTTTATCGTATTGTACTGCCTTAAAAACTTAGTTATATTTATTATATTAACTTTATTATGATGTTTCTTATGCCAATTTAAACTTAATACCAACATCATCAATATAAAAGATATATAATATATAAATTCGTGAAATACAATTCCGTCATCTAAGTTTAGTTTATATCCATATCTGAATGGGCTAATTACAAAATTTAATGTGTGAAACAAGATAATTAAATCAAATAGATTTATATCTTGTTTCTTAAACAAACAACGTAAAGGATACAAAACTGGTACCAGAGCAATTATACATAATATCTTTAAAATCATTTTCTTAAGATTTAATTTTAGAAATTATTACACTAAAAATCTTCTTCTTATATACTTTTTCTACAAATATGTAATAACATGCCATAAAAACTATAGAAAAAACAATAATTGACATATAATTATTATCAATAAGAAAAATACTCAAATAGCCAAATACAGATGCAAATATTGAACTAAAAAAATATTCTTTTATGGTTTTTAACTGTTTACAAATACCAAAAATATTTATATATTTAGCATAAAAATTAGTAATAAAAAAACTTACAAGAGAAGATAAGCCATCAGCTATTGCCACCATGAATAAGCCATAAGGCAATGCGCAACAGACTACAATAATCTTAAATATCATTTTAAAAATCTGCTGCTTAAGAAATAAATCGCTGCGTCCTTTAGCCATCAAAGCCTGTTCGGTAATATTTGCAACCAAGGCCAATATTCGTCCCATACAGACAACTTGTAGCAAAGGTACAACTTCTATCCACTTTACAGTAAGTAACGTAACAACTATCGGCTTAGCTAAGACTGCAAGAATAAACCAAAGTGGAAAAGAAAATGCAGATTGATATTCTATAGATTTAATAAATAATTCATCAAATTGTTTTTTATCTTTATTTACAGAAGAAAATGATGGGAACATTACCGTTTGAATCACAGAACTTAAACCAGCTTGAGAGAAAGAAGCAAACTGTAAACTCCTTGTGAAAATTCCCAAATTCCAAGGGTTAAGTTTTTTTGCAATTATGAAAGAAATTCCCTCTTCTGTTATTTTTGTTATTATACCTACACTAAAAATATTAATTCCATATTTATATAATGGCAAAAATGCTTTCATCTTAAATACAAAACGTGGTAACCATTTACATGAATAGGACAATATTATAGCCAAAATTACACTCCTTGACATAAACTGACCAATTAATGCCCAAATTCCAAATCCACTATAAGCCATAACAACGCCCAAAAGTCCACTCACTATGGTAGAAACTATATTTGCCACCGAAAGAGATTTAAAATCAAATTTTATTTTTAAAATAGAAGTTGGTACTACAACTAATGAATTCGTTAAAAGTGCTAAACTTGTTATTCTAAGATACAGAGTTAAACCACTTAAATTATAAAAATGTTCAATGTACGGAGCAAAAACATACATAAGTATTACAAACAAAACACTAACAGCAAGATTAAATGTAAATGTAGTTTGCAAAGAGTCCTCTTCTAATTTGTTTCTGTATATTAAAGCATTTCCTAAGCCGCAATCAATAAAAACTTGCGGAACATTAATAAAAACCATCAATATAGCAAGAATACCATACTCAGATGGAGATATTAATCGTGCTATTATTATGCTTAATACAAATTGCACCAACTGCACTAAAATCTTCTCTAGTGCTGTCCACTTTATACCTTTAGCTATTTTTCCCATAATATTCCTATTCTATTACCATTTATAAAAAGTAATATTATTTAAACTAATCTTATTCTGATATACTCCTTCCAAGAAGCGCATTTTTACTACTCACATCAACATTATTATTCAAAATAACATAACATTGACATTTATTCTAAATAATCTAATAACTGTGAGCTGGTCTATTTCCCAAACTCCTTAATTCTCTGTTCCTCCTTCAATGAGCAAACAAGCAGTTGTCCATTCTTCTCGGCTACGATATAGCCATCCAAGCCTTGAACTACCACCTTGCTTTCATCGGCTGCATGAACCACGCAGTTCTTGCATTCATACAAGCGGATGTCCTTGCCTACCTTGGCATTGCCAGCCTCATCCTGTGGAAGCAAGGTACGGAGACTGCCCCAACTGCCTAAATCGCTCCAACCAAACTCGGCTGGCAAGGTATAGATTTCCGTTGACTTCTCCATCACGGCATAGTCGATGCTTATCTTCTCGCAGGTTGGGAAGAGCTTGCCGACTACCTCTTTCTCCTGTTCAGTATAGAAAGAAGGTGCCATCTCGTCCAGGCATAAGCAATACATGGAGCGGTATTGCGAGCCTCCGGCTCTGATAATATGTTATCTACTGGCATGTTAGGGATTTGCTCCTTGACAATGCGAATGTATTTCTCGTTTGTCACTACCCACATGTTCTCGACAGGACTGATTGGCTTCAACCTATCTACTGTCAATTGTATGAGGGAACGACCCACACCCATCACATCAATAAACTGCTTTGGATAATCGGGGATTGACATAGGCCAGAAGCGGCTGCCTACGCCGCCAGCCATGATTATAACCTGTATGTTGTTATAATTATGCATAAGGCTCATTCCATAAAAGTTTTTATTTACGTGTCAATATTCACATAGGTGCAATATGGATTATTTGTGAAATTTTAAACAGTTACTTAATCATTGCATCTCTTGAAAACTTATCAATATGTTATTTTCTTTTATTTTACTACCTATATGAGCTTTTCGAGTACAAGAAACAACTATTGAATAACTACTATAAAAAGTGATTCTTTCAACATGCTCCATCAAAGTCGCATCTAATTTTCCAGAAACATTACGATTATCAACAGCTTCAAAGGAAAAATATCCCGTTTTGATGTTCAAAGAAGTAAATTTACCTTCATAATAAACTTCCTCCTCTCTATTCAAATCTAAGTTCTGCAAGACAGCCCTAACGTTTGCTATTTGATTTCTCGAAATTCTAGATTTGCAATCTACACCAACAAATGCATTATGCCAAGAAAATTGTATGCCAATCTGTTCTTCGTGGAGAAACTCAACAAAATCTGAATATTTCTTGACCAAATCTTTTCCATACTCGTCAGATATTAATTTTACAGAATCTTGATTAAATCCTGCGTTTAACACATTTACAAACTGTTGAGCAAATAAATCTCGTTCATCTTCCACAAGCCCCGATGGCACTTCTGTCGATTTTGGTTTAAGAATAATTCTAGCAGAGCCAGCCATTAAATAACGAACTTCGTAATCCGTGTCTAACTTCAGGGCTCTTGCTTTTTCCTCTTTAGCTTCACGGCTAGTTCCTTTCGGCAAATCGGCAATCATCTTTTTATTAAAAGATTGTGCCAAATCTTTTCTAATAGCTTCTATCTGTGGAAGTACCTTACATAGTTTATTCAACGCAATTGAGCCATATCCAATATCATTTCCATCCAAATGTAATTCAAACATTCCTGAGCGATTTTGTCTAGATAAAGAATCCAAACAATCATAGTCATACTTCTCAAAACTATAGTAAGAATGTTGAGTTGGTAAGTATTCTTCTGGTAAGGATGATAAAGATACTATTCTTGTGTTAAGGAAATTTGAATCATCATCAACTTCTACTATGTAAACAAAACGTTCATTCAATCCCAAAATAATATCTCTAAGACTTATTTTTTTATCCAAATAACTTTGAATTATGGTAGTATTTGTACGAAAGAACATCCATCGATTAAACTCTTCATCAACATCTACCCAATAAAACAGATAATCATCACCTGCTTTACTTACAAAATGAGACAATAATGGACCATCATAATAAATTAAATCTGACATTTGAATTAGATTATCAAACTCAAATGAAATGCTATAACCTTCAAGATGTATCATACTACAAGTCTTTTATAATATGAATTTTACTATTTAAATTGCAGCTTGCATACTCAAACAAAGAAAAATGAGTATATTCTCCTATTTCAGACATCATACCATCGTTTTTATCAAGTACACAATTAGCAAGAGCATCACCACCAGTTTTTCTAAAATTTGGGGATGAACTCAAAATATTATAGAATCGCTCTTCAGCTTTTTCTGCATCAGTATAGCAAGATAAAGCATACCCCTTTATTGTTTTGTTCTTAAGCTTGCGTTTCGGGCTAGAAACATAAACTGGTAAGTTACTGTTCTGAGGATTATTTTTATAGACATAACGATATGATATCAAATGTTCGATTGGGGACAATTCCGGCATAGAGACTTTGCCATCCGCAAGCATTTCATCTATTTCTTTCTGATATTTGTATATTTCATCCATAAACAAAATAGTCTATTTTAGCCTACAACAAATTATACTTTATTTTAAAAAACCAAAAAATCAACTTGAAAGAAATTCTATTATCTGGCAACAAAAGTTAATCTCGACGGAATATATCTCTAGTATAAACCTTTTCCTTCACATCATCCAAACAAGCATCGTAGCGGTTGGCGATGATGGCATGGCTCTGTGCCTTGAAGGCTTCGAGGTTGTTCTCTACTCGGCTACCGAAGAAGGTACTACCTTCTTCCAAGGTTGGCTCATAGATGACTACCTCGGCTCCCTTTGCCTTAATACGCTTCATGATGCCCTGGATGGCTGACTGGCGGAAGTTATCGCTGTTTGATTTCATGGTCAGGCGATAAACACCAATCACACAGCTGTGCTCCTTGCTGGCATCATAGCTGTTGGCATCGGCAT
>ERZ1026856.1619-NODE-1619-length-11011-cov-5.713673_pt1 | contig 11011 bp, 10 predicted proteins | sample MGYA00380158_ERZ1026856 | MGnify/ENA primary metagenome ERZ1026856 (study PRJEB33269, sample SAMEA4719794) | human gut metagenome | biome: human-associated habitat; feature: organic feature; material: feces | place: Cameroon | collected 2013-10 ... | reverse complement strand
TGCTTATCCTGGCGGTCATCGCACTCGCCGCCGCTCTCGTTTTCGGTATCTACTATCTCCTGGAGCGTCGGGAGGAGTTCCTCCGCTCGCGTCGCCGGAAGCGTATGCTGAAGCATACGAGGGACCTTACGCGGGAGCAGAAGGCCCGCCGCGATATGATGCTGAACAGTCGCACCGGGCGCCGGAAACGGCCGAAATAAGCTGAAAACGGGCCGTCACAGCGGTCCGACGCCTCGCCGGGCATTGATGCCCGGTAGGCAGAAAAGCCCCACCTGCGGACACAGAATACAAAGCAAAAAAACAGGGCGGGATGCCTCAGAGGATGTCGAGAAGCTCGAACATCACCTGGCATTCCGCCCTATTTTTTTATCAGATATAAGCGAAGCGTTCAGGTCGTGAGCCCGGAGGCTCAGCCTGAACGCTTACCATTCAATTCTATTCAGCTTCCAGCCGGCCGATGATAACACCGCCGTGCTCCCGCAGCCAGCGCTTCTGCTGCGCATAATCCGGAAGAACCGCCGCCACCAGCGCCCAGAAACGGGCGGAGTGGTTCATTTCTTTCCGGTGACAGAGCTCATGTACGATGACATAATCGATAACCTCCGGCGGCGTCAGCATGAGGAGACAGTTAAAATTGAGATTCCCCTTCGTGCTGCAGCTTCCCCAGCGGGTCCGCTGATGGCGGATCGTGATGCGTCCATAGGAGACGCCGATGCGCTCCGCATACATCGCTACACGTAGCGGGATGTACTGCGCCGCCTGATGGCTGAGCTGCCGCAGCTCCTCGTCCGTCAGCGGAGCCAGTGTATCGGCAGATGCACGCGCAGACCGGACCCGTGCCACGTGGGTACGGATCCAGTCCTGCCGTTCGAAGAGTATGCGTTTGATTTCTGCATTCGTCGTCCGGTAAGGCACCTTGAGGATGACCTCGGCCTTACTGTTCACCGACAGCACAATCGACCGGCGGCGACTCCGCTCGATCCGAACAGAATCGTTCCGGTCGACTGCATTGTCCTGTGACATCTTACTCAACGATGAACTTGTGAAGGGTCTGCTTCGCTGCCGGCAGATGCTCGGTATCGAGTTTCAGATTGAGAACCTTGCCAAGACCCATATATAAAATACCAAGAATTGATTTTGCATCAACTACGCGAGAGCCCTGTACGAGATCCATATCAAACGGCATGCTGGTCGTAGCAGCCACAAATTCGCTAACTGCTTCGCGATCCTGTAACATAATGTTTAATGTGCTCATAATTTCCTCCTGCAATAAGTGAGAGTAAAAACAGTAAAAACCTCTCGGAATACATCTCTGTTTTCCGGGATGATACCATCGGAAAAGCCTTCTTGTCATCGACGAAAAAGGCTAAAATTTCGCAGTGACGCGAGGCTTACTTTGGCAAAATGACGAAAGAATATTACAGTTTTGTCACTATATAAAATATCTGTAAATTTTCTCGGTAATTACGCTGAAATGGCGGAATTCCGTCACTTTTTTAGCAAAGAACTGATATATCAGTTGCCTTGAGAAGTCTGATTTCCTGCCTGTAAAAATCCGATGCAGGCTGTTTTTACAGTGTTCAGCCACGATTTATAGTGCAATTTTACTTTTGCTCCGTTTGTAACAGTTCCGCTAAGGGGAGCCCGGAGGGCTCCCCTGCCTGAACTGTAGATACAATGTGTAATTGAGTACCGACGCACTTGAGAATTGTAAAAAGAACAGGTAAAATCTTTAGCTGTATACGTGGATTTATGTATCCTATATTCAGAGATCAGGAAAGGATTTACATATGATGGATCAGAATAAATTAGAGGAGTTAAATAATCTTGTAGCTCGGAATCAGGTGGAGGAAACCGGCGAAGCTGTCTCGAGTGAAACGACGGAAGAAACTGCGGATGGCGCTGTGGTGACGGAAGCGGAGGCGGCGAACGCGCCGGCACCGAAGCCGCCGGTGCAGGCGGGGGAGTCCGCACTGGGAACGTACCGGAAGAATGCGCGGAAGTTTGCGCTGCTCGGTGCCGCCGGCTGTGTGCTCGGTCTCGCCACGCTTCTCATACTGCAGCAGCAGAATAATCCGCTGATGATTCTGGCGGCGGTGGTAATGCTTGGTGGTGCACTGTTCATGATGACTGGTATGTCGGCGCTGCGTCCGGATGGCATGGTACGTGCCTTTGCGCAGGTGGCGGCGATCCAGCCGACGACCGCACAGATGCAGGACCTTCTGGACGCTGTAAAGGCCCTCAGAGGCGGTGGACTGCATCCGCAGGTGAAGCAGCAGGCACTCACCGCAGTCGCCAGATACCGCGGCTTCGAGGGCTATGACGAGGCGGTCGCAGATGAGATCGAGGAGATCCTCCAGCACACGCGCAAGCGCGGCATCCTCTGAATAAAATAGCGCGGACGACTTCTGTCTCTGTCCGCGCCTGTTCCATATATGAACTTATACAAAACGTCCCCGGAATCATTTCCGGGGACGTTTTTTGATGTCACTGATTCCATATTTTCCGAATGCGCAGTGCTTCTGATGACCATCCGGATACTGGCATCCTCATGAATATTACAGTACGACGCCATCCTTGAAGATGGAGATCTCACGGAAGCCGTTCTGCTCTGCCTTCGTCTTCTTACCGGAGGCGATTTCCTTCACGAGGTCGAGGAGGCGACGGCCGGCGTCGTCAACAGACTCACCCTGGGAAGCGACCGGGCCGGCGTTGAAGTCGATCCAGTTTGCCTTGCGCTCTGCGAGACGGTCGTTGGTCGCGATCTTCGCAACCGGTGCCGGTGCGCCGAACGGTGTGCCACGACCGGTGGTGAAGAGAATCACCGTGCAGCCGGCAGCGGTCAGGTTCGTGCTGGATACGAGGTCGTTTCCTGGTCCATAGAGGAGGTTCAGACCCTTCGTGTGTACCGGCTCTGCATAGGCGAGGACGTCGGAAATCGCCGCCTTGCCGCCCTTCTGTACGCAGCCGCAGGACTTGTCCTCGAGGGTCGTGATACCGCCCTGCTTGTTTCCAGGGGACGGGTTATCATAAACCACCTCGTTGTGGCTGATGAAGTAGTCCTTGAAGCCGTTCAGCATGTGCGCTGCCTTGTCAAAGATTTCCTGATTTACGCACCGGCCCATCAGCATGCTCTCGGCACCGAACATCTCCGGAACCTCGGTGAGGATGGAGGTACCGCCCTGTGCCACGATCATATCGGATACGCGGCCGACGGTCGGGTTCGCTGTGATGCCGGACAGACCATCCGAGCCGCCGCACTTCATACCGAGCACCAGCTTATCGAGGCCGACGGTCTCACGCTTAAACTGGCTGGCATAGGCTGCGAGCTCATGGAGTAGCTGACTGCCCGTCTCAAACTCATCCTCGACATCCTGGCAGGTCAGGAACTTCACACGATTCGGATCGTACTCGCCGAGCTCCTCGAGGAACTGCTCGTGGGTCAGATTCTCGCAACCGAGGGAAAGCACCAGCACGGCGCCTGCATTCGGATGACGTACGAGATCTGCAAGCAGCTTACGTGTGGTCGCATGATCATGACCGGTCTGGGAGCAGCCAAACGGATGCGTATAGGTATAGAGACCCTCGATGCTGCCCTGCACGATGTCCTGATTCATCTCCACGAGATGCTTCGCCACATCATTGACACAGCCGACGGTTGGGATGATCCAGATCTCATTTCGCGTGCCGACCTTGCCATCCGGACGCACGAAGCCCTCGAAGGTCTCGACCGGCATGGTCTTCTTCTCCGGCACGGCCGGCTCGTAGGTATACTCCACCTCACCGGACAGATTCGTCTTCATATCGTGGGTATGCACCCACTGACCCGGCTTCACATCCTCCGTGGTGTGACCGATCGAAACACCGTACTTGATGACCTGGCCCTCTGCCGCGATCGGCGCGACGGCCACCTTGTGTCCCTGTGGGATATCCTCCACTGCGATGAGGTCAATGTCATCGACCTTGATCTCGTCACCCTTCGCGATCGGAGCGATGGCCACGACGACATTGTCCTCCGGGCTGATGTGCACTACCTTTGCTCTTGCCATAATTTTCCTCCTGAAAACACAGGCCGGAGCAGTGATCTGTCCCGGCCGATGATGTAAGCATTGAACGAATCCGCATCACGTACGATAGACTGTCCGCGATGCGAAGCCGCTGTTCGATTGTTTTCTATGCTGTCCTCGACGATATGCTTCCCGGCGCTTCCGAAAGGCATATGTGCCGAATGGTTTACTTTACAGTACGCTTGCGTAAGCCGCCTTGGCACCCTGCTCACGGATGAGGGCGAGGTTCTTTACCGTCGCCTCCTCGAAGCCGGCGATCTCGGTGAGATCCTGGCCCCAGAACTCGGTGTTGGTCATCACAGCGTGTACGAGGGTCTTCACATCGTCATCCTTGTGTGCGAAGTAGAAGTCGAGAACGAACGCATCGTCCTGAACCTTGTACTCATTGCCTGCCGGACGCTTGCATACGAGACCATCCTCCTCACGACGCTGGATATCGTTGCTGAAGAATGCCATATACGCAGCGAAGCTCATGGTGAGCACAGCCGGAAGCTTACCGAACTTCTCGACATACTCGAGGAAGGAAGGCATATTTCTCGCTCTCCACTTCGAAGTAGAGTTGAGGGAAATGCTCATCAGCTGGTGATCGACGAACGGGTTGTTGAAACGATCCTCAACCGCAGACGCGAACTTCTCGCAGTCCTCCTTATCGAGCGGAAGGATCGGGATGATCTCATCCTGGAGCATCTTGTTCATGTAGTCACGGATCACCTCGTCGTGCATGCAGTCACGCACGATGTCGAAGCCTGCAAGGTATGCACCAAGTACGAAACCGGTGTGTGCACCGTTCAGGATTCTTACCTTTCTCTTCTTATAAGGAGCAACCTCCGGAACGACGTGAACATTAACGCCGGCCTTCTTGAACGGAAGCTTGTCCTCGAGCTCCTTCGGTCCCTCGATGTACCATACACCGAATACCTCGCCGACATCGGTCAGCGGATCTGTGTAACCATTCTCCGCATCGAGCTCTGCAACCTCCTTCGGATCGCGGATACGGCCCGGAACGATACGGTCTACGAGTGTGGAACAGAACAGAACCTCCTCGTTTACCCAGTTCTTGAAGTCCTCGCCGAGGCCCCACTCATCGATGTGGCGGTTTACGATCTGCTTCAGCACCTGGCCGTTGGCGTCGATCAGCTCGCAGGAAAGAACGACCACGCCGCCCTTACCGGCCTTGAAACGCTCATAGAGCACTCTCGTCATCTTACCAGGGAAAGAAACCGGTGGCTCCTGATCGAACTTCGTGTCCGGATCATAGACGATACCCGCCTCCGTGGTGTTCGAAACGATGTACTCGAGATCGTCGGACTTTGCGAGATCCAGAAGTGCCTTAAAGCCCTCTGCGGTGTACGGATTGATGCAGTCCTTGACCGCGGAGATCACACGCTTGTTGTTTACCTTCTGGCCATTCTCAGAACCACGAAGGTACAGGGTGTAGAGGCCCTCCTGCGCATTGACGTACTCGGTGAGGCCCTGTGCGATCGGCTGAACGAGGGTTACCTTACCGTTCCAGTTCGCATGCTCGTTTGCCATATCGAAGAAATAGTCAACGAATGCACGGAGGAAATTACCCTCACCAAACTGCATCACCTTCACAGGTGCATCCTTCAGGACATATCCCTGATAACCAGACTGCTCAAGTACCTGATAATTTAACTTCTCCATTTTGATTCGTTCCTTTCAACTGTAAAATGCTCTAAAAATCGATACCCTTGCTCACATACAGGCCTTCCCCGTCATTTATGTAAGCGCTTACATAAAATATATGCTTCTTCGCAAAATATGTCAATCAGAAAATCAGAATTCCACCGAAGAAATACAGAATTCGTCAAAAGAAACGAAAAAACCGGCCTGTTTTGTGCTGATAGCACAAAAAGCCGGTTGATATTTCTCTTCACTTGTTCACATTGATTTCCGCCAGCAGCTCATCCATGGCGGAGCTCTTACAACGTTCAGGGGCTGTCATCGCTTTGATCACTCCCGCTTCTTGATATGCTCCGGGTCGAGCTCCGGGATCATCTCCTTCGTGATGACCTGCAGCATCTCATCGAGCTTCGCGAGGTCCTCTGCAGAGAATCGATCCTCGAAACGCTTCACGACTTCATCGAGAAACTGATAGCTGCGGTGATAGTAGTTCTCGAGCTTTTCCGTCGGGTGGAGGTAGAACTCGCGGTGGTCTTCGTCGGACTGCACCTTCTCGATGTAACCCTTCTGGACGAGTGCATTGACCTTATAGGCCGCGTTCGGTGCCGAAATACCCATCATCTTCGCAAACTCCGCCACCGTCGGCTCCCCGAGCGCCTTGATGCACTCGAGACTGAAAGCCTCGACGGAGGTCAGCGACTCATCACAGCTGCTCCCCTTCGAAAAAACCCGCTTGTAGAAGTGGATACGGAAGCGATTATAAAGATCGGCGATGGACTGGTTCAGCATGTAGCACCTTTTCCTTTTACTAAATATCTGATAACAAGCGGATTATAACACGAGCGCAACACAAAAATACAGTGAAAGCTGGATTTCTGTGTCGCGCTCCATGAGAGGCCCGAGGGCTGTAAATTTTCCTACTGTACCGCGAAGGTGAGCTCCGCCTGTACAGCGGTTTTTCCGTTGACGGTAGCGACGGCGGTGCCCATGCCGACCGGGCCGTGCATGCGGGTGAGCTCACAGTGGAGCTCGAGGACGTCGCCCGGACGTACCTGCTTCTTGAAGCGGGCGTTTTTGATGCCGCCGAAGAGGGCGATCTTTCCCTTATTCTCCGGCATACTGAGGAGCGCGACCGCGCCGGTCTGTGCGAGGGCCTCGATGATGAGGACACCCGGCATCACCGGATACTGCGGGAAGTGGCCCTGGAAGAAGGGCTCGTTCACCGTCACGCACTTCCGTGCATCGGCGAACTTTCCCGGCTCATAATCCACCACCTGATCGATCAGAAGGAACGGATAGCGGTGCGGGATGATCTCCTTGATTTCATCGACACTGAGCGGCTGCACGGTACGTGCCGCCTCGACCGCGGCTGCGTTTTCGCCTGCGCCCGAAGAAGCGTGCATCTCAGCATTGGCCTCGGAAACAGACGGGTTTGTGTTCATCTCTTCTGTCATACGGTCTCCTTTCAGGCCTTCCGGAAAATCAGGCAGGCGTTGTGGCCGCCGAAGCCGAGGGAGTTCGAGAGTACATAGTCGAGCTTCGCCTCACGTCCTTCGTTCGGCACGATGTCGAGATCGCACTCCGGATCCGGCACCTGGTAGTTGATGGTCGCCGGGATGAACTGCTCCTCGAGCGCCTTTACGCTGAAGAGGGCCTCAACGCCGCCGGCGGCACCGAGCAGGTGGCCGGTCATCGACTTCGTAGAGGAAACCGGGATCTCGTAAGCCTTCGCCCCGAAGACCGCCTTGATGGCCTTCGTCTCACAGGCATCGTTCAGATGCGTGGAGGTACCGTGCGCATTGATGTAGGAGATCTCCTCCGGCTGGATACCGGCATCCGCGATGGCGAGGCGCATGCAGTCGGCACCGCCCTCACCCTCCGGATTCGGGCTCGTGATGTGGTAAGCGTCGCAGTTTGCGCCGTAGCCGACAATCTCTGCGAGGATCTTCGCGCCGCGGTGAAGCGCGTGCTCACGCTCCTCGAGCACCAGGATACCGGCACCCTCACCCATGACGAAGCCGCCGCGCTCCTGATCGAACGGGATGCTCGCACGCTTCGGGTCGGTTGCAGAACAGAGGGCACGCATGCTGGCGAAGCCGCCGATGCCGAGCTCGGTGATGCTTGCCTCGGTGCCGCCGGCCACCATGACGTCCTCGTAGCCATCGCGGATACGGTGGAAGGCATCACCGATGGCGTTCGAGCCGCCGGCACATGCGGTCACCGGACAGGTGCACATGCCCTTGAAGCCGTGACGGATGGCCACGTTCGCTGCCGCCATGTTGGAGATCGCCATCGGAATGAAGAACGGAGACACGCGCTCGAAGCCACGCTTCAGGGCCTTCGTGTGCTCCTCCTCGATGGTGCTGAGGCCGCCGATACCGGAGGAGATGATGACGCCCATACGGCTCGGTTCATATTCCTTCGGGCCAATGCCGGCGCCCTCTGCGTCGGTGGCTTCGTCGGAGGTCTTCAGCTCCGCTGCGCTGAGGATGCCGCTCTCGCGGATCGCCTCCTCGGCGGCCACGATGGCGAACTGCGCATAGCGGGACATATGCTTCTGCTCACGACGGTCGATGATGGCGGACGGATCGAAGTCCTTTACCTCACCGGCGAGCTTGACCGTGAAGTTCTCTGTATCGAAATGGGTGATCGGGCCGATACCGCACTGTCCGGCGCGGACGGCTGCCCAGGAAGTCTCTGTATTATTTCCGGTCGGATTTACCGTACCGAGACCGGTGACGACGACTCTACGTTTATTCATTGTGTTCTCCTATATTATATATATATACAACATCAGCAGCCCATGCCGCCGTCCACACCGAGTACCTGAGCGGTGATGTAACGGGCGTCGTCCGATGCCAGGAAGGCCGCGGCCTTCGCGACATCCTCCGGGCTTCCAAACTGACGAAGCGGGATCTGCTGCAGCATCGCTTCCTTCACCTTTTCCGGCAGGACCTTCGTCATGTCGGTATCGATGAAGCCCGGGGCGATGGCGTTTGCGGTGATGCCGCGGCTCGCATACTCGAGGGCGGTCGTCTTCGTGAGGCCGATGAGACCGGCCTTCGAAGCCGCATAGTTTGCCTGGCCGGCATTGCCATGCACGCCCACGACGGAGGAGATGTTCACGATGCGACCGGAACGCTGGTGCAGCATTTCCTTCCCGACGTACTTCGTCATCAGGAAGGCACCGCGCAGGTTCTTCTCGATCACGAGGTCGAAGTCCTCTGCGCTCATGCGCAGCATCAGATTATCGCGGGTGATACCCGCGTTGTTGATGAGTACGTCGATGCGGTCGAAGCGCTCAAGCGCACTCTTTACGAGGCCCTTTACAGCCTCCTCATCGGATACATCCGCCTGAACAGCGAAGGCATCGACGCCTTCCGCCTGGCAGAGTGCGACGGTTTCCTCGGCGGCGGAAGCATTGCCCGCGTAATCCACGAGGATGTGATAGCCATGGCGCGCAAGCTCCACCGCGATGGCACGGCCGATGCCCCGGCCTGCACCGGTGACGAGAGCGGCACGCGTGATCTTTTCTGTCGATTCTGACATGTGTTTTTCCTCCCACTGTTTCTCCACAGTGACGTTTATCTTCCGTTCAATCAAGCTGGTCATCGAGGGACGGTACCGTATGAACCGTACTTCGAAAATGCTGTTCTCCATGCCGGGGCCCACGATGCCTTATCTTTCTATTTTCTACTTTCGTACTTCACTCACGCCTCCGCACAGAGCTTCGCGATGTCCTCGGAAGTCTCGATTGCGGTGACCGTGAATTCCGTGATGCCCATGTCACGGGCAACCTTCTTTACGAAGCCGGCGAGGGTATGACCCGGGCCGATCTCGATGAAGTTCGTTACGCCGTCCTCAAACATCTCGCGGAGAATCGCCTCCATGCGGACCGGCTTCTGCACCTGCTCTTCGAGAAGCTCCGGGATCGCCTTACGGAGTCCGGCGAGGGTCGTCGCGGTCGTGGACTCCACGGAGGCGCTGACCTCCTCACAGGCCCCGCCGAGGTAGTTGAACATCACCGGGCACTTCGGGCGCTGGAAGCGAATGTTCTTAAAATAACGTGCGAGTGCATCGCCGGCGCTCTTCATGAAAACGGTATGGAACGGGCCGGAGACACGAAGCGGGATGCACTTGCCCTTACCGCTTGCGCTGATGATCTCGGATGCCTTCGCGACCGCCTCCTTCTCACCACCGATGACGATCTGTCCCGGGCAGTTCAGGTTGCAGAGCGAAACGATCTTTCCGGTCTCGAGCTGTGCCTGACGGCAGACGGTCTCGAGGTCCTCGGCGGATACACCGAGCACTGCGCTCATGCCGCAGTCGATGCCCTCAGACGCAGCCGCCATGCTGGCGCCACGGAAGGCCACCATGTTTACGGTGGTCTCTGCGTCCATCACCTCTGCCGCCTCGAGTGCCGAATACTCACCGAGGGAAAGGCCGGCGGTCACATCCGGACGGATGCCATGCACACGGAGAATCTCAGTTACACCACAGGCAAAGGCTACCATCGCCGGCTGAGTGTAACGGGTCTCGTTGATGACGCCATCCGGATCCTGAAAGACGAGACAGTGGAGATCGTAGTTCGGATCGACGCCCTCGCCGCCCGCGAATTCCTTACGGAAGTCCTCACTCTTCGTATACTGCTGAAGCGCATCGCTGACACTGTCAAACACCCGGCGGAACTCCGGATAATCACGGTACAGATCGGCACCCATGCCGACATGCTGGCTGCCCTGTCCTGCGTATAAAAATGCTGTTTTCATCTTCTACCTTTCTATCTGCTTTCGATGACGGCCTGCGCCATCGAAGATGCATCCTTTCTCATTTCCACCGGTTCTGTCGGGAAACGCGCTTCGCCTTACTCCTGACAGATGTCCTCGAGGATCTCCGCAAGCGGTCGAATCGTATGCAGCTGTCCGCACACCTGACCTGCCATCAGGGAGCCGGTCTTCACATCGCCCTCAAACACGGCGCGGCGAAGGGAACCCAGGGTAAACTTCTCGAGCTCCATCTTATCAGCGCCGGCCTTCTCCTGCTTGAGGTAGGCGACGGTCATCTGGTTCTTCAGTACACGCACCGGTGTACCGCCGATACGGCCGGTCACGATGGCGTCACTGCCCTGTGACTTCAGGAGCGCCGCCTTATAATTCTCATGGATCGGGCACTCCTCTGCGGAAAGCAGCACCGTACCGATCTGGACGCCACAGGCACCGAGGGCCATGGCTGCCTTAAACTGACGGTGATCTGCGATGCCGCCGGCCGCGATGACCGGAATCGACACGGTGTCCACACAC
>ERZ1026856.1618-NODE-1618-length-11012-cov-10.007758_pt1 | contig 11012 bp, 9 predicted proteins | sample MGYA00380158_ERZ1026856 | MGnify/ENA primary metagenome ERZ1026856 (study PRJEB33269, sample SAMEA4719794) | human gut metagenome | biome: human-associated habitat; feature: organic feature; material: feces | place: Cameroon | collected 2013-10 ... | reverse complement strand
ATTCGTTTTTGATGTTTTAATTCAAAATAATAATCAATCAAGTTACCGGTATTGAGTGCCCAAATTTAGGTTCTCAATTTGGGTACTCGATACCCACAGTATGGGCAATGAGTGCCCGTAACTTGTTCTCTCAATGCCCATCTCTTGTTCTCTGAGTGCCCGTCTGATGGGTACAGACAGACCGCTTAACGGGCTGTGACAGATCACCTTATGGACATTATTTCTAGTCCAGCTTGTCTGTTTTTTACCTTATTCCTAGTTTGTATTGACATACTTTATAAACCGGAAAAGTAGTCGCTCTCCATTTTATAAAACTGAAATACTAGACAGTTGGAAAGGTTAGATTTTAGTGAAGTCAATCTCATCAGAGAAGTGTTCGAACTCAACATCCTTATATCCATAGCGAGCGAAGAGTTGCTTGATATATTTCTGCTGTTATATCTTTTTCCCCATGAGCATGTTTTTTTTATCTTTTTTTCATGCATATTTTAAACACATTTCGGCATATTTTTCTAGCACCAAGCCCGATTTTGATGATACTTCTCCTTGATTTATGATACTTCGATGATACTTCTCCCTCCATTTTTTAGAGAAGTCTCATTCGACTAAGTCGTTGAATATTAGCGAAATAACCATATATTTTAGTCAAAGAATAATACTATGAGACTTTTTTCGAGAAAAAACTTTTTTGCGTGAGCGCATTGGTCTTTCTTTTGTTTTACAATTTTCTGGTGAAAGAATGTGATGCCATCCCATATCAAGTATGGTTGTTACTGGTATCTGTACTGAACAATATCCCCCAACTCGCTAGAGTAAGTAGGTTGGGGGATATTTATTATATCTTAATGATTCTTGAGTATTATCCATTGCCCATTTTTATCACTTCCGCTACGTGAAATGTAGCCTTTCTTTCTTAACGAAGTAAGCTCTCTTTTTAGTGTTGCAATCGAAACGTCTAGCTTATTAGCCAAATTCTCTCTTGTTATAGATGGATTTTGTTTCATTGTAGAAAGAATGGCTTGCTGTCGCTCATTTACAGGTTCATTTACAGGCTCATTTACAGGCTCATTTTGTATATGCAATGTTAATCTAACTTGTAAAAGATCTGGCTGTTCCAATAATTCTGGCTTGAGCCAATGCTTCTCATTCCAAGCACTTAGTATGAGAGGAAAGCCGGAACCCAGGTTTTCGCCAAAGCCTATCATGCGGAACATGTTCTGTATGCGCTGATTACGCGCTTTAGACTCTCCACCTTTATAAATTTGCTCGATTGGTAATTTCAAAAGTCCTAGATTGGTCAGCACAAAACTATCATCAAATTTCTCAACCTCCAGAACTCCATTTGCCATGAAATCAGAGTGGATACAGTTTGTAACAGCTTCATGATTACTTTTGCATTTGAATAGTATGGCTTAAACTATTTTTTTTATGTTCTATTATTAACAGAACTCAGTCTTAATAAAAATGAATATCGAATTATTTCAAATTTTAGGAGGTAATATATGGCTCATATTGCAAAAATACAAATAAATTTTAGCAAAATAAAGAAAAGGCAGACAGATTCTTTGGCATATTCAGATAAATTTCTTATTTTTGCAATTGTAAATTATAAAAAGGAGCAATCATGAATCTGAATATGAAACGTTTGCCTTACGGCATCAATGACTTTGAGGCTGTTATAGAGCAAAATCAATATTATGTGGATAAGACGATGTATTTGCCTTTGTTGGAAAACCAACCAAGCAACATCTTCTTCATTCGTCCACGTCGTTTTGGTAAGAGCATATTCCTGAGTATGCTCCATGCCTACTACGACTGTAGCAAGAAAGAGAAATTCCAAACTCTTTTCGGTGATTTATGGGTAGGCAAGCATCCAACTCCTTTACAGGGGAAGTATCAGATTCTTCACCTTGATTTCTCGTATGTGGGGGGTAGTATCGAAAAGTTAGAGGAAAACTTCAATATGTATCTGCGTGTTAAATTGGACGGCTTCATGCGAGTTTACCAAGAGTTTTATCTGGCAGATTTTAAGGAGAGGTTCTTTCAGTCGTATTCTGGTACGGAGAAACTGGCTTTGCTTCAGGATGAGACTGCAGCCAAGGGCATTCCTCTCTATCTGATCATCGATGAATATGACAATTTCACCAATACCGTGCTCAATGAGCAGGGTGAGAATGTATATTGGGCAATCACCCATGCTGATGGTTTCTATCGTGATGTCTTCAAGAAATTCAAGGGCATGTTTGAGCGTATCTTCATCACTGGTGTCAGTCCTGTGACCTTGGACGATGTGACGAGTGGATTCAATATTGGCTGGCATATCTCCACCAAGCCAGAGTTTAATCAGATGTTGGGCTTCTCTTTGGAGGAAGTGCGAAATATGTTTACTTATTATAAAGAAGTTGGAGGCATTCCTGCAACAAGTGATATCGAGGCGATGATAGACGAGATGAAGCCTTGGTATGATAACTATTGTTTCTCTGAGGATGCTTTGCATACTCAGAGTAAGGTGTTCAATAGCGATATGGTCATCTATTATCTCCGAAATTATATAGATAGGGGGGAAGCTCCGAAGCAAATGATAGATCCAAACACGAAGACAGACTACAACAAGATGAAGAAACTTCTTCAGTTGGATAAGTTGGATGGTGACCGCAAGGGTGTCATCCGCACGATAGCTGAGACGGGGCAGATAGTGGCTCCTTTGACAGAAACCTTCTCTGCTTATAGGTTGACCGATCCTCATATATTTACGAGTCTGTTGTTTTATTATGGTATGTTGACTATCAAGGGAACTCGTGGCGATAAGATGATATTGGGTATTCCAAATAATAATGTCCGCAAGCAGTATTATGGCTATTTGAAGGACTTGTATGAAGAAAAGGCATACGTCGATACCAATCAACTTACTGATTATTATTATGATATGGCGTATGAAGGTAAATGGCGTGAAGGATTACAGTTTATGGCAGATGCCTATTCCGTGGTTTCATCCGTTCGTGACGGCATAGAGTCGGAGCGCAATCTTCAAGGTTTCTTCATGGCATATCTGAATTTAAACAATTACTATTATACTGCACCGGAGCTTGAGTTGAATCACGGCTATTGTGATTTTTTTCTCTTGCCAAACCTTACTCATTATGCAACCAAACATAGTTATATTCTAGAGTTGAAGGTGTTGTCGAAGAAAGATTACGAGGCAAAGCCTGAGGATGGCAAACTCTCTAAGGCAGAAGCACAATGGCAAGAGGCAGAGGAACAAATCAAGCTATATGCCGCAGCTCCAAGGGTTGAGGCTCTGCGTCAAGGTACAACGCTCCATAAAATTATCATGCAGTTTGTCGCTGGCAAATTGGTGAGGATGGAGGAAGTGGTACTTTAGAAGAAGTAACCAACAAGGGAATAAAGTAACCATCAAAAGTAACTATCAAGAAAATATGCTTGAAAACGTAGAGTCCTGCCGGCATCTTGTCAGCAGGATTCACTTATAAACTTCTTCTTTCCTATAGTGTCCCTCACACAACTTTATTGAAATATTTTTCGATAAAAGTTTTGTCGTTAAAAATAAAACTTGTACCTTTGCACAAAAATAAAAAATAGAGTTATGTCTAAAGATTTAGGATGCAAGTGGAACTTTATAGTTAGAAATGAAGCTTCGCAGGAACAAGGACGAGAAGACTCGTCATTTGATTATTTTAAGGAGAAAGAGCGATGCCTCGTTAGAGAATATATACAAAATTCTATGGATGCTCATTCTTTTCAGGATGGTGTTCCTCCTTACGTAATTGTAGAATTTTCATTTGGCGAGTTGTTGTGCTCCGACTATCCTGAACTTATACAATCGCTTCCTGGGCGATTGAAGGCTTGTAGTGAATACTGTCAAGGAGATAATGCTAAAGATCCTTATGCAGAAAAATATGAATATCTTGTAGAACATATTAATGGTTCTATTGGTTATTTGAAGGTTTCCGATTACAATACAAAAGGAATGCCTTATGATTTCGATAAATTTAAAAAGAGCAAATTTAAGTCGTGCGTAAGATCGGCTAATTCCAGCCATAAGGATTCCTGCAACGCAGGAGGTAGTCATGGAAAAGGAAAGACTGTTGGATTTGTTAATTCTAATATCAATGCAGTCTATTATAGTACAATGACAGAAGATGGCAATTGTTATGGAGAGGGTGTTATCAAATTGTGTGATCATATCTTTTTCGATGAGAATGAGCAGAAGCAAATATTCGAAGATGTTGCTTTTTATGACAGTCAGTTAGGAAAAAATCCCGATACAAATAATATTCCAGAAGTATTTCGCCGTAATAAAGTTGGAACAGATGCTTATGTGCTAGGCATTGAAAAGACAGAAGAATTCGTTAAGAAACTGAAGAAAGAAGTTCTCCGTAGCTTTTTTAAAGCTATAAAGGAGGATTTGCTAAGAGTCATTGTATGTGGAGAAAAAATAACTTCAGAAAATATCTCTGATAAATTATTGGAATATTTTGAAGAAGAAGGAGAACTCGATAATGTCAGAACTAGAACACCGGAACTTGCATTTAATCCACGCCCATACTACACAGAAGTTTTGTGTAAAGCTGGTTTGGATGATAATCATCGTGTTTTTGATACAGAAAGAGACTTCCCTAACGAATTTAAAACATTGGGAAGAACTCTTGTTTATACATGGAAATCTAGCAGCATAACACAAGGTAGGGATAGTGTTGTATACATGCGTAACAACAATATGGCTATTGAAGTTAAAAGAGGTCGTAAGAATGGCGGCTATTATGCAGTTTTTGTCTGTATTGGAGGAGGTAGTGAAACGCTTCGCCATATGGAAAATGTAACTCATGATAAGTGGGATTCTGCAGAGGTAACTAAGGAGAATAGAGCGAAGGCAAAAAAAATTCTTGCAGAGAAAAAGCTGCTAATCGAAAAATGTGAAAGAATGATGTTTCCTGAAGAAGAGGGCAAAGAGAAGGTGATAAAATCTTTAAAAAGTCGTAGAATATCTTCTTTGGGCAACAATCAAGCTGATGAAGAAGAGTCAATGTGGCCGTCGTCAAATGTAACTGATGGCGAAATGAATGTTCGCAGATATGGAGATACTTCCTCAATACTTGAAACCATAAATGGAAAGCGTAAAAAGAAAAAAGCTAAGGGAAAGAGTGCAACTAATGAAAATAATCTGGGTCCAAGTATAACACCTGTCGTAAAGCACATTGATGAAAAATCTGTTCCAAAGTGTGAGTCGATTGATGCAAAAATTATTGTTTTATTGCAAAAAGTAACTAGCAGTATAGGTAATATAATTCCTGATGCTATAGGTAAAGCAATTTATACAGTAAGTGCTGATGGTTCTATTGAGCCCCAAAAGGTAAATATTATAGTCAAAGCTTTGGGGTTTGTTGATGTTGTTATGGCATACCAATTAGAGCATAGAATAGAAAAGGGTTGTACTTTGACTTTGACGATAGATTCTGTTATTATGATTCCTGTTGAAGATCAATCGGTCCAAACAGATTTACCGCCTAAAGAAGGTATACCGATGACACCTGATACTCCAACTGTAGAAGATGAAGGTGAAAGAGAAGGAAATACTGATGAGGTACAAAAGTATGGTATAAGACTTCGGGAGATTAAAATTGATGGGGCTCATCGACATCTAATTCCCCTTCGTGATGGAGAGTTTGCATGCAAGCTCGTTTTGAATGTAGATCGTGAGTTTAAGGGTTGTAAGTTGGAACTGTTTGTTCAAGGAGTAAGCGGAAAGATGCCGTTGAAAATTAAACATGTATCAACTGGATGTCAAAAGGGTGGTATTTTCGAGAATGAGATTTATGGTTTTAATCTTCTTCCAGGCAATAATGTCATAAAGTTCACCCCATCTGAAAGCGTTAAGATTTACACTTTAATTGTTAAGGCTTATGGAAATTAAAGATACAGCAACATATCCATACCCCATTTGGGGATTAAATGATGACTATTTGGGACCAGAACCAGATGGTATCCCAACAATGTCGCGTGATTCCGTGACAAATGAATTTGTTTTTGATTATGAGCTTACAACTGACAATGCGGGAATAGCTCGATTAATAAAAGAAGACAAAGCCAGATATAAATGTATTGTGGAATGTAGTGCCACATATTTTTTGTATATGAAAGAATTTAAGGAGTCCAAATTTCAATTGAGGTTCTCTACTGATAAAGTATTCAAAAAATATACAGTAAAGGTGTTGGTAGTAGCTATCAAAAATATTGAAGAATGTGATTATCTTGAGGTTAATGAACTTTATGAAGGATCTGTTGATTATCCTAAGGGAGCGGTAATAGCAAATATTGATAAAATTGAATACCATACAAAGCAGAAAGATAACGTATCTGATTTGAGTCAAATTTTTCGCTCATTGCCAGCCGATGTTGATGAAGTTAGGTATTCTGTAGATAGTGCCAGAATTGTCATTAAGTATCCTCAGAGTGCGCAAGAGAATTTTGAGTCTGTGGAAAAGGGTATTGCTTCTGTGATAGAAGGGGCGTTTGTTTTCCCGGGACTCGTTTATGCTCTTGGAAGGTTGGCTGAGTTTATTCCCTTGATTGACGATTATGATTGGGTATACTACTTGAAAAATATTGTTGATGATTATGCAGAAGTAAAGCATGCTGTCATAGATTCAGAATATAAGATGGATATGCAGCAGATTTTTGAAATAGCTAATTATGTATTCCGTAATTTGCATACAGATTTGCTTATAGATACAAGTAAGGTTATAGATCAGGCATTTGATGAATAAAGTATGAAACAGAAAGCATTTACACCAGTTTTTACTGACAACCTAAGGGCGAAAGTCGGTGAAAATATAGATAAATATAATAACCCGAATTATCTTTGGGAGGATGAGGCAAAAAAAGCAGACGCCATAATTGAATTAGATTTCGAGGAACCTGATTTATCAGGAATGATGGAATTTGCTGACAATAGTCTTGCAAGGAATGATTTCTTTGCAGGCAAAATCCTTTTTGAGAAGTTCGAACATTTAACATCTTTACAGGCTGCACAGGTTCACTTTTGGCAATATCTTTCGCACGTAACTTTATATAAGTATATGTGTACTCGTTGGCGCAAGAATAATGGGGAGCCACTGACTGCAAATAATATAAATGAACACTGGTTTTATGGGCAGGGGAGAATTCGTAACTGGCTTGAAGGCCTGTTTTGGACGTTCAGATGTACTGCAATAAAATTGGATGATGGAACATACGACTACAAATATACTGAGTTTCTCTTTTCTATACAAAAATTACGAGATAGAGGTATAGGTGCAGCAACTTATGTTATCAGTAATACTGCAGCTGTGCGTGGAATGATAAAATTTTACATTGATGAACTTGCTAAAAAAGAAGTCAATCCTGAGTCGTCTGTTTTTGACAAGCATTTTGAGTACAGGACAGATAAATGCATTCAGCTTATAAATCAGCTTGGCGGTGTAATAGATTTAGGGACTTATGACGAAGATGATTTTTACAATTTCCTCAATGACAATCGTGAATATATTAAGAGTATAGGCAATCGTAAAAAGGAAAAGCAGGAACGCGATGCTTTGTTGGAAAATGCAGGAATACATTCCAAGAAAGTTAAGAGAAAGAAACGTAAAAAAAATAAAAAATAAAGTGTATGGCAGAAAAAATAGATTTCATACAAGGTAAACAAGCCGTTACTTTTATAGATTTATTCGCTGGTGCTGGTGGCATTAGTGAAGGATTTCTGCAGGCATGTGCAAACAACAAATATTTCAAGTTTATCCTGGCAAGTGACATAAACTCCAACTGTGAACTAACTCATAAAGTTCGTTATAACTCTCAGTTGGGACTTGATATGGAGTTTATTACAGAAGATATTATGTCTGACACATTTATTCCTCATCTTCTTGACAAATTGAAAGGTAGAGAGATTGATGTTGTAACTGGTGGTCCCAGTTGCCAGTCATTCAGCCTTGCCGGTGCTCGTAAAAAGTTTGATAAGCGTGATAATCTATTTATGCATTATCTGAATGTTATTCGTCAGTTGCGTCCAAAATACTTTGTTATGGAAAATGTTGAAGGTATCCTTACTAAGAATGAAGGTAAGGTAAAGGATGTGGTGATGAACGAAATACGCTCGATAATTGATGATGTTGAGCTCCCTGCGATGCTTACTTACCTGCGAGAATTAATGTCTAGAATGAAAAATGTGGACGAGAACTATAAAATCTGTTTGTTGGAAAAAATCAGTATGGAGCTTTGTCGTGATTCTGAAAAGCATAGAAATAGTTATTTCAAGACTATAGAAAAGCAGTTTAAGCAGATAACAAAAAAAATTGATTATAAGTCTAGTAAAACAGATGTAAATATCAATACAATCCGTCATGGGTTGCTCTTCCTCCGACATAACAAACAGCGTGACGCATTGAGTAAGTTAGTGGTTGAAGAAAAAACTGCCTCAATGTTTAGTAAGGATGGTTTTTCCGAAGCAATGAACGACTTTGTTGCATTTCTACAGGATAAAAACATTATAGATTACATCATCGCTGCTATTGATGCGCAGGAAGAACTTGCTGCATATATAGAGGAAACAGTGTTGTTGAAAGATATGATAAGTTTGTATTCTTTGTGTTTGGATGACTGCTTTGATATAGTATTGGATTATGCCGAGGCAGATGGCTCGAAGGAAGAGTTTACACTTTTGAAAAATGCTATTCACTTGTATAATATTGAAGGGCACATTTTAGTTAATTCCTCAAATTATGGAGTTCCGCAAAGTCGTGAAAGAGTACTCTTTATCGGTTGCAGAAAAGACCAGCCCCTTATCACTGAGATACCACCAACTGTGGATGATACACAGAAGGTCTGTGTGTATGAAGCCCTTGCAGATTTAGATTTTATTGGAAACGGTGAAACGCGTACGATGTATTCTACTGACTATAATCATATAGATAAGTATGAGCATCGCATTTTTATGCGTGAGGTATCAGGTGTTATCCATCATAATACAGAGGAGGAAGGGGTACAAGTAGCAACATATGCAGAATGGTCTAAGAAAGGTCGTTTGAATAATCGCTTTGAGGTAGGAAAACCTTTCTATGTTAAAAATTTTAGTCAGTTGGAATGTAACGAAATGCTCTCTGATTTCGAACTCTACAATCACCAAACGAGTAAACAGAGTGAAAAAGTGTTGAAACGACTGGCTATAATTGCAAAAAATGGTGATTATACAACAGAATGTAAGAAACAGCTAGAGGCTTTTGGGGTTAGTTCGAACAAGATGAACTATACGCTGCTTAATCCCTTAGGACTGTCACCAACTGTAGTGACGATGCCTGATGATTTTATCCATTATTCTGCTCATCGTTGTATGACGGTAAGGGAAATGGCACGTCTGCAATCGTTCGATGATAACTTCGTGTTTCAGGGAAAACGTACAACAGGTGGTGATGCCCGAAAAAATGAAGTTCCTCAGTATACCCTTGTTGGCAATGCTGTTCCTCCGCTGATGGCAAGAGCTATCGGAAATGCTATTCTTAAAGTAATAAAAATGGACGGATAATGAGAAAACGAACAGAACTTGAAATGCAGAATGAGGAGTATTTATCAAATAAGGGTATTGCCTTTGTGACAATAGTACTAACGGCTAATATTCTGAGCCACTCCATCTTTGATGCCAATCGACAAATTGTGAAATATCTGAAGGAACAGGGTATTCATGACTATGCTTCACAAGAGAAAGGTAAGAGTGCGAAGGTATTAATAGATACGCACATCCTATCTTTCAAAGAAGAGGTTTTTTCGAAGTCGTCTCTCTACAAAACAGGTACAAGAGGTGACAAGCGTATGTGGTTTGGTGCAGAAGTATTACCATATGCAGAGGAAGGTAATGTTTTTGTCATCATTGCTCATGAGGGGAAATTGTATGTCTGGAATGAGTCGAAGATAGATGTGGAATTATGTTACAACATGGGCGTAGATAATCCAATAAAGCGGTTTATGAAAATCGCCATGTTGCGTAAGTAGAAGAAAAGTGTGTAAATTATTCTGTGTCAGTTTCAATGTCTGGCAGTTTAAGCCTTGACACAGTTTAGTTTACACTCTTCTCTCATTGTTCTATCCTGACTTAACATATTAAATTACACTCCCCATTACACTACCTATCCAGCCAGTCGGTATCTATGTTGAATAATTCAAATAATCTTCTGCATGATTTGATAGGCACGGATTCTTCGGCTTGTCCGATGAAGTCATCTTCGTGGCTTCTGATATAAGCATCCATATCTTCCTCCTTTACAAGGATTGGACCTTTGATGTTTGTGAAAATGAATGGGTAGCAGTCGTCCTGGGTATGAAGCTCGTCTTTGTCTTCTAGGAATGGCTCGCATTCCATGTCTGTTGCTACCAACATCATGAGGTATAGCTTGTAGTCGTTCATTTGCAGGCTCATTTATCGGCTCATTTATCGGCTCATTTTGTATATGCAACGTTAATTTAGCTGACGATAGCGCTGTATCGGTACCATGCTGTTGTCACATTTTATACTGGAACAAAATTCCCCAACCCGCTAGAGTAAGTAGGTTGGGGTATATTTTTGTGATGTCTTACCTCTGAGATATTATCTTATTTCAATTTTTCGATTTGTTCCTGGGTTAGTCCGGAATATTTCATGATCAGATTGATGTCAACACCATCTGCCAGCATATTCCTGGCAATATCCAGGGCTTTCTGGTTCATGCCTTTTTCCATACCTAATTCCATACCCTCCGCAAGACCTTCTTGCTTCGCCGTATCAATGGAATTCTTGATATCCCGGTATGCCATCTTACTTGCTTCATACTCCCTCATTTCCTGAGGAGTAAACTTGGCTATCTCGGCTTCCTCAAAGAGACGGTCGAAAACCTTGTCGCACAGCTCCTTCGGGCGCTGGGTAAGCTTATAGAGATTCTTCAGTGCATAGAGCCACTTCTCGTAGAGCGTATCCAGTTGTTCAAGGGGTT
>ERZ1026856.1616-NODE-1616-length-11021-cov-4.016688_pt1 | contig 11021 bp, 9 predicted proteins | sample MGYA00380158_ERZ1026856 | MGnify/ENA primary metagenome ERZ1026856 (study PRJEB33269, sample SAMEA4719794) | human gut metagenome | biome: human-associated habitat; feature: organic feature; material: feces | place: Cameroon | collected 2013-10 ... | reverse complement strand
TGGTTATTTCCGTTCGGTTGAGGCTGCTGGGGGCATTCCCGTAATTATTGCTCCTAAGCGTATGCCCAATGCCAACATGTCGCTATTGCTCGACCGTATAGATGGTCTGCTCCTTTCGGGCGGAGCTGACATCAATCCTATCTTGGTAGGCGAAGACCCTGTGCCTGCCTTGCATGGCATCAATACCGAGCGCGATTTGTTTGAATTAACCTTAACACGTTTGGCATATAATCGGCAAATACCCATGTTGGGCATTTGTCGTGGTATACAAGTGTTGGCAGCAGCTTTAGGGGGGACTATCATGCAAGACATTGCTACCTCCCTACCCCACACCCAACTTATTAAACACTCGCAGGATGCTGACCGCGCCACAGCTACTCATTTTGTTGAGGCTGTAGAAGGTTCGCGCATTGCAGAATTATTGGGTAAGCGTTTTGCTGTTAACTCATTTCACCATCAAGCAGTGGGGCAATGTGGTCCGCGTTTTCGCATCACGGCTCAATCGGCTGATGGGGTAATTGAGGCGATTGAGAGCACTGAGATGAAATCTATTATAGGTGTGCAATGGCATCCTGAGTGTTTCATTGCCGAAGGCGACACTTGCATGATGCCTTTGTTCCAACAATTTGTGAACGATGCAAGTGAGTTTGCTCAAGCTCGTCGCGTACATAACAATGTGCTTACACTCGATTCGCATTGCGACACGCCTATGTTCTTCGACCAAGAAGTAAACCTTGAGCATCGCGACCCTAAACTTTTGGTTGACTTCCCCAAGATGCGCGAAGGGCATTTAGACGTAAGTACGATGGTTGCCTACTTGCCACAGGGCGACTGCACGCCCAAGGCTTCAGAAGCTGCTACTGCTCAAGCTTTTAAAACTTTGGCTGAAATTGAACAGCGCGTAGCACATGCTCCTGGTGTGGTTTTGGCACAGCATCCTGCACAACTCTATCGCAACAAACTTGAGGGTAAACTCAGTGTGATGCGTGGCATTGAAAATGGTTATGCCATTGGTAAGGACTTGCAGAATGTTGAAAAATTTGCGCGTATGGGGGTTGTTTATATCACGCTTTGCCATAATGGTGACAATGATATTTGTGACTCTGCCCGTCGTTCTTCGCAACGCCATGGTGGTCTCTCTGCTTTTGGTCGCGATGTGGTGCGCGAGATGAACCGCTGTGGGTTGATGGTGGACTTGAGTCACGCAGCCGAAACATCGTTCTACGATGCTTTGCAATGTAGCACAACTCCCATTGTCTGTTCGCATGCCTCAAGTCGCGCCATGTGTAATCATCCACGTAATCTTACTGACGACCAGTTGCGTGCTCTTGCCCAAGCTGGAGGTGTAGCACAGGTTACGCTCTATCATGGCTTTTTACGGTTAGAGGAAGAAGGCATCCCTGCCACTATAACAGATGGTGTGCGCCACTTGATGCACATGATTGATGTGGCAGGTATCGACCATGTGGGCATTGGCACAGACTTTGATGGCGATGGAGGTGTACCTGGTTGTGCCTGTGCCTCTGAACTCATTAACTTTACGCGTCTGCTTTTAGCAGAAGGACTTACCATTCACGATTTACAAAAAATATGGGGCGGTAACTGGTTGCGCGTTATGCAGCAATGTCAGGATACTGCTGAAATTTAATGGTGATTTTTTCGATAAATGTTTTTGGAATTTCCTAAGTTCTTGAGAATTTCTAAGCATATATAATTATCAATAATAGCACTCATATATAATAAGGATATGAAATACATCGTATTAACTGTATTGTCGTTTGCACTCCTTGCCTTTAGTGCATGTAAAAGTCAAAAGAATAGCGAGCAGGAAGCTGCTAACGACACCATAGCTGTGACCAATGTGCAATTTAGTGCCGACTCAGCCTACGCATCTATTGTGAAGCAATGTAGTTTTGGTCCGCGCATTCCAAACTCTGAAGCACATCGCCAGTGTGGTGACTATATCGTAGAGCGTTTCAAAGCCTTAGGTCTTAGCGTTACCGAGCAAAAAGCTGACCTTAAAGCATGGGATGGTAAAATGCTCCACTCACGCAACATCATTGCTGCCTATCGTCCTGAGTTGGCAGATCGCATAATAATCTGTACCCATTGGGAAAGTCGTCCTTGGGCAGATGCCGACCCAGATTCTACCAAACATCATGAACCTGTGATGGCTGCTAACGATGGAGCCAGTGGTGTAGGTGTAATGTTTGAGTTGGCTCGCAATTTAAAAGCACTCAATCCCAACGTAGGTATCGATTTTATTTGTTTTGACTCCGAGGACTATGGTGCTCCCTATTGGGCAGGCGATAAAGCTCCGCAAGATGGTAGCGATTGGTGTCTTGGTTCACAATATTGGGCAGCTCATCCCCATGTACCTGGTTATAAAGCTAAGTTTGGCATTCTGCTTGACATGGTAGGCGGACAAGATGCTCGCTTTGCTTACGAGGGCATGAGCATGCGCTATGCTCGCGATGTAATGGTGGGTGTATGGGATGCAGCAACACGTGCTGGTGCCGATAACCTTTTCCAATCAGTGCAAGGTGGCTATGCGCAAGATGACCACATCCCTATGAACGAGGTTGCTGGTATTCCCACCATTGATATCATTCCCTTTATTGAAGGCGAACATTCATTTGGCACTACCTGGCACACCGTAAGCGACACGCCCGAGAATATCTCAAAAGAAACTTTGCGTGGCGTAGGACAAACGCTCTTGCAATTTCTTTCAGAACAATAATCAAACAACACAACTCTCAAAAAGAACTATGACTATCAACGAAGTACAAGACGAGATAATAGAAGAGTTTTGCGAACTCGACGATTGGATGGATCGCTACCAACTGCTTATTGACTTGGGTGAAGAACAAGCCCCTCTACCCGAGAGCGACAAAACAGACCAAAACCTTATCGACGGTTGTCAAAGTCGTGTATGGATTGTATGCGACGAACAAGATGGTGTGCTCAACTTTCGTGCTGAGAGTGATGCACTGATTGTAAAAGGTATTGTGTCGTTGGTTATCCGCGTGGTAAATCATCACACTCCACAAGAGATTCTTGATGCAAACCTTTATTTTATCGATAAGATAGGTTTGACGGAGCACCTCTCCCCTACCCGCTCCAATGGCTTGCTTGCCATGATTAAGCAAGTGCGCATGTATGCTTTGGCATATAAAACTAAACTGGGCGAATAATTGAATTACCAGTTAAACCTTGTGTTTGATAAGCACTAATGAATACTTCACGCGCCAGCCTTACCTCGCCTAACGAGGTAAGGCTGGCGCGTGAAGTAAGTAGGTGTTCAAAATTATTTTATATAGCCTTGCCTACTTACCTACTTAATAGAAAGACTTGTTCTTCCCTCGCGCGCGTTCCTATATGTATATGCCTTTAAATCAAAAATATTTCGATTTTAATTCTTAAATTAGCCAATTATAAGCCAAAATGGGAAATAAAATCAATATTTATTGGATTTTATTATTGACTCTCTTGAAAAACAAGTATCTTTGTGTTTATAAAAACATGCAGTTATGTTACATGAATTAAAGATTAAGAACTTCAAGTCGTTTAGAGACGAGGCAATGTTTAGTTTTGAGGCTTCGACAGACGATAGATATAATAGTACGGTGACTATGCCAGACAAGGTGAAGTTGTTACGCTTTGCTGTTGTTCTTGGTGCCAATGCCAGCGGTAAAAGTAATCTACTGGAGGCAATCGAATTCCTTCGAGTATTTTGGAATAAGACACCAATGAAGAATGACGAGGGAACCGATGTGCAGCCTTTTTTGATGCAGCCTAATGCCTTGAACTATGATACAGAGATGGAAGTCAGTATTTATGTGGAGGGTGTTCGTTATCTGTATCAGCTTATTATCAATCCAGAGAAGGTGGTGGGTGAGACCCTCTTTGTTTATAACACCAATCGTCCAACTCGAATATTTACGCGCCAGGATGTGAATGGTATTTCTAAACTCACTTTCAACTCAGCCGTAGTGAAACTCTCTCAGGCCGAAGTGGATGTGCTCTCCATAAATTGTCTGCGTAACATGTCGCTGTTAGCTGTGCTGAAAAAGGTGAACGTGGAGGTAGCTTACGTAAGTAAGTTACGCAACTGGATTGACCAGCGTATGATGCCGTTGCAGAATGGAACGGCTGCAGTAATCTCACAAACAACCAAGTCAATGATTTCGGACGATGAAGACTTTAAAGAGTATTTGTTGATGTTTGCCAAGGAAGCTGATTTTAATATCTCGGATATCAAGGTGAAGAAAATGGCAGCCCTATTTGGGCATCATGTGGAGACAGAAAGAGGCGAGGAAGAGTATGTACTGCCAGAAACGTGCCAGAGTGCTGGCACTACACGCATGGTCGAATTGGAGTCTGTTATCTATAATCAGCTAAAGCGTCAAGGTTTGATGTGTATAGACGAGATGGAGGTTTCGATGCATCCGAACCTAATGGAATACATCCTTACAAAGTTCGTTAATAGTCGTGACAACGAGTCGCAGTTGCTCATCACCACCCACTATGACCCAATATTGAAGGATATTGACGACATCTTTGGCAAAGACTCTGTGTGGTTTACCGAGAAGGCGAAGGATGGTAACAGCAATCTCTATTCGCTCATTGAGTTTCGTGGCTTGAACAAACTCTCGTCCATCCATCGTGCTTATATGAATGGGCAGTTTGGAGCATTGCCTAATGTAATTATGTAAAGACTATGGCACGAAAGACTAAAGAAAGAGCAATGCAGAGCCCAGGCATTACCATCATAGGTGAAGGGCTTACGGAGCGTTATTATTTCACCCATCTCAAAAGGTTGAAGGGCTATCGTTATACGTGCAAGCCTCGTAACTTCACCGAGCAGTCGATAGAGGAAATTCAAAAGCAGGTGGAGCGTGTGTTGGCAGATAGAGGCGTGGCGGTTTGTGTGTTCGATGCTGATGTAGCAAGAGATAAGCCTACAGAGAAAGCCAAACTTGATGCCATGCGCAAAAAATATGCAAACTGCGAGGATGTGCTCATATGCGACAGTATGCCTTCGATTGAATTTTGGTTTCTGATTCATTTCATGAACACCAACAAATACTTTGCCTCTTCGCGCGATGTGGTGCAAGTGCTTCGTCGTTATATCTCTGATTTCGATAAGCACGAGTCTTTTCTCTCAAAAGAAAAATGGGTGATAGAATTGCTTGCTAATAACCGCCTCGAGACTGCGATGCAACGAACTGAGACTTTTAGCACTGATGGTGAGTCGTATAGCAATATCTATAAGGCATTCAAGAGGTTTGAACAGAAAGATTAAAACATTGTGTGCAGAGACTTTTTAATCACAAAAAAATAAATTAGAGGCTAATTCTGCATATAGTGTGTATAAATGACTAAAATATTGCATAGTGTTATAATATATGAGGGGTATTTTGTATATTTGTCGGCATAATTAGACAAATACTAACATGATGATTCCCGAAATAACAGCTGCAGAAGCAGCATCAATGATACAGAATGGTGATATGCTTGCCGTTGGAGGATTTGGTCCTGCGGGTTCTCCCAAGGTTATTACACCAGCATTGGCAGCTAAAGCACGTAAGGAACACGAAGCTGGCCGCGAATTTAAGGTGAATGTGGTGACAGGTGCCTCTATTGGTGCCAGTTGCGATGGAGAGTTGGCTGCAGCCGATGCAGTAGATCGTCGTTTGCCTTTTAGTGTTAATCCTGAAATGCGAAAAGCCTACAATGCAGGTCGTGTGCGCTACACCGATCTTAATCTTTCGGACAATGCTTCGCATTTGCGTCAAGGACTAACAGGACATATTACTTGGGGAATTATCGAAGCTTGCGATGTGCAAGAGGTGCGTGGTAAACTTCGCATTTACCTCACGGCGGGCATTGGTATAGCACCAACCATTTGTCGTTTGGCTGAAAAGGGCGTGTTTGTAGAATTGAACACTTGGCATAGCTCGCGCATCATTGGTATGCACGACATTTACGAAATAGAAGATCCTTGGTTCCGTGCGCCCATTCGCATTACGCAACCCATCGAAATAATAGGTTTGCCCTATATAGAAGTGTCTCCCGAACATGTAAAGGGCATTGTAATGACACACTTACCTGATGAGGCACGCGCCATGACACCAGGTAATGAAGTGACCAAAGCCATAGGACAGCATACGGCAGAGTTTTTGGTGTGGAATATGCAGCAAAACTATATCTCGCGCAATAAACTGATTTTGCAAAGTGGTGTGGGTAGTGGTGCCAATGCTGTGATGGGTGCTTTGGGCGAGTCGAAGGAAGTGCCTAACTTCTCCATCTATACCGAAGTGTTGCAAGAAGAACCCATGCGCTTGATACAAGAGGGTAGGGTGATAGCTGCTTCAACAGGTGCACTCACATTAAGTCCTGAACATTTGCAAGAGCTTTATCGCAACATGAACGACTATCGAGGTCGCATTCTTTTGCGTCCGTCCGAAATATCAAACTGTCCTGAAATCATTGCTCGCTTAGGTGTATGTTCGCTCAACACAGCTATCGAGGTAGACATCTATGGTCACGTTAACTCCACCAAAGTGTCAGGCACCAAGATGATGAATGGGGTAGGGGGCTCATGCGACTTCACTTGTAATGCCATGCTTGCCACCTTTACCTGTGGTTCAACCGCAAAGGATGGACGCATCAGTAGCATTGTACCCTTCTGTTCGCACATTGACCATACCGAGCACTATGTTGATGCCATTGTTACAGAATATGGTGTAGCTGATTTGCGTAATAAATCAGCACTCGAAAAAGCCGAAGCACTCATAGCTATTGCACATCCCGACTATCGTCCTATCTTGCGTGAGTATATGCGTTTGGCTGGAGCCTATGGTGGTCACACGCATCACTTGTTATCGGCAGCCTTTGCTATGCACGATACCTTCCGCCGTAAGGGAGATATGCGTCTTGTGGATTGGAGTGAATATATTAAGGAGTAAGTTTACCCCTATGCAATCTTAAAAATTAGAATATTAGAACCTTGCAAAAGGTTTGATTTTCAAAAAACAAGCAATTAAACCAGCCGAAAAAGGGTAGGGGAGGTCATCTCTCTTACCCTTTTCAATTTTTAAATTGGTCAAATCACATTTTTTTTAATTACATTGTCATTCCGAAAAAAGAAAAACAGTACCTTTGCACATACGATGCAAACCATACGTAGAATAGTGTGTGCAATGACATTGCTCGTAGCCATAACAGCTACGGGCTTTCAGTCGTGGGCACAGCAAGACCCCGCTTTTGTGCACTATTGGCAGATGGAACCCCAGTTTAATCCTGCAGCCGTAGGTCGCATTCCGCAGCTCAGCATCACTGCAGCTTTGCAAAGTCATGCTTCGGGTTACGAAAATGCAGGAAGTACCCTATATGCAGGAGCCGATATGGCATTTCAAATAGGCAGAACTCGCCATGGTGTGGGAGCATTGTTCCAAAACGATGAATTTGGTTTGTTTTCGCACAAACGTTTTTCGGTGCAATATGCCTATCACTTCAAACTATGGGGTGGCACTTTGAGTATTGGTGCTGAAGCCGATATGCTTAATGAGTCGTTGAATGGTTCAAAGGCAGAGTTGGGCGATGCCAACGACCCCGCCTTTCCTACAACCGATTTAAGTGGGTCGAAATTCGATGCTTCGGTAGGTATTTATTATGCACATCGTCGTTGGTATGCAGGCTTTGCCATGCAACACATCACAGCCCCAACCGTTAGAATGGGCGAAACAAACGAATATGATGTAAAATCGCTTTATAATTTAACAGCAGGATACAATATTCGATTAAAAAATCCGTTTTTTACAATAACGCCCACCACTTTGTTGCGTTACGACGGCTCAGCCTTCCGTGCTGACATTACAGCCCGTTTGCAATATGCCCACGAGAAGAAAAGACTCTATGCTGGCATCAACTATAGTCCGCAACACTCCGTTACAGGTTTCGTGGGGGGAATGTTTCATGGTGTAGACCTTAGTTATGCTTACGAGGCAAACACCTCAGGCATGGGCATTGGTGCAGGTCAGCACGAAGTAACCTTAGGTTATCGCCTCGACCTCAACTTAGGTAAAAAGGGCAAAAACTTACACCGCAGCGTGAGATGGTTGTAGGGTGCAACACACACCACATACAGTTACACACGCTTCATTATTCGCACATTAACAAATTAGCAAATTAGCAGCATATTTATAGCATATATCAGTTTGATGAAACACACATTATTATATATACTGACAACATTGGCCGCCTGTGGCTTATTAGCCTCGTGCATGGGTAGTAGTCGTGCCATGATGAGTGGCGGCGAAGTAACAGGTTCACGAGCGGCATCGTTCAACGAGCCTACTCCCTATGGTATGGTAGAGGTGAAAAGAGGTTACCTCAAGGTAGGACTCGAAAAGAATGATTCCCTTTGGGGTACTGTAACTCCCCAAAAGGACATTTCGGTAGATGGTTTCTGGATGGACCAATACGAAGTTACCAATTCCATGTACCGCCAATTCGTGGAATGGGTGCGCGACTCAATTATTCGCGAGCGTTTGGCTGATCCACAATATGGAGGAGATGAGACCTATAAAATAGAGGTAGACCGAAATGGCGACCCAGTTACTCCCCATCTTAATTGGAGCAAGCCTTTGCCTCGCAAACCAACCGAAGACCAAGAGCGTGCCATAAACAGCGTATACATTACACACCCCATTGATGGTACACGCATGCTCGATACGCGTCAGCTCAACTATCGTTACGAAATCTTCGACTACGAAAAGGCTGCCTTACGCAAATATCGTCTCAATCCCAATGAACGTTCGCTCAACACCGATCACCCCGTTGACCCCGACGAAGTTGTTATGATTTCGAAAGACACCGCCTATATCGACGATAACGGACAGATTGTGAGACAAACCATTGAGCGTCCCCTTTCGAGTCTCTACGATTTCCTCAACACCTACATTGTCCCCGTTTATCCTGACACCACGGTGTGGGTTAACGACTTTACGAATGCCAACAACGAGCAGTACATGAAGCTCTACTTCTCGTCAGCCAATTACAACGACTACCCTGTAGTAGGTGTAACTTGGGAGCAAGCCGAAGCCTTCTGTGCTTGGCGCACCAACTTTTTGCTAAAAGGCATGGGTCCACAGGCACGCTACATTCCTATCCTTGGGATGGTTATGAGGCAAAGAGCAAGGAAGGTTGCTTCTATGCCAACTTTAAGCCCGACCGTGGTAACTACACTGACGATGGTAACCTCATTACTTCGCGCGTAGGCATCTATGGTGCCAACTCTAACGGACTCTTCGATATGGCGGGTAATGTGGCAGAATGGACCAGCACCGTCTATACCGAAGCAGGTGTTGAAGCCATGGCAGACCTCAATCCACAACTCTCGTACAACGCAGCCAAGGAAGACCCTTACGTGTTGAAACGCAAAAGTGTGCGTGGTGGTTCGTGGAAAGACCCCATGTCTTTCATACAGTCAGCTTGGCGCACTTGGGAATACCAAAACCAACCCCGCTCTTACATCGGTTTCCGCTGTGTACGCTCTAAAGCCAACACCGTGAGTGCCACCAGTAGCAGCAAAAAAAGAAAATAAAGTAATTTTGGGGGGCGGAGAGGCATAAACCTTCATTTGATTGTTTGTTTAAACATTTGTTTGTTTGAACATTTGTTTGAACATTTGTTTGAACATTTGTTTGTTTAAACATTTGTTTGAACATTTGTTTGAACATTTGTTTGTTTAAACAACCTCATAGAACTCCTCCAAACTCCATACACACCATAAGGTTGAACCACCCATTAAAAAGAAAATAAAGTGAGCAAAATAAATTTTGTAATCCGCTTGCAACACTGGATGGACAGTGTGCCCGGACAGACTTTTCTTAACTACGCCTATTCATGGGGTGCATCTATCGTAATTTTGGGTGCGCTCTTTAAACTTACGCACCTTCCGGGTGGTAACTTCATGCTTTTTATTGGTATGGGCACCGAGGTTGTGGTATTCTTCCTTTCGGCGTTCGACCGTCCCTTCGACAAGGACGAAATTGGCAAAGAGCTACCTCACGACTACGAAACCGATGAGCAAATTGCAGCTCGTTTGGGCATTGACCTCGATGATGAGGATGATGAAGACGAAGATAACGAAACTACCGATACATCTACCGAGTTGCAGGAAGGCATTGCGCAAACTCCTGCAGCCCAACCTGCAGCTCCATCTGTAGCTCCTGCTGTTCAGCCCGTAGCAGCTTCCACACAAACCGTGTTCGTTGCTCCTGCCACAGTCGCTTCGAGTGTGCAACCTACTCAGTCTCAAAGCTCTGAGACTCCTCATGAAACAGCAACCTCTGCTACCTCTGCTACTCCTGCTTCACAAACAGCTACACCCAATGCTGCCACACAAGCTGCTGCACAAGCAGCCATTGCAGCTGCTACCCCAGCAGGTGCGGTACCTTTCGATGCTGAAGCCAAGCGTTTGGCAGAGATTATACGCATGGCAAACGACGAACTATTGCATCGTGCACAAGCTGTGCTTTCGCCCGAGATGGAAGAGGCAACCGAACAGTACATTCAAAAGCTTCGCACTTTGGCAGAAACCTTCGACAAGGTGGACGAACAAAGTGTTAAGCTCACTCGCGATAGCGAAGAGATGGCAAATCTTAATAGGACCCTTACTGCCATCAACAAAACCTACGACCTCCACTTCAAGAGCATCAGTCAGCAAGTGGGCACCATTGAGAGCATCAACGAGCAAACACGTAAACTCGCCAAGCAAATTGAGGACCTCAATGGTGTGTATAGCCGCATGATTCAAGCCCTTTCGGTGAAGATGACAGGCACACAAGAGTAAACACACACACTTGTTTTAATCCCCCTAATCTCACCGTGAAGAGGTGACATGTTCATCCCCTGACATGCTCCATGCGCGGCAGAGATACTCCTATTATATATATACACACATTATGTCCGTAAAGAAAAGACCGGTTTCTCCACGCCAAAAGATGATCAAC
>ERZ1026856.1615-NODE-1615-length-11024-cov-28.402954_pt1 | contig 11024 bp, 9 predicted proteins | sample MGYA00380158_ERZ1026856 | MGnify/ENA primary metagenome ERZ1026856 (study PRJEB33269, sample SAMEA4719794) | human gut metagenome | biome: human-associated habitat; feature: organic feature; material: feces | place: Cameroon | collected 2013-10 ... | reverse complement strand
AAGACAACGAGTCTATGAGCAGCTATGGCGTAATGCGAGGCTTGCACTTCCAGCGTCCACCTTATACCCAGAGCAAGCTGGTTCGCTGCGTAAAGGGTAGAGTACTTGATGTAGCAGTGGATATTCGCAAAGGCTCACCAACCTACGGCAAGCATGTAGCCGTAGAGTTAACCGAAGATAATCATGTCCAGTTCTTCATCCCTAAGGGCTTTGCCCATGGTTTTGCTGTTCTTTCAGAAACAGCCGTCTTCCAATACAAGTGTGATAACTTCTATCATCCAGAGGCTGATGGAGGAATTTCTATCCTCGATGATAGCCTTGGAATTGATTGGAAGATACCAACAGAACATGCCAATCTCTCAGAGAAAGATACGAAGCATGCAATGCTGAAGGACTTTGATAGTCCATTCGATATCAACGTGGATTTGTATAAATAAAGGGGATTGCTCTTCATACTTCCCAACATCCACATATTTATAAACTCGACAAAACACGATGCGTATGAAAAAGATTTACTCAACATCATTACTTGCAGCCACATTTCTTTCTTGTAATATGGCTGTGTCGGCACAAGAAGTCGCGCCAATGTTGACAACAAAGTATAGCCAGACGGCACCATACAACAATTCATGCCCTGAAAAATCCGCGGCAGGATGTGGACCTGTGGCTATTGCACAGATACTTACCAAGTATAAGCAACCTGTCCATGGCTATGGAACTGTATCTTATCAAAGTGGAGCAAACAAGTATGACGTGGATGTGGATTTTGAGAGTTACACCTTTGATTGGGAGAACATCAAGGATGATTACAGAGGGGAATATACCGACCAACAAGCAAAGGCTGTAGCAGATTTGATTTATGCTTGTGGCTCAGCCATGTATGCACAATATGGTTCATCCACAGGGGTAAACAATTACGCAAAGATGCTTTATGGTTTGCAACACAATCTGCATATATCGGAGGATGCAAGATACCTGCGCCGCCAACATTATTCCACGGCAGAATGGATAGAGATGCTAAATACACAACTTCGAGCAGGTCATCCTGTATTATATCGTGGTTCTTGGTTATTTGAAGAAGAGGATATCGGCCACATGTTCGTCATTGACGGACTTGACGCAGATGGAAAGTATCATGTGAATTTCGGACATTTTGGAAGTGGCGACAAGTTCGCAGACATCAATGTACTCAATCAGAGTGGAACAAACCCAGGCGGTCGTGGCGTATGCTATAATGCTACGCAAGCAATGGTCATCAACTGTTACCCTACACCTGAACACACTGATTATCCATTGCAGAGATGTATTTCAGAGGAAGCTATTATCTTGAATAAGGACACCTTGCTGAGACAAATAGCAGTCAACTTGGGAGAGAAGTTTACACTCAGTTGTAATCTCAGGAACTACAGTTTGTAGAAAGCAACTTTGAACTATGGTTGGGGACTTGAAAAAGATGGTCAACTTATAGACTTCCTTCGTCAGTGCACATACGGACTGAGTGCTGGGGAAAAGTTTGTGGAAGCACGTCACTTGGATGTTGCATTACCCACGACTCTTGAAGATGGTGAATACAAATTGGTGTTATACTCAAAGTCAGACATAACCCCAACATGGAGCAGAGTGTGGGCTTCAGCACCTACTGAAGTTGGTGCCACAGTCAAGAATGGGAAGGCGGAGATAACTGTACCTGACAATCACTTGGGCGACCCTAAACTGTATTTGGAGCAAGACATAACGGAAGTGGAGAATACCTTTGAAAAGTTCGTTCCCGGCAGAACCTTCGAACTGAAATTCATCAATCCTACTACCAATAATTTCCAAAACAAAATCAAGTTGGAGATTTTTGTGGATGGTGAAGAATACAGTTATATCACTACACAGCCAGTATTCAGCCAGTCTAAGACTATATATCACATATTAGTTCCACAATCGGCAGCTGCACTTCAGGGAAAACATATAACCTCTATTAAGGCTTCCTATTATAACACGTTGGATGATGACTATACGCTTTTGGGAACGACAGAGCCTTCCGCTGTTAATGTCCCAACAACAGACATTCAAAAAGGCGACATCTTCATCTATTCCGTCAATGGCATCCTTGTCCAGCATATTGCTGCAGGAAATGTGTCGGATAGTTATGGAAACATTCTGAAAACGCTACCACGTGGAATATATGTTGTGAAAGAGGCGAACAAGACGAGGAAGATACTGTTGTAATTATGTCGTAGAAGCAAATGATGTCACAAAAAAAATAGAGCAACTTCATATAGCAATAGAATGCAATCCATCTTCGAACTTTAAAATAGGAGAGTTTAATCGTTATGATGAACATCCTATTATAAAATTCAACAATCATGGCTTGGCTTCACCGCATCCTCACCATGCCATCAGCGTATCAATCAATACTGATGATGCAGGAATATTTTCTACATCGTTGGAGCGTGAATATTCCTTGATGGCTTTAGCCTTGGAGAAGCATGAGGACGAAGAGCATCCTAATACACCACGAGAAATCATGGAATGGCTTGAAATGGTAAGGTTAATGGCTAAGGAACAATGTTTTAATAAATAGGATAAGTGTTGTTTATTCATGCTACAACATTTATAAGTATTTGACTCAGCTGAAGGATCATTTGATAGAGTTCTTTCATTTGCCAGAGGTTGAGGATGATACTATTTGGGAGGATGATAGAAATGAGTTTTTGAAATCAATAGAAAAGAAAAAGTAAATGTCAAATCAAACATCAGATAATAATAAACGAATAGCAAAGAATACTTTGCTTCTTTACTTCCGAATGCTCTTTATGATGGTGGTGTCGTTATATACGAGCCGTGTCATATTGAATGCGTTGGGAGTAGAGGACTTCGGAATATATAATGTGGTAGGTGGAGTCGTGGCAATGTTCTCTGTTATATCAGGATCATTGTCCGCTGCCATCAGCCGATTCATCACATACGAGTTAGGAAAGGGAGACCAAAGCAAACTTAATAAGATTTTCTCAGCCTCGGTGACGATACAGCTTTTGCTGTCGTTGATTATCGTGGTTTTGATAGAATCAGTGGGCGTATGGTTCCTGAATGCCAAGATGACGATACCAGCGGAGAGAATGACGGCTGCCAACTGGGTGCTCCAATTCTCCATCGTTACCTTCGTCATAGGTTTGATAAGTGTGCCTTATAATGCTGCCATAATTGCACATGAGAAGATGTCGGCATTTGCCTATATTAGCATCTTGGAGGCTGTTGGTAAGTTGGCGATAGCTTTCTTGATTATGGTTTCGCCAATAGACAGATTGATATTATATGCCATCTTGATGTGTATGGTAGGTTTGATTATCAGATTCACTTATGGTCATTATTGCAAGAAGCATTTTGCAGAATGTACCTACCATTTTCATTGGGATAAGGAGATATTGATGAAAATGTTCGGGTTTGCAGGATGGAACTTCATAGGTGCTGCATCAGCAGTATTGAGAGACCAAGGAGGCAATGTGGTCATCAATATGTTCTTTGGTCCTTCTGTAAATGCTGCCAGAGGTATTGCCAATCAAGTGAATAATGCCATTACTGGATTTGTGCAGAACTTCATGACGGCTGTCAATCCGCAGATTACCAAGTCTTATGCATCTGGAGACAGAGATTACATGATGACTTTGATATTTCAAGGCGCACGTCTCTCTTTCTACATGCTGCTGTTGCTATCCTTGCCGGTTTTGCTCAATACGCATTATATATTGGTAATTTGGCTGAAGTTAGTTCCTGAACATGCTGTGCTGTTTGTGCAGTTGATATTGATTTTTGCAATGAGTGAATCCATATCTAATCCTTTGATTACAGCCATGTTGGCAACAGGTAAGATAAGGAATTATCAGATTGTAGTAGGTGGATTGCAGATGATGAATCTACCCATCTCATATATCTGTCTTCGTATGGGAGCAATGCCAGAAAGTGTGTTAATTGTGGCAATTGCCATTTCACAGTGTTGCTTGGCTGCTCGCCTATATATGTTGCGAGGATTGATAGGTCTTTCTTCCATCCAATATATGAAGAAGGTATATTTTAATGTACTTGGAGTAGCAATACTTGCTTTTGTAGTTCCTGGTTTATTTTCTTTCTATATGCAGGAATCTTTCTTGTCATTTGTGCTGATAACATTGATGACAATGGCTTGTACATGTATCGTGGAGTTCTATGTCGGATGTACGAAGAAAGAGAGGGAATTTGTAATAGATAAACTCCATAATGTAATACAAAAAGTGAAGAAGAAATGAAACAACGCAATTATTCTATAGACGTATTGAAGTTTATCTGTGCGGTTCTCGTCGTTTTCCTGCATACTGATTTCAAGTGGCATGATATGATTTTACCTTTTACAAGGTGTGCTGTACCATGTTTCCTAATGATTTCTGGCTTTCTTCTATATTCGGGTGAAGGTATTGGACAAGAAAGGTTGATGCGCAACATAAAGCATATACTACATATTTTCTTATGGTCAACTTTGCTTTTCTTTATTTACAAAGAGGCTTTGTCAATAGCTCATGGAGAACTGTTTGTGCCATCTATTAAGCAGTGGGTCTTCTTCCTTATCTTTAATGAAAATCCATTTGCAGGACATCTATGGTATTTGGGGGCATATCTTTATGTTCTGTTGATTATGGTGGCTGTAGATAAGTACAATCTCTGGAAATATATGCTTTGGGCTACACCTTTGCTGCTTCTAGGAGATTTAGTATGGGGGAAATATAGTCTTCTGTTACTTGACAGAGAGTTTCCTTTTGTATATGTGCGCAATTTCCTCTTTGTAGGTATTCCGTATTTTATGTTGGGCATATGGTGTAAGAAGTACTTTGGTAAGCTATTGAAAATCAATAGATATATTTATTCGGGGGGGTAATTCTGTTCACTTTTACATCAATAGTTGAGAAGACATTTTTATTGGATTTAGGTAAGAGTCCAATGAGAGAACATTATTTGAGTACGACATTTCTTGCTATTTGCTTGTTCATGTTTGTGCTGTCATTTAAAAATGTACATAGTTCGATAATATCCCAATTAGGAGAAAGAGATTCCTTGTACGTTTACGTCTTCCATCCTTTGTTTGTTATGACATTGCCTATGATAATCAAGTGGATACCAATAGATTTATCTTCTATTTACCAATATGCAGCACCCCTTATAGTGTTAGTTGCGGCAATTATATTTACTATGTTAATAAGAAAAATCAATTTGATAAAATGATAGAAATAAAGAATCCTGCTGATTGTTGTGGATGTACGGCTTGTGCCAGCATCTGCAATCATGATGCAATAACGATGAAGCCAGATGCGCTTGGCTTCCTTTATCCGGAAGTGAATAAGGAGAAATGCGTGGATTGTGGCTTGTGTGAGAAAGTATGTGCTTTCAATGACCATTATGATACGAGCTTGAATCTCGACAAGCCTATGGCATATGGTGCTCGTCATAAGGATATGAATGAGGTAGAAACAAGTCGTAGCGGTGCAGCCTTCATTGCCATTTCTGATTACATATTGGAGCAAGGAGGCGTGGTATATGGCGCAGGCTATACAGACCATTTCCGTGTAGTCCATAAGCGTGCTACAACAAAGGAAGAACGCAATGAATTCAAGGGCAGTAAGTATGTGCAGAGTGATATGAATACTGTGTTCCGTCAGGTGAAGAAAGATTTGCGAGATGGCTTGACTGTACTTTTCTCTGGCACTCCCTGCCAAACATCAGGCTTGAATTCTTACGTGGGGAAGAGATTGAGAGAAAATCTTTTCTTGATAGATATAGTATGCCATGGCGTTCCAAGTCCATATATGTGGCGAGATTATATAGCTTACCTTGAGAAAAAACAAGGTTCTCCAATTGTATGGGTAAATTTCAGAGATAAGCAAAAGTATGGTTGGGCTGCCCACCATGAAACGTTTAAATTTAAAAACGGGGGGGGCAAGATGAGCTTTACATATCTATTTTATAAACATATTATGTTCCGCAAATCCTGTGGAAATTGTCACTTTACCAATACCAGACGTCCAAGTGATATTACTATTGCAGACTTTTGGGGATGGGAGAAAACGGATTCTGCTTTCAATGCAGACAATAAAGGTGTTTCTCTTGTATTGTTGAATACTGAAAAAGGTCGTAAGCTATTTGAAGCTGTGCAGGATAGAATGAACACGATTCCGGCTGAATTGGATAAATGCTTGCAACCTAATATGCAACACCCCTCAGAAATGCATCCACTAAGTGATAATTTTTTCTCAGACTATTCACAAAAAGGATTTAAGTATGTAATGTGGAAATATGGAGAAAATTATCCGCCAACCTTTTTGAGGAAGAATTCAAAGCGTTTGTTAGATAAAATTAAACGTTTTATTAAAAAAATGAAGAGATGAGGTTTATTTTGACGATATTGTTTTTAGTATCTTTTTATGGAATTTCAACTTTCCTGACAAGACCATTTATATGGCTTAGTATTTTGATAATGCTTGTGTTCACAATTAAGAATTGGGATAAACATGATAAATATGAGAATATTATCGTGATGTATTCTTTGTTTGTGATATGTTCTTGTTTTTATTCCCATTTTTTTAATAGTCAACCATTGGTTAGCAGTATAGAATATTCTCGTCATAATTTAGGAATATTGGCTTATTTTGTTGCTAAAGGTCTTTGTTCTTCTGTAGATGTTGTTAAAAAACGTCTGAAAATATTGATGACAATTACAATAGTATGTTATATTCTTCAATGGATAGTTTATCCTACAGTATTGTTTGCTGGTTCAATAAACGATTTTGATATTACAGATAATCAATTTCGTATGCGTTTTTATTGCTCAATTTTGTTTTATTTGGCTTTCCTGTATGGTATTAATAAATATATAATAGGGAAGAAAATATTTTTTTTACTATATACTGTAATTGGATTCTTGCCTATCATTATTATGGGTTTTAGATCTTTGATTGCAATGTTGTTACTTAGTGCCCTATTATTGATATTTAAAGTCTCTAAAAAGGGAGCTTCAAATATTTTTAAATATTTGATAATTGGGTCGATAGCATTCTATTCAGCACTTCAAATACCAATTGTTCAAGATAAAATTGATGAAATGGCTATACGGCAAGAAACAGGTGGAACGTTTGATAATAAAGATTATGTACGAAATGTGGGTCTTGTATATTATTCGACTACATTCTCAGAAAAGCCATTGATGTGGATATTAGGTGGTGGAGATCCTCAAGTTGATGTTGATGGTAAACCTATAAATGACTATCAGAGACTGTTTGCCCAGGCTTACGATATGTTTTTGTATTGGAATGATTTGGGGTTGATTGGACTCAGTTTTATTATAGGTATAATAGCCGTATCTCTTCTTGTTTATTTATGTATAAAAACAATGTATGATTGTGGTGATTTAAATTTGCAATATATAAGATTTTGCGTTTTTGCTGTTCTGGTAGGAACAATCATAACATCAATGGAATTATATCGTAATGGTAATTTGGTTATGCTAGGTATATTAATGTACATTGTACATGCTCAAAAGCAAAAAGAAATTGTTTGGAAAAATAATAAATGATTATGAATATAGGAATAATAACATTCCATAATGCTGTCAATTATGGGGCTGTTTTACAGTGTTATGCGTTAAAAGAATATTTGAAAATTCATGGTGCAAACGTTTATGTTGTTAATTACTGTAATAAGGACTTGCTTTCTTGTTACAAAGCATTTAATAGACATAGATTTATACGTCGTGAAAAACCATTAATGATGGCTCGTCGTTTCTTTTCTGAGTTATCTCTTATAACATCAAGAATAAAACGAAATTTTAAATTTAATAAGTTTGTTGTTGAGCAATTAAATCTTCTTGAGCCTACAAAAGATAACATTAACAAAATGAACTTAATTGTTATAGGTAGCGATCAAGTTTGGAATACAAAATTGACAAGAGGATTTGATGATTTTTATTGGGGAAATTTTAGTCGTTCTGAAAAAACTCGATTAATTAGCTATGCGGCAAGCATTGAAGAGTTTTGGGATAGTAAAGAAGATAATGTTGCTAAGCTTTTGTTGGAAGCTTTTGATTCAATAAGTGTCCGAGAAGCGAAAGCTGTACATCGAATATCAGATTTACTCCCAGAGAAAAATATAAATCTATCTGTTGATCCAACGCTTTTAATTGATAAAGAAATTTGGAGTAACATAGCAAAAAAGCCTTCTGTAAAGGAACCGTATTTATTAGTTTATCAAGTTCGACCATCTGAAAAGGTTTGCAAAATAGCAGAAGTTGTTGCGGAGAAGTTATCTTTAAGAATTGTGTATTTATCTGCAGATGTGGCAGGTTTGAATTCAAGTTGTTGTCGTAGCGCATCACCTGAAGAATATTTAGGTCTGTTTAAATATGCATCTTTTGTTGTTTGCTCATCTTTCCATGGTACGGTATTTAGTTTGATTTTTGAAAAGCCTTTCATCTCTGTAAAGCTAAATGATGGAAAAGATAGTAGAGTAGAAACGTTGTTGTCACAGTTTAATGCACAGCATCGATACCTGTCTGATTATAAAGAAATATTTTTGTTGAAAGAACTTTGTGAAGTCATTAAGTTTGAATCAAAAATTTCTGAGTCTTCAAAAAAATATCTTTTAAACAATCTTCAATGTAATGAAAATATTATACATAAATGAATCGAATCAATGGGAAGGTGCTACCGTTGCTTTATATCGAATTATTCTTGCCATGAAAGAAAGAGGGCATGAAGTACATGTAGTCACTAGTAATTCTATTGGGCCTTTTATTGAAAAGTTAGATGCTATAGGTGTAAAACATTATAATCATCAGATTTCTCTAACAGTTTATCCTCATACTCAAAATCCAATAAGATGGATAAAGAGGGTTTTACATTTACTCTATAGAATACATCAAGAAAAAATATTTATTTCAAATGTGATAGATAAAGTGAAGCCTGATTTTGTTCATACAAATGTCGGACCTCTTTCTCAAGCATATGATATATGTATGGAAAAACAAATTCCTCATGTATGGCATCAAAGAGAATATCAAGATTTAGATTTCGGCTTGCATTTTTTCCCGTCATGGAGTGTTTTTAATCAAAAAATTAAATCAAACACGAGTTATAGTATATCGATAACGAAGGGTATTTTTAAATATAGAAATTTGCGTTTAAACAAGGATATTGTAATTTATGATGGTGTTTTTTCTAGAAAGCAAATACTTGGTGTGAAAAAAGGTGTTCGTAAAGAGAATTATATCCTATTTGTTGGTCGCATACAAGAAGCAAAATGTCCCTTTGATTTGCTAATTGCTTTTTCTCAATTTCATAAACTTTACCCTACTGTTCGTCTTTTGTTTGCTGGAAACTATAGTGAAGAGAGTGGGTATTATCAGAAGTGTAAACATTATATAGAGGAAATGAACTTATCAGAAAGTGTTTCATTTTTGGGACCAAGAATGGATGTTTATGATTTAATGTCTAAAGCTTTGATGTTAGTAGTTCCAAGTCGTTTTGAAGGATTCGGTTTTATTACAGCAGAAGCGATGCTCAATAGATGTGTAGTGGTAGGTCGTAATACTGCAGGGACTAAAGAGCAATTTGACAATGGTTTAAAGTATTCAGGAAAGGAAATAGCTTATAGATTTGATAATAATTCCCAACTCTGTGAATGCATGGTTAAGGCAATTGAGAACGATAATAGTGAAATGATAGAGGAGGCTTATAATTGTGTAGTACATCTGTACAATGTCGAGGATAATATCTGTAAATTAGAAGCATTTTATAAAAAAATATTGGGAAAAGAAATATAAAAAACTATGCATGTAATTTTGCTTGTCGAAGGATTTAATCTAACAATAGAGATTTTCTTGAATGTAGATTAGACCACCTTGACTATTGCTTAGTAATTCGTTTATACTCTTTTCTGGATGCAAAAGTAAGCAGGTACATATATCGTGTTTGCAGAATTACGAGGAGCAGACTACTATCTGAGTGGATATTCGAGAATAGTCTTAGCTTTCCGTAAAATCATTCCGGATAAGGCGGAGTATGAACGTGTTCGAAAGTCCCTTGTTGATGCAGATTCAGAGAGGATTAGGAGAGAGGATAAGCATGTAAGTTTTCTGAAATTCATATATGAGAGCGGTGCCTCTGATAGATATAAAATTTAAACATAATAAATTATGAAAGGAATCGTATTAGCAGGTGGTAGTGGTACTCGTTTGTATCCTATCACAAAGGGTATCAGCAAGCAGCTGATTCCTATCTTTGATAAACCGATGATATATTATCCTGTCTCGGTTTTGATGTTGGCAGGTATTCGTGAGATATTGATTATTTCAACACCATTTGACCTGCCTGGTTTTAAAAGACTTTTAGGCGATGGTAGCCAGTTTGGAGTCAAGTTCGAGTATGCAGAGCAGCCTTCTCCGGATGGTTTGGCACAGGCATTTATAATCGGCGAGAAGTTCATTGGTAATGATTCTGCTTGCCTCGTACTTGGCGACAATATCTTCTACGGTGCAGGATTGAACCAGATGCTGCATCAGGCAGTAGTAGATGCAGAGCAGAATAACAAAGCTACAGTCTTCGGTTATCGAGTAAGCGACCCTGAGCGATATGGTGTGGCTGAGTTTGATGAGCAGGGCAATTGCCTGAGCATTGAGGAGAAGCCTGAGCATCCTAAGAGTAACTATGCTGTGGTAGGCTTGTACTTCTATCCTAACAAGGTGGTGGAAGTAGCCAAGCATATCAAGCCATCCGCTCGTGGTGAGTTGGAAATCACAACTGTGAACCAGGAATTTTTGAAGGATAAGCAGTTGAAGGTTCAGACCATGGCTAGAGGATTCGCCTGGCTTGATACAGGAACCCATGATTCCCTTTCAGAGGCATCCACCTTTATTGAGGTCTTGGAGAAGCGCCAGGGCTTGAAGGTAGCTTGTCTGGAAGGAATCGCATACCGTCAGGGTTGGATTACCGCAGAACAGTTGAGAGAGAATGCTCTGCCAA
>ERZ1026856.1610-NODE-1610-length-11074-cov-369.843180_pt1 | contig 11074 bp, 18 predicted proteins | sample MGYA00380158_ERZ1026856 | MGnify/ENA primary metagenome ERZ1026856 (study PRJEB33269, sample SAMEA4719794) | human gut metagenome | biome: human-associated habitat; feature: organic feature; material: feces | place: Cameroon | collected 2013-10 ... | reverse complement strand
CAGCATTTGAGCAGGGACGACCGCATCTTTATGCGTGGCAAGCTGCAAGGCACACGGGAGAACATGGACATGGTGGCAATGGTGCTAATGGACAAATGCGGCTGGCACGTCCAAGAGGAGACAGCGGACAGCCGGGATACGCAGAGCATCGCGTATCTGTACGAGTGTCTGGAGAAACTGGCGGAGGAGATAAACGAGGGCCGCATCGAGCGGAAGCACATCAAGGACGTGCTGAAGGACGAGTGCGGCGTTGTGTTTGGAGATTAGGAGGGGAGAGACATAAAGCACCTTGGAGATATAACGAAAATCAACGGTGCGGAGATCGAGCCGGTAGACGTGATAACATTCGGCTCACCGTGTCAGGATCTTAGCATCGCAGGCTTGCGGAAAGGGCTGGCGGGATCACGAAGTGGACTGTATGTGCAGGCGGTGAGGGTGATACGCGAGATGCTGGAAGCGACAAACCGGGAATATCCAAAATTCGTTGTATTTGAGAACGTTCCGGGGATGCTGTCAAGCAACAAAGGGAACGATTTTATCGCGGCACTTGACATGATGAGCGAGCTTCGTTTTATTCCAGACCCCAATATCCACGATGCACAGTATTGTGGTGTGCCGCAAAGGAGAAGGAGGATAGGCATCGCATGGGCAAACACAGACGCTATTCTCAAGAAGAGGACGATTTTATCCGACAGCATTATGCTTCAATGCCTATCAGAGATATTGCTGATCGACTTGACAGAAGCGTTGCAGGCGTTCGGCATAGAGCCGAAAGGACAGAAATACCGCGCAAAGTGGTTGTCAGAAGATGGACGGAGGCGGAGGATAGAATTATTCTCGCTTCAAAAGGAAAACGCCTTGCAGATGTGGCAGCAGCGCTTGGACGAGATGCAAGCGACGTATCAAAACGCGCAAGACTGCTCGGCTTCCACAGTTGGCGAAGTCCAGATGGACTTTTTCACGTTGATAGACGTGGGTATGAGTACAGATGCGAAAACGGAAAGCGGGTCTATATCCATCGGAAAACTGTTGAGCAGGCAATCGGACGAAAACTCGAACCAGTTGAGCGGGTACACCACATCGACTTGGACAAAAGAAATAATGCCATCGAAAATCTGCACCTGTTTTCAAGCCCTGCTGGACATACTCGCGCTCACTGGAGTTTATATAAACTCTGCGGCAAGGACGAACAGCGATGTAAAGAGCTATTTCGAATGGGTGTTGTATATTTTGATGCTGACAAAGGAGTATATCAATGCGAGACAAGCAAATGGAACGAGCGTTGCGAAACTGGTCGGGGATGACGTTTTACGGGATTGGAACATTCGCCTACAAGCCTGTGAGGACAAAGTTGTCGCAGATTTTGGAGGAGACACCGCATCCGAAATACAATTTGACCGCAAAAGCGTGTCAGGGGATATTGCGGAGAGCGGAGCGGCGCGGGAAAGACCTGCCGGAGCGTCTGAAAGCGGTTTTAATCCAGCAGTCGCAAGGAGCCTCACCGCAAGAGCGGACGGAAGCCCCTGCGCCGACAGAGGCCCAAACATCGTACTCAGTCCGCATCAGGGGGGGCTGTGACGGAGGAGGAAAAGGCGCGTTAGTGCAGACGGAGAAAAGCGGGACGCTGGGAACAGGCAACGACCAGACGATATTCTGTCTGCAAGGGAACGGAATTGACAGAGCCGACACCGCCGGATGCAACGGAAAAGGCTGGCGGGAAGATGCGTGCTATACGTTGAATACCATAGACCGACCGGCAGTGTGTGCGGAAGTAAGATGCATGACGCCTTGGGAGGCACAAAGCGCACGGGTGTACGATCAGGATGGCGTATGGCACAGTCTGAATGCCAATGAGAACGGCGGTATGGCGCGGGACAGCGTATTGTGTGCTGGGTTTAAGCTGGGCAATAGTGAACAGGCGCGGAGCATCGGCTATGAAGAGGAACTGTCTCCTACACTGAACGCAGAGTGCGGCGGGAATAAACCAGCAGTGGTGGCGCTGGACATGACACACGCCTGCGACGTCATCCGCGAGTGCGGAGAGCAAGTCCCGGCATTGCAAGCGCGAATGGGAACAGGCGGCAATCAAGTGCCGCTTATATACCAGATGAACGGATTTGGAGATTATCGCGCCGCCGAGGTTGCAAGCAGTTGCAAGCAACGGGACTTTAAGGACAGCACAGACTTAGTGTGCAGTTCCATAGACTTCCGCAATTTCCGAGAGGGCGGAGAGGTAAACGGTACGCTGCAAGCAAAAGAAAGCGGCGGGCAAAGCCTGAATCTGAATAATACAGTCCGGCAGAACATGGTCGTGCGCCGCCTGACACCGATGGAATGCGAGCGGCTGCAAGGATTCCCTGACCACTGGACGGACATCGGCGAGTGGACGGACGAAAAGGGAAAGAAGCACAAGGACGCGGACAGCCCGCGATACAAGGCGCTGGGTAACTCCATCGCCCTGCCCTTCTGGGGCTGGATGCTGCGGCGTATGGCGCGGTATATGCCGGAGGACGCAACACTGGGGAGTTTGTTCGATGGCATCGCGGGATTCCCGCTGATCTGGGAGCGCATACACGGGAAAGGTACGGCGCGGTGGGCAAGCGAGATCGAGCCTTTCCCCATCGCCGTGACGAAGAAACACTTTCCGGAGGAGGAATGACATGGTGAATGACGCTTTGTTTTCCAGTGACAAGAATTTCTGGGAAACGCCGCAAAAGCTCTTTGACGAGCTGGACGCGGAGTTCCATTTCACGCTGGACGCCGCCGCCAGTGACAAAAACCACAAGTGTGTGCGGTATTTCACGCAAAACGATGATGGTTTGCGGCGAAACTGGGGGGGTGAAACGGTGTTTTGTAATCCTCCATACGGCAACAAGGAAACCGGCCTGTGGACAGAGAAATGCTGCCGGGAGGGGCAAAAGCCGGGGACAACTGTGGTGCTGCTGATCCCGGCGCGGACTGACCGTGCCAGCTTTCATGACTACATTTTGGGCAAGGCGGAGATCCGCTTCCTGCGCGGTAGGCTGAAATTCGAGCTGGACGGCAAGCCGATGGGGACAGCACCGTTTCCCAGCATGATTGCCATTTGGCGAGGAGAAATGACATGACAAGAGAAGAGATCGTGACTGCGCTGCGGTGCTGTGCCAGTTTTGATGGCGAATATGAGTGCAGCACGACCTGCGCGTTTTACAACACGAGCGACGAACTGAGCGACTGCTGCACAAAGAAAAACACCGCCGCCGCTGACCTGATCGAGAACCAGCAGCGGCACATCGAGGCACTGCTGCAGGCTAACGCCGCCCTGCGGGATACCGTACTGCGGCGGGATGGGCAGATAGAGAAGCTGGCGGCAGACCGCAAGGCACTTATCAACGAGCTATGCCAATACTGCGGGAAGTACAAACAAGCACATGATGGCGCCTGTGACGGGTGCAGATGGAGGGAAATATGATGGACGCTATTGAATTTGTTAAGCAGTTGAGACGCATGGATGAAAAGGGAGTGCTGAAGAAACGTTTCATTTATCTCCGTGCGGGCAGAGAGACGGATTCACCAGAGGACGTTGTTGCCGAAGTCGAGCAATGGTCTGCTGCCCACCCGCGCAAGACGCGGCAGAGCGTGTTTCTGGAGCAATACCCGGAGGTGGAAATTGACAACTGTGGGTACTTGCGGCTATGCCCAAAACGCATTTCCGCCGATTGCCGGAACAGATACGGGAATTGTGCAAATCGGAAGTGCACAGACTGCCATAAAGAATTTTGGGGGCAGGAGGTTGAGTGATGCGTATGGAGCGGATTTGGGCGATGCCCAACAAGCTAACGTTTGCTATCAAGCCCATTGCCCAGCTGCTGCGGGAGGAGATGGGCGAGGGCATTTGGGTTGACCCGTTCGCGGGGGTGAAATCACTGGCCACGATTACCAACGACCTGAATCCGGAGCGGCCTACGGATTACCACATGGATGCGCTGGCGTTCCTGAAAACCTTTGCAGATAACTCTGTGGACGGTTTGCTGTATGACCCGCCGTATTCTCCGCGACAGGTGAAAGAGTGCTACGACGGCATACGGGGGGGCTTGAAATGGGACGGGCGAACGACCTTTTGGAGTGAGACAAAGAACGAGGCGGCTCGCATACTGAGACCGGGAGGAAAGGTCATCTGCTTTGGCTGGAACTCTATGGGGTTGGGGGCAAAGCGTGGATTTACCATGCAGCGCATTTTGCTGGTGCCTCATGGCGGGACCCGAAATGACACGATTTGCACGGTTGAGGTGAAGGAGGTAAAGTGATGGAACGGCTGACGAAACATAGTAAGCAAACATCGCACGAAAACGGTATCTGTTGCACACATTTTTACGGCCCCGAATGCCTCGAAGTTGGCGGAAATTGCGCCATGAACTGCAAGTGGGAAGAAGCGGCGTGGAGCCGCCTTGCCGCCTACGAGGACACGGAGCTGACGCCGGAGGAAGTGTCTGCGCTGGTTAAAGACTGGAGCGACCTTTGCACGATCATCGGAGAGTGCGGCGGCATCGACCGCCTGCGGGAGCTGGCCGAGGCCGACAAGGACGAGCGCGTGGTGGCGCTGCCAGTAAAGCCGGTACTTACGCCGATTCTTTCAAGCATGTTGTACATAATCGAGGACGGAGACATCTATGAAGATGCCCTTTATGAAGCTGTTGTCGGGATGTCGGAAAATGGGAAGATGAATGTAGTCTACACGACGCTTTCCGACCAGATAATCTTCGAACAAGCCGATATCGGCAAGACGGTTTTCCTGACCCGCGGGAAGGCGGAGAAAGCATTGGAGATGATGAAGGATGGGTATTGAAGAGAAAAAGGCTGAAATGTTTGAGATCCTCGCGGAATTAGATGCAGAGATTCGGATACTAAGCGATCACATCGCAAAAGCGCGCGAGGACTTGGCGAACGTTTACACGGTGGATGATGTGAAACGGTTCGACGAGAGCAATGACCTTGAGAAGGGCTTAAAGTACATTCAACTGTATTATGAGGGCTGACAATGGCTGAATACAAAATCTGCTTTAGCGTGGCTGGGGCGTTTGGTGCTCAAATCAGATTTGAGGCAAAACCCGGCGTATCCTATGAGGACGCTGCGGCGGCCCTTGACAAAGACAAACTGGCGAAGCTGATATGCCTCGACACCTTGGGCTACTCCGCAAAGGATATTGAGCTTATCACGCCGGAACAGTACGAGGCGGAATTTGGAGGGGATGAGGATGGCTGAATGCATTGAACGAGCAGCGGCAGTAAAAGCTGTTTTGCGGATGCGTAAGCCGGAGAACAGTGTGGCTCAAAATAGGATGCTGTCGATTATCCAGATGGATATGTTGAAACTTCCCACCGCCGATGTTGCCCCGGTGGTGCATGGGCGTTGGGAATACACCCCGCAAACGTTTAACACACTCTGTCAGATTAGGTGTCCGTTTTGTGCGTGGTGGTCTCTTGACCAGTCCATTGACGGCACTTATAAATACTGCCCCAACTGCGGGGCGAAGATGGACGGAGGTGACAACGATGCTTTGCAAGATGCAACCACCGTAGACGCAGAGGTTGTGGTACGTTGCAAGGACTGCAAGCACTACGACATGGGAGTCTGTCTGAAAATCTACTCGGACGGCAACGTACACCCAGCGGCATGGCAGCGTCGTAAGCCGGACAATTTCTGCTCCTACGGTGAGAGGAAGGACGCAGGTGCTGACAATGCCTGACAAATACCATAACGAGTGGATCATTCGGGATATAGCGACAGAGTGTCGCATTGTCAAGGGGCAGATTAGAGCATTCAAGTTCTTGTCCGACATGGCGGATGACCTTGACGACGCCATTGAAATGCTGGAGGGGATAGAAAACATCTCTGCGATAGACCTGCATCTGGAGCTGTTGAAAAGAAAATGCTTCTATCTCCACATGGCAAATGGAATTGGGAGATTGTGGTCAAATGAGCCGAAAGGAGCGAGTGGCGCGTGAGAAAAATGACAGCGGCGTTTACGGTAGCAACGGTGTTGCTGGCGGCTCTGGCAGCGGGGCTGCTGGCGTGGGGGAGAGCGTATGAAACAGTGGTCGGATGCGTCTGCTGCGGCGTGATACTGGCGACGGCGGTGCTGATGGGGTGGGCGGCGCGGATGATGCGGAGAGAGGAGAAACGGTGAGCATGAGCGGAAGAATCACGGTCGGCGCAACGCCGTACAAGCCCAAGGTATCGTGCGACCTGTATGTGCCGGAGAAAAACGAGTGCGCGGCGCTGAACACGCTGGTGTGTGCGGAGTGCGGAAAGTGCGCGTTTTACAAGAGCAGAAAAAGGGCACGGGAGGATCGCCTTGCCAGCATTGTGGCGCGGCGCGACAGGGGTTACCACATCAGCGATACGGAGGCGCGGATGCTGTTGCAGGCGATGAAAAAGAAAACGGGGCTGGGAGGCAAGTGATGGCGGGAAATGAGATATTTGCCAAGCGGCTGCGGCAGCTCCGGGAGCGAAAGCACATGAAGCGCTGCGTGCTGGCGGAACTGTGCGGCATGAACAAGAGCATGATAAGCCGCTACGAGCGCGGCGAGATGGAGCCAAAGGCCACGGCGCTGGCGGCGCTGGCGGACTTCTTCGGCGTGACCACCGACTACCTTTTGGGGAGGGACGAGGACACATGAGCGAGAGCATTGTCTACAACATGGACTGCATGGAATATATGCGGACGCTGCCGGACAAGGCGTTTGACCTCGCCGTGGTAGACCCGCCGTACTTTTCTGGGCCGGAAAGGAGAGGATATTACGGCAACAAGGTAAGCGCTATTGGCGTACATAGGGACTCCCCAATTTCTCCAAAGTGGGATGTGCCGGGGATAGACTACTTTTCGCAGTTGGTGCGCGTGGCGAAAAAATACATTGTCTGGGGCTGCAATTACTTCAATGTCGTTTTCTCCCCGGGGCGTATCGTGTGGGACAAGTGCAACGACAACAGTTCTTTTTCGGACTGCGAGATCGCGGCGACAAACTGCCACGACAGCGTTCGTATCTTTCGCTATATGTGGAACGGAATGTTTCAGGGGAAAAGCATCACGGACGGCACAACTCAGCAAGGGAACAAGGCACTCAACGAGGTACGCATCCATCCAACGCAGAAGCCGGTGGCGCTGTATGAATGGCTGCTGCAGAAGTATGCGAAGGAAGGTTGGCGAATTTTGGACACGCACATTGGCAGCGGTTCAAGCCGTATCGCCGCGTACAACCTCGGATTTGACTTTGTGGGCTGCGAGATCGACCGGGAATACTACGAAAAGCAGGAGGAGCGCTTTGCCGCACACACAGCGCAAATGTCCCTTTTCACAAAATGAAAGAAAAATTTCAAAAGTTGCGTAAAAGGGAATCGGACAAGTGAATATCAAGGAAAATGGTATGAGAAGAAATATATGTTTCTTTCTTGTACCATTTTTTCTTTGTGCGGAAAGGGGACTGGAATGGCCGAGCTTTTACCTATGGACGCGGAGCATCAGCAGGCGTATTACGAGCTGCTGGAAACGACGGTGGGGGAGAGCTTGGCTTATTTTTACGCCTGCATCCGATTTGATAAGCCCTTTGACATGAAAGCCCTGCCGGGGAACGGCACGAAAAGCAAATGGACGGCGTACTGCAACAACCTGAAAAAGAAAAAGCTGGACAGGACGCTGGGCGGCGGCGAGTACGGCTTTTTGGACGGGCTGACCGACATCACCAAGATTTTTGGTGACGGGCTGGAGCATGGCAATTTCACCCGCGCCGTCAGCGCGGAGAAAAGCGCACGGGACGGCAGACAGGGGACAAAACGCCAAGCCGCCGACTGGGGCGATGGGAGCGGGAAAGCGCCTTACACCAGCGACGACTACAACGAGTTTGACCGCATCTACAACGCCCTGTGCGCCGACTTCGGCGGGGAACAGGCCGTGAGCGCCAAGCAACAGTTGATTTTGCGGAATGTGGCGAAGTGGACGAAGCAGATGAACGACTGCGCCGAGCGGGGGCAGATCGACATGGCGAAGAAGCTCTCCAGCATGATACAGGAGAATTTAGCCTCGGAAAACCTGCGGAAAAAGGACACAAAGCCCGTGGAGGATTTGCGGCTGGACGGCATCGTGGACAGGCTGGAAAAAGCGGGCCTGATGAAAAACGGAAAGCAGTGTACGCCGGACGAGGCGTTTCGGCTGATCTTCGGGAGACCCTGCCAGTACACCTACACGGCGGACGCAGCGGAGAAAATGCTGCTGGCGATCATCAACCAGGCGCGGATCAACGACGGGCTGCCGGAATTGGTGGAACTGCCAGAAGATGCAAAGATAGAGGATGAACTGGGCGAATTTGCCGAGGAGCCAAACGAGGCGGAGCAGGAAGCCTACGAAAAAATGGGGTTGCTGCGGAAGCACAAGAAGTGATTAAAAACCGGGACAGCGGAGTAGCTACCGTTTTCCTCCCCATACGAGGGATTACCGGCTTTTAATGAAAAGTCTGTATGGGAGACAAATATGGAGAGAAAATATTTCGTTTATCGGCACATTACACCTGACGGCCTGATCTATGTGGGGGCGACATCCTTCAAAAAGCCGGAGAAACGGTGGGGGAACGGAAGGTGCTACCAAGCCAACAAGCGGTTTACGGACGCGGTGTACTTCTTTGGATGGGACAACATAAAGCATGAGATATTGGCGAAGGGGCTGCCAAAGGAAGAAGCCCATGCGATGGAACGGGAGCTTATCCGGGAGTGGGACACCACAAACCCGGAGAAAGGCTACAACATTTTAGATGGAGATCTCTCTACGAAGATCTACTGCGTTGAATTGGACAGAACTTTTCCTTCGCTGCATGAAGCGGCGCGGGAAACGCACATAAAAAGGGACGCTCTGAAAAGCGCCTGCACAGGACGAACGGCAACGGCGGGTGGCTACCACTGGTGCTACGAAAAAGACAAAGCTGCGTATGAGATAGACACCAACCGCAAAGAACCAAGAAAGAAAAGGCCGGTCATAAACCTCGATACAGGGAAAGCTTACGAGTCCATACGAGCTGCTTTTAGAGACACAGGCATAACAGTGCAGGAAATAGGCGCAGTGTGCGCCGGAAAGCCGCATCGAAAGACGGCAGGAGGATTTCGCTGGGCGTATGTAAGCGAGGTGATATAAACCAATGGCGCGACGAACGGGCAAGGCGTATGTGGCCGGGCTGGGCTGGGTGACAAAGAAGCCCACGCAGGAACGGAACTACGAGAACATGGCGGATAGCTGGTGGGCATGGCTGGTCTGGGTCGCACGTTGGTATTAGTGCCCCGATAAACTGGCGGACATTCTGCGAAGCGACGACAGCAACTTCAAGACGCTGGAGATCGTACAGCGGATCATGCTGAGAGCATACGCCCGGTACACGGACGTGGCGATCACAGGTACGCGAGGCATGACCAAGACGTACACCAAGATGATCTCCGAGATGATAAACGGCGTGGCGTGGACTGGAACGCAGGTTTTGTATACCGGGCCGTCGCTGAAGCAGTTGGCGTCCATAGGTGGAAAGACATTCCATGATATAGAGCACGACTACGCGGCGCTTGCCAAGCACTGGCGCGTGACGGCGGAGAGCAAGGACGACTTCAAGATAGAGACCGATTACGGAAGTGCTTTTTACATCGGAGAAAAGCGCGGCGACAACATTCACGCGGCTACCGCGGAGGAGTTCGCGCAGGAAGAACAGCCCGCCTTCGATTTTGACGAATACACCACCATCGTGCTGCCGGCAGTACGTCTGCGGCACAACGTGAACGGAGAACCTGACCCCAATTTTGTGGCCTACAAAAACCACTCTATCACCAGCGCGGGACGAAAGCAGAATCATGCTTACCAAGTTCGCTGCGAGGTGATGAAGGAGATGGGGCGCGGGGAAAGCGCCTTTACCATGGACGTGCCTTGGCAGTGCGTAGTGTTGCAGCAGATGCGGCCCTATTCTTGGGCGCAGAAACTGCGGACGAAGCTGACACCGGAGAAATGGATGCGCGAGATGGAATCGCGCTACACCGGGGCGGACAGCAACCCCATCGTGCGGGACGAGGTGCTGACGGAGTGCCGGAAGCTGATGATCGCGGAGAACCGGCACTGCGCCTATGACATAGGCAACAAACTGAAGCCGGAGGACGTGATCTACATCGTGGGGTACGACGTATCTTACGCCGACGACAAGAAAAACGCCAAGTGCGCCTGCGTGGTGCTGAAATGCACGAGGCAGACGGACTGGCTGAAGCGGGACCGCTACCTGAAACAGGTGGTGTATGTGGACGTGTGGAACCCGCCGGTGAAGAGCATGATGCAGGCGCAGCGGATCAAGGACGTGTGGAGCCGCTTCTGCTGCGACGGCGGAGCGCCCACATACCTCGCCATAGACGCATGGCAGTACGGCACCAGCGTAGTGGAAAACCTGATGATGGACTTGGGGGACGGACTTGCCCCCCTGTGCGTGAGAAACCACGCCTCCTTTACGGAGCTGGAGCAGGAAAACGCCGTGCCGTGTTTGTATCCCATCAAGGCGGGCGGCGCGGGCGTGACGGATCCGGACGCGGAGATGGTGCGGTACGCGGAGCTGCAATTTGAGAACCGGAACGTGGAGCTGCTGTGCAGTAACGTGAATGAGGGCGTGGAGAACTACAAAAAGTACCACCGGATCAAGGACGACAGCATGGATGCCATGCTGGCAGACCCCTACATAAAGACCCGGGAACTGGTGGGGCAGATACAGAACCTGAAAAAGGTGCCCAGCGGCACGACCCAAAAGGAAGAGCGGATAAGCAAGCACATACAGCGCGATATATGGTCGGCACTGAAATATGCGCTGCGGGTGGCGCAGATACTGGAGCGCGAGGAGCTGGCGCAGGCGGTACGGCATAAGAGCGACTGGGACGCGGAACTGGCAAAATACAAAAACCGTGCCGCGGCACCGCACAGAGCGGCGGCAGCCGGCGCGGGAGGCCGCACGGTGACGGCGCGGCGCGGCGGGAGGATATGCTGAAATGGCGGCAAGGAAGTACAGACTGTACGCGGCGCGGGTGACAGGCGAA
>ERZ1026856.1609-NODE-1609-length-11086-cov-21.027105_pt1 | contig 11086 bp, 10 predicted proteins | sample MGYA00380158_ERZ1026856 | MGnify/ENA primary metagenome ERZ1026856 (study PRJEB33269, sample SAMEA4719794) | human gut metagenome | biome: human-associated habitat; feature: organic feature; material: feces | place: Cameroon | collected 2013-10 ... | reverse complement strand
TCGAGTCTTTCTACAGTCGCGTGCTCACCTTGAAGAACAAGTGCGCATTCACCAATCTGGCTGATATCTATGATCTCAGCTACGAGGTGCTCCGCAACGGTGTTTCTGTAGAGAAAAACCAGGTGGCTATCCCATCAGTATTGCCAGGCAAGACCTGCGACATCAACATCCCATACACTACCGCTGTAGATGATAAGGCAGAATACGTCATCACCTTCAGCCTCGTTCTGAAGAAGGCTACTTCGTGGAGCAAGCAGGGTTATGAGATGGCTCAGCAGCAGTTCAAGCTTTCTGCAGAAAATGCAGGTGGCGCATCTGTTGCCGACCCAACCTTCGTACAGAAAGATCATGGCACTTTGCCAGCTATCCAGGAGAAGGGCAAGCTGAAGGTGAAGGATAACACCATCACCGGCAAGGACTTCAGCATCACATTCGCAGAGGATGGAACCCTCGCCAACTGGACTTATCGCAATACCCAGCTCGTTCAGCCTAACGCTGGTCCTGACTTCAACGGCTTCCGCCGCATCGCCAACGACAACGTGAACCTGGGTGCTACAGGTGGTGTTGCCGAGAACGAGAATAAGGAAGAGGGTGCACTCACCGGCAAGAAGATGATGGTGAAGGCTCCTAAGAAGCAGGGCAAGAACGTGGTTGTGGAGACTGCCGTTACCAACGGTAAGGATACTCACCAGATTGCTTACATCATCTATCCTAACGGAACCGTGGATATGAAGGTAACTACCAACAATTCTTCTGAGGAAACCCGAAAAATTGGTATTACCATGCAGTTTGCTCCTGGTTTCGAGAATGTGGAGTATTATGCCAAGGGCCCTTGGAGCAACTACATCGACCGCCAGAGAGGTTCGCTGTTAGGTTTGTACAAGACCACCGTGGATGGCATGTTCGAAGAGCAGAGTGCTCCTCAGACCATGGGCGACCGCCAGGGCTTGCGCCAGTTGACATTGGACAACAACAGCACGAAGTTGCAGATTACCACCGAGGGCATGGTAGCCTTCTCGTTGTCTCACTTCGATGATGCCCAGTTCAACTACGACGTATTCTATGGTGGCAAGCATCCTTACGACCTGGTACGCTCTAACCAGATTTTCGCTCACTTCGATTTCTGGCAGCGTGGCATCGGTAACCGCAGTTGTGGTGGTGACTCTTGTCTGCCACAGTACATGACTCCAACAGGTGCTCATGAGTTCACCTTGCGTTTCACGCCTCAGGTGGCAAAATAATCTTATACCAATTACATCTCCTAAGGCTTGACTAGCCAAGCCTTAGGAGAAAAAAAAACATACGAACATGATCATCCGAGAGACGGCTGATGCCATGGTAGAATTGGCTGTTACTGCTTTTCTATTATTTCTTTTGGTTGCAAAAGTACAAAATATAAATGAAAAGTAATAAGTTTTAGCTTTTTATGTGTCTGATTTCAGATAAAAGTCGTATATTTGCAGAAAAAATCAGCGTATGGCAAGAAAACTATATCCTTTGGGCATTCAAACATTTGAGCGAATCAGAAAAGAAGACAAGCTCTATATCGACAAGACGGAATATATTTATCGCATGGCTCATACCAGCGGTACTTATTTCTTCTTGGGGCGGCCACGTCGTTTTGGCAAGTCACTCCTCGTTACCACGTTGCAGAGCTACTTCGAGGGCAAGAAAGACCTCTTCAAGGGACTTGCCATCGAAGCATTGGAGCGTGAGTGGACGGAATATCCTGTGCTACACTTCGACTTGAGTGGTGGCAAGCACATGGAGAAGGAGCAGTTGGATAGATACCTGGCGTTTATTCTTCAGGCAGAGGAGAAAAAATGGGGTGTGGAGCATCCACAGGTGGATGCAAACAATCGTTTGACAGAACTGATAGATACCGCTTACCAGAAGACAGGCAAGCAGGTGGTGGTGCTCATCGACGAGTATGATGCTCCTATGTTGGATGTCGTGCATGAGAAAGAACAGCTAGATGTGCTTCGCAATACGATGCGCAATTTCTACAGTCCCCTGAAGTATAGCGAGGCGAAGCTCCGCTTCGTTTTCCTTACGGGCATCACCAAGTTCTCGCAGGTGAGCATCTTCAGTGAGCTCAATAACATTACCAGTATCTCGATGAATGACGAGTATGCAGGAATCTGCGGCATCACCAAGGAAGAACTGTTGGGGCAGATGTCGGAAGACATAGATATGCTTGCTGAAGCACAAGAGTTGACCAGAGAACAAACAATAGCAAAGCTCAAAGAGCATTATGATGGTTATCATTTCTCAAGTAAATCACCAGATGTGTTTAATCCGTATAGTTTGCTCAATTGCTTTTCTGAGCAAAAGTTTGGCAAGTATTGGTTTAGTTCAGGTACGCCAACCTACCTCATCAATATGCTCAACAATTATGATGTGCTTCCAGCCGACATAGCTCCTATCGAGGCTCTTGCTTCGGCATTCGATGCGCCTACGGAGAAGATGAAGACTATCACGCCGTTGCTGTATCAGAGTGGGTATGTCACCATCAAGCATTATGATAGCGACATAGAACTTTACACCCTTGACATTCCTAACAAGGAAATCCGTGTGGGACTCTTCGAAAATCTCTTGCCCAACTATGTGGATGGCATTTATGCAGAGCGGGGTGGTGTGGCTATCGCCCGAATGTCGGGACTCATACGTCGCAAGGATATGGATGGAGCTTTGCGCCTGTTGCAAGATTACTTGGGTACCGTACCTTACTGCAATGTAACCAATTATGAGGGGCATTACCAGCAGATGCTCTACATTATCTTCACTTTGCTCACAGCTTTCGTGGTGGATGTGGAGGTGCATACACCCAAGGGTAGGGTAGATATGGTGTTGCAGACCAAGACCGACCTTTATCTCGTAGAACTGAAACTAAACAAGAGCGCACAGGCTGCAATGGGGCAAATCAACCTCAAGAACTACCGTCAGCGTTTCGCTCTCAGTGGATTGCCAATAACGAAAGTGGGCATCAACTTCGATTCTACAACAGGAAATATTGATGACTGGGAGATAGATAGGTAAAAGTTGGAAAGGCAGATAGGAACATTGGTGTTCTTATCTGCCTTTCTTGCTTTGTTCGGCTAGCTAAAACTACTGTTCATTGCTCCACATGGTATCTATTGCCAAGACCCAAGAGCCGTTCTTGTCACTGCCTTCACGTTTTAAGACTCCAAGTTTCTTGAGTGATGCAAGATGGTTCTTAATAGTTCGCAATGCGCAACCAATTTCTGCTGTCAGTTCTGTTGTGGAAATATAAGGCTTTTCTAACACAACCCAAAGCACATCTTTTGTTCTTTTGGGCATATTTACAGTGAAAACTTTATGGTTTACAGTGAAATTTTTCCCATTTACAGTGAAATTTACAGTGCATTTTATGCCATTTACAGTGAAAATCTCAGAATTTACAGTGCAATTCTCCTCTGTTCCCATATAGCGGATAAAGCGCACTCTGGCACGAGAGAAGAAAAGCTGAGGCTTCTTTCCGAAAAGCAGCTACCTTTATCTAATTATTAGTTGATAAAAGGGAGAGAAAACGATTATTTTGGAAAATTTCTGCCGAAATATTTCTTAGTTTGAGTATTTTTCCTTATTTTTGCATCGTGAAGTATTAGATTCGGCGACATCGCCCTATGCTTTTCTTCAAAATATGAGAATAAATTGTAATGTTGAACCCTTTAAAATTGAATAGTAAGAAACAGAGATAAATTTTAAGAATGAAACGCTAAGGACTTGTGCGATTCGGTGAATCGCCAATCTAACAGAGACTAAGAACTGAGGCTAAGCCTCGTATTTTTAACTCGGCGTTTCCGTTCTGATACTTTTTAGGATATATTGAGCTTTTTAGCTCTTGTTCTCTTTTCATCGAATACCGCCAATATTCAACGTACGAGGACAAGCAGTAGGAAAGTTCACGCTCTATGGCGTGGACTGTTCCGTGCTTGTTGTACGTGAAGGTCGCTTGGCGGTAACCTGATGAAAAGGCAAGTACGGACGGTACACGCCTTTTTTATGACCCGAAGATATGAAAATATTTAATAAAGTCATTGCAATAATTTCACTTCTATTTATATTTAATGCTTGTTCAAAGAGTACTGATGATAATAGCGGTTCGGATACCAGTGAGCTTATCAACATACTCAAGTCGAATAAATGGATCATGCGAGATGCCTCCTATGGTGAAGGAGGTAAAGATCATGCTTGGTTGGATGTTGAACATACAACTCTCTATTTTACATCTAATAGAGAGGGAGTTGTGTATTGGGTTCAAAGGGACTATGATACAGACTTAGGAAACCATAAAACGTATGACTACAAGAATTTTACATATACAGTTTTTGGGAAAAACATAACCTTGAATGCAGAAGATGGAACAAATAATCTTGTATATAGTGGAAAGTTTCTAGCAGAAGGTAGCAACATATATGAAAAGGCAGCAATGGGGAGTGGAGACTATGAACTGTTAGAAAAAATTGCACCTAAAACAGGTTCTTGTGGAACTAGTATGACTTTCAGCTATTCTCCTAAGACGCGTGAATTAAGAATAAGCGGTAAGGGAAAAATGAAAGATTATACTGTATCAAGTCAGCCTTGGCATAATTACGATATAGAAAGCGTAGTCATTGAAGAAGGTTGTACGTATATAGGCAAAAGTGCTTTTGCTGGATTTTTTAGATTGGGAACAATACAACTCCCAAGTTCTATTTTAGAAATCGGAGACGAAGCTTTTGCGGAAACAACCATTACAAAAGTATCAATTCCTGATAATGTAGAAATTATCGGAAGTGGAGCTTTTTTGAATTGCAGTTATCTTCAGAGGGTATATCTTAGCAAAAATCTAAAAATAATTGGTGATGGAGCTTTTGCTGGTTGTGCTATAAAGCATCAAAATCTTACACTTCCAGACAATGTGGAAGAGGTGGGGGATAATGCTTTTGCTGGATGGCAAGCAGGTACTCTTACACTCAACGAAGGACTTAAGATTATTGGTATGAGTGCATTTATAGGTGTAAATGGAACGGTTAAAATACCAAACTCTGTGGAAAGTATAGGCTTCTTAGCCTTTGATGGTGCATTTTCTAAAGTTGTGATAGGTACAGGGCTAAAGAAACTTAGCAAAGGGGCCTTTGGAGGAAATCTTTCTTCTGGCAGTATGTATGTAAATCTAGGTGTCCCTTTAGATGTTGAGGGCGATATTATGGCTAGTGATAATCAATATCGATGGACTTTATATGTACCAAAAGGTTCCAAAAATGTATATAAAGCCAATCAATATTGGCGAGGTTTTAAATCAATTATTGAAGATAAAGAACTTGTCTCGGGTAATGGAGCTCCTGATGAAACCAACAAGGGGGAAGATAATACTGGAAAAGACGAAGGCATAAAAGTCGATTATAAGAATCTGACTTATAAAATTAATGGCAAGGAGTTTAAGATGATACGTGTTGATGGCGGTAGCTTAAAACCTTACTATATGATGCAAACAGAGTTACCTCCCGATGGACAATTTCAGATAGGAGATTTTGATTTAGGAATGTTGAATAAAGTTAATGATGGTGGAGTTATAAAGTCGGAAGTTAGTCAATTTCTAGAAAAAATATATGAAGTTACAGGCTTGGTATTTAGATTGCCAACAACTGCAGAATGGAAGTTTGCTGCAGCCGGGGGAAGTAAAACCAAAAAGTACGTTTATAGTGGCAGTGACGATATAGATGAAGTGGGATGGTATGCAAGGAACAGCAAATCGGTTCATGATATAGCTTTGAAAAAGCCAAACGAATTAGGCTTTTATGATATGTCGGGAAATTATCAGGAATTGTGCAATGACACAGAAGATGAAACTTTTATAGATGGACAGATTTGTGGCGGAAATTGGTCTTTACCCGCTACAGAATGCAAGTCTACTAGTATGAAAGATAGTCCGACAGCAGGTTACATACCAGGAACTCGTTATAGGGAAAAAGGTGCGTTTAATCCTAAATATATAACAGTTCGTTTGGTTTATTCTGAGCCATAAGTTGAAAGTTAGTGGAACAAAATAGGAAAGTAGTAATATATTTAATTTAGAAGTTGCGCACGACACGAAGATAGTGTAGGTATTTAAGAAAAAGTTACAAATGGCTTTGTTTGCATTCTTGTTTGCCTTTGTTGGGGCAGTGGTAGTAAGTTGCAGCTCTAACGATGATGAGGATTCGGGGTCTTTGTCTGGCAATGAGGATTTGGTTGGTTACTGGATTCGTTATGAAGACAATGATCAGCTTATGGAAGAAATTGCTTTCTTTGCTGATGGTACCTGCAACTATGAAGAGTCGTATGAGCCAGACGACAGTAGTGAGGATTCTGAGTTTGAATTTGCAGAAGGCACTTATACTGTTAATGGGGATAAGTTGAGAATGAAGTTGAAATTTAATGATGAGACGGAGATTTGGACTTATACCATAAAGTCTGTTGTAAAAAACAAAAAGCTTGTATTGACAGACGAAGATGGAGACTCTTATACCTTTGATTATTTCAAAAAGTAAGATTTATGAAGAAAATAATGCATTTGTTGTTAGCAGCTGTCATATTTCTATTTACTTCTTGTGGTAGTTTCGGTGAGGGGATACTTGCTGGAATTGGAAACATAGGAGGATATGGCGGTTATGGCAGTAGCTACGTGGCTCCATCTGGTGCTGGCTCGTCAGGTAGTTCCCATAGTTCAAGCTATGGTCGTAGCAGCTCTAGTGGTTCTAGTTCATCTACTTCTAGAGGAAAGACTTGCCACATCTGTCATGGAACCAAGAAATGCTGGACTTGCGGTGGAAACCGAACCTACATCAATCCGTTAACTAATAAACGCATCGCTTGTCCTAATTGCACGAATGGTTGGTGCAGCAGATGTAATGGTACAGGAAAGTTGTAACGCTAAGAGACCGCACACCGCATAGACAGCATCGTATTTTATTATATATCAGCAAGTTTACAGCTATGCGGTATTGCTCTAACACCACACGACACTATATGTCTGTTTTTTGAAAGGCAATGCACCTTTCATCATTCTGGCTAGGTGTAGTGTACGTGTGGTCTCTGTACAACAATCATTTCATCCCCCATATCGGCAAGACCCCAATCCTCATCGCTTCTCGCTCAAGGGTATCTCGCTGAGAGAAAGTGATGATTTTTCCTCGATTGCAGCCTATAACTGAGCAGGCTGCAATCAATCCCCCCACCTCTCTTTCGATGTTATCCTCATTCAATGCCCAGCAAACTTGTATCAACTCTGCCACATGCTCACCCTTTTGCACGACAAAGTCACATTCCTTCGACTCATTGAAGTAGAACACCCTGTCCTCTTCCCCAAGTGTTCTCTCCAAATTGAGATAAACGATGTTCTCCAAAGCCTTGCCTGCGTCCTCGTTTTCTGGCAACAGCACGGCGTTGCGCAGGGCGATGTCTGCCATATAATATTTGGCAGGAACGGTGCGTTGCTTCACCATCGACTTGTCGTATTTCTCCACCTTGCGAAGCATAAAGATGTTGCAAGCGTAGTCGAGCCACAGGTAAAGGGAATCCTTGGATACCTTCAAACCTTGAGACTTCAAGTCATTATAGATGTTGTTTACACTGGTTGGCTTCGTGAGATTGTTCATCACACGCTTAAAAAAATATCGTACTACCGAAGGGGATGCCCCGATGTGATAATGCTCTATCATATCTCGGAAGAGCATGGTGTTGAAGTAAGACTGCAATATCTTGACCTTCTCCATCTTGCTCTTTTCGAGAACCACCTCAGGAAAACCTTCCTCTTCGCAATAGCCACGGAAGGCGACAGCCAACTTTGCCTTGCCTTCCTCGCTAAACTGATTGACCTTGATGCCCTTGAACGCCAAGAATTCCTCAAAGTTCAAGGGATATTCACGATACTCGTCTGGCCAACCTCACAAGGCGGAAGCCATTTCCTCGGAAAGCATCTTGGCAGTGCTGCCCGTCACAAAGATGTGCTTGCTATAGTTCTTGTACACTCGTTGCACGAAGAGTTCCCATCCCTGTATGAGTTGTATTTCATCGAAAAACATATACACATCCTTGTGCGATGTCTCGGGATACATCTCACGGTAAGCTTGCAACAACTCATCGAAGTTTTCGGGCGAGATGGAGATGAAACGCTCGTCGTCAAAACCCACATAGAGGATGTGCTCCCTTAGGACTCCTTTGCTCCAAGAGGCGATTAATCGTAAGCCCCAGCAATGATGACTTTCCACAACGGCGAATGCCGGTTACTGTCACGATGCGATTTCCATCCAACGGAAGTTGGGTGCTTCTCTCCTGCAAATCCAAGGGCAGTTCCTCTTGGTGCAAGGATATGATTGACTGAAATATGCTGCGTAATTCCATTTCTCGTACCTTGTGTTACCTTCATTTATTATTAATATGCAGAATCCTGCAACTCGGCTGCAAAGACACGAAGTTTCCTTCTAAAAAGGAAAGAAAACGGCGATTATTTCCTTTCGAAAAGGAAACTTATCGCTTCTTTATCCAAATCTGCTTCTTTTCTGGCTTGTTAATAGTCCTCAATGTATCCCTTGGTAAACATATCATACGACAAGGCTTCCAGTTCAGCGAGCGTCATGTGCTCCACGGAATGCTCTATCTTGCGAATCAACTCGTCTCTCTTGAAATCGTCGTTATCGCTCAGGCGCGATGTAAATCTATTGCTCATCTTTAAGAATGTTAAGTGTTGAATGTTAAATGTTGAATTGGGCATACGCCACTAAATCTGTGTCATCTGTGAATTGAAAATCGCTGGGATAATTACATCCGCTCATAGGTATTGATGATGTTTCCATCATACGCTTCATGGCTCACTAACCGGATGTTATGAGGAAGCTTGGGTGCTGCTGTTCCGGCAGTTACCACGTTTTCCACAGATGTGGATAAAGATGTTTCTACCCTGATTTCATCCCATAATCCGGCATCGAGGAAAGCCTGATGGGTGATGGCTCCACCTTCTACTATCAGCGACTGCACCTTATTATTATATAGGTACTGCATCATCTGCTTCAACACCTCTTCCTTTCCCTTGGAGAAATCCAAGCCCTCGAAACAAGGATGATGGCGATCGATGACCAGTCGCATCGGATCCTTTCCGCTCCAATCTCTTACGTTGAGCTGGCTATGGTCACGCTCGTCGGTAATTCTACCCACCAGGATGGCATCGTTCTCGGCACGAAGCTTATGCGAAAGCATCTTGGTAAAAGGCGACGAAATCGCCATTCCCTGATAATTATTATCCAGAAAACCATTCGCAGTCTGCGCCCATTTCAGGATGATGTATGGTCGCTGATGGGTATTGAAAGTGATGAAACGCTTGTTCAGTTCGAGGCATTCCGCCTCTAGAACACCCACCGTTACCTCGATGCCTGCCTCACGAATTTTCCGGATTCCCCGACCCTGCACCTTGGCGAAAGGATCCACGCAGCCACAGACACATCTCCTTACACCTTTTCTTACGATAAGGTCGGCACAAGGAGGCGTCTTGCCATAATGAGAACAGGGTTCGAGACTCACATAGATAGTGGCTTGGCTTAACAGATGCTCATCTTCAGGCTTAACAGAAGCAAAGGCATTAACTTCAGCGTGCCCCTCGCCACATCTTACATGATAGCCCTCGCCAATGATCCTGCCCTCATCGCTCACGATGACGGCGCCCACCATCGGATTAGGCTTCGCATTCTGCCTGCCGTTCTTAGCCAACTGCAGGCAACGGCGCATGAACATTTCGTCAATCTCCTGCTGGCAAAGCGGTTCGCCCGTCAGCGGATTCAGAAAAGATACTTTATTTTGTTTCATAATTCAACTTTTCTTTGTTTTTCTTACTCATTTTCGATAAAATGTCGTACCTTTGCTCTCAAATCAAATTGCAACAAGCAATATCAAATCGCAACAAGCAATATCAAGATGAAAACGTATCAGCAACTTTGGCAATCCCTCACCCCACTTTATGATGCTGGCGAAGCACAGGCTATCGTCCGCACCGTGCTTGATGTGAAGTACGGAATGACTCTGACCGACATAATCTGCGGCAAAGTTAATGAAATATCTGCAGATGAGGAAAGAAAACTGGAAGAAATTATCATAAGACTGCAAAAAGGAGAACCTGTGCAGTATGTTTTGGGCGAAGCCGACTTTGCGGGAAGGACCTTTCACGTGGAGCCAGGCGTGCTGATTCCAAGACCGGAAACCGCAGAACTCTGCCAATGGATAGAGAAGGATATGATCGAAAAATCAATCGTTTCTTCGGAAGATTCTCCAGAAGATTCTTCGGGAAATTCTCCTCAGGCGACAGACGACGCCAGGCGGATTCTTGATATTTGCACAGGTTCCGGCTGCATTGCCATCACATTAGGACTCAACATTCCTAATTCTGAGGTTACAGGATGGGATATTTCGGAAGATGCCCTCCGAATAGCACAAGGAAATGTGGAAATGATGAAAGCCGGAAATGTCAGAATAGAACATCAGGATGCATTGGCTTTGCCAAAAGCAGCGAATACAACGGAAATATCTGATTCAGAACCAGATTCTTCTCCATCCAAAGACTGGGACCTCATCGTGAGCAATCCTCCTTATATCTGCGAAAAGGAGAAAGCAGATATGGAAAAGAATGTGCTGGAGCACGAACCGAGCCTCGCCCTCTTCGTTCCCGATGAAGATCCTCTGAAATTCTACAGAGCCATCGCCGAATATGCATCTTCAACACTCAAATCCGGAGGAGCATTATACTTCGAGATTAATCCTATCTACGAAAAGGAGACCCGGGAAATGCTGCTAAAACTTGATTTCAAGGATATAGAAACCAAGGAAGATGCTTTCGGAAAGAAGAGAATGATGCGAGCTATAAAATAGTCTATTAGATAAGCGGATTGCAAATCCGCAAAATAATAGGGTCGAACATTTTTTGACGCCGGATTGCAAATCCGGCGGAACGCCTAGCGGAAGACAACGCCTGGCGATTCCAGAAAGTCCACCGCCAGGCGTCCCTGCGGATTTGCAATCCGCAGTAAAAAAAGGTTCGACTTATCAAAACCAGGGG
>ERZ1026856.1601-NODE-1601-length-11113-cov-11.282963_pt1 | contig 11113 bp, 8 predicted proteins | sample MGYA00380158_ERZ1026856 | MGnify/ENA primary metagenome ERZ1026856 (study PRJEB33269, sample SAMEA4719794) | human gut metagenome | biome: human-associated habitat; feature: organic feature; material: feces | place: Cameroon | collected 2013-10 ... | reverse complement strand
ATTTATATTGGAAAAGAAATAGAAAAATTGTACATACGAGTTTAGAAAAACTTTTTAACAAAAAGCCCCACAAGCATTATGGATATGCTGTGAGGCTTTTTGTTGTTGTGCGTTAGAGGGTTACTTTTTAAATCTAGTAAACATGTACTATGTGAACATAGTTTTTTGTGCGATACGTGGAAAATCTGAAAAGTAATGAAAATGAACAATTAAATGAGAATATTTAAATTTGCTCTTTTTGGCAGGGTGTGTTATAATCCTTGTATACAAAAAACAGAGGTAATACAATATGGGTAGTAATAACGATATTTCATTAAAAGCATTAGCCAAGATTAATCTGGGGCTCGATGTTGTGAGGCGCAGAGAGGACGGATATCATGAGGTCCGTATGATTATGCAGACCATTCATCTGTATGACAGGCTTGATATCAAAAGGACAAAGGAGCCGGGCATACAGATACAGACCAATCTGTCTTTTCTCCCTGTAAACGAGAACAATCTCATATACAAGGCTGCAAAGCTTCTGATGGATGAGTTTTCTATAACTGACGGTGTATCAGTGAAGCTGGACAAGCGTATTCCTGTTGCAGCAGGGATGGCGGGGGGCAGTACTGATGCGGCAGCTATGCTTATAGGTGTAAACAGGCTTTTTTCACTGGGACTGACAAAGAGACAGCTTATGGAAAGAGGTGTGCAGATAGGTGCGGATGTACCATACTGTATTATGAGAGGCACGGCGCTGGCCGAGGGCATAGGAGAGGCGCTTAGTCCTCTTCCTCCAATGGTAAAGTGTCCGGTGCTTATTGCAAAGCCGTCCATCTCGGTATCCACAAAATTTGTGTATCAGAATCTGAAGCTTGATGATACGACTATTCATCCGGATATAGACCACCTGATAGATGATATAAAGGCTAAGAATCTGCATGATATCGCAGCGCACATGGGAAATGTCTTAGAGACTGTGACCATACCAAATTATCCGGTGATAGATGAGATAAAGAAGCATATGCTTTCAAATGGCGCGGTAGGAGCCATGATGAGCGGTAGTGGTCCGACGGTTTTTGGTCTGTTTGACGATGAAGATACTGCAAAGAAAGCGTACAAAGCCATGAGAAGCTCACATCTTGCCAGACAGGTGTATCTGACATCTGTATACAATAATCGCAAATAACGTGATATCCGGATAGCACAGCGGGTGCTTTATAGTTACTTTTTTCTTATATGTGAGAATGATAATACAAGAGATAGGAGAAGTTTGATGACTGATAATTTAACTTTAAATATGGATGCATATCTGCCACTGCGTGATGTGGTTTTTAACACACTTCGTGAGGCAATTTTAAAGGGCGAGCTCAAGCCGGGAGAGAGACTTATGGAGCTGCAGCTTGCGTCAAAGCTTGGAGTCAGCCGTACACCTATACGTGAAGCAATCAGAATGCTTGAGCAGGAGGGGCTTGCAGTCACAATGCCGAGAAAGGGCGCAGAGGTTGCCAAGATGACTCTCAAGGATATGGAGGATGTGCTTGAGGTGAGAGAGGCTCTTGATGAGCTTGCAGCCAAAATAGCCTGTAAGAAAATCAGTGATGAGCAGCTTGCGAATTTAAAAACCATAAAGGACGAGTTCAAGAGGAGCATGGACTCAGGAGATGTGAAAAAGATAGCTGAAGAGGATGTGAAGTTTCACGATGCTATCTATGAGGCAACAAACAATGCGAAGCTTGTATCTATGATGAACAATATCCGCGAGCAGATGTACCGCTACAGAGTGGAGTATTTGAAGGACCCAAAGAATTATCCGATGCTTGTGAAGGAGCATGACGCCATCTACAGGGCGCTTGAGTCAAGAAATATGGAGCTTGTGACTACAGAAATGCATACGCATGTGGCCAATCAGGCGGTTGCTGTGAAGGCTGTGATACAAAAGCAGGATGAAGAGAAGAAATAAAACAGAAATATAACAAGATTATAGCAGACAAAGATAATAAAATACAAAATAATATAACAAAACCAGGGGCTGCCGGTCGCACTGATGTGTGAACGGCGGCCTTTTTTAGTGGCTTAGATAATAGCAAAAAATAAGTAATCAGGGATATTTGCGAGCTTGTATGGTCATACTATATCAGGGATTTAGAACGTGACAGGATATAGGAGAGTTAAAGATGACCACAAACATAGATGAGAACATAAAAAGCTTCAGGCAGATATATTCTGACTGCTCAGATATCAAGATGCAGGAGATGTATCTGGGGCGTGATGCCTCAATAAAGTGTTTTGTTGCTTATATTGAGGTGACATGTGAAGGCTCCGGTATCAATAACAGTGCATTTGGACGATTTACCTCATACCTTGAGGGAATAGACCGGGATCAGGTTAAGGAAGTACTCGACAAAAATCAGGCAGCTCTATCTGAATTTGCACATCTGCACACGGTTAATGAGGCGGCCCAGATGATGCTGACAGGAGACGTGATTTTTTTTGTGGATGGTTATCCGGATGCCTTCAAGCTTCCTGATAAGGGATATCCTGCCCTGTCGATTCAGGAGATTGATTCTGAAAAGGTCATAAGAGGCTCCAATGAGGGCTTTGCTGATTCCATAAAGATAAATACAGCACTTATCAGGCGTAGACTAAGGAGTACACGCTTAAAGTGTAAAGAGGTGAAAAAGGGACTTCGCGGACACAGCAATGTGGACATACTATATGTGAGAGACCTCGTAAAACCGGGGCTTGTAGAGGATGTGGAAAGGAATCTGGACAGCTATGTGATAGACCATGTGGGTGATTCGGGAGTCATTGAACAGTTTGCCGAGGTGAAATGGTATTCGCCGTTTCCACAGCTTCAGACCACAAAGCGGCCGGATGTGGCAGTAAATGCGCTCTTAGAAGGGCGGGTGGTGGTGCTGTGCGATAATTCACCGATAGCAATAATACTGCCAACCATCATGAACAATTTTTTAAAAACCGCAGATGATTACTATAACAGAACGATAGCGGCAAGCTTTGCCAGGCTGATAAGGTACGTGGCTGCCTTTATGTCATTTACATTGCCGGGGCTTTATCTGGCGGTCACAAATTTTCATACACAGATACTGCCGACACCACTCATACTGGCGTTTTATGAAGCCAGACTCGGCTGCCCGTTTCCGCAGCTCATAGAGGTGCTAATGATGGAGCTGTCCTTTGAGCTGCTTCGCGAAGCCGGCATAAGACTTCCAGGAGCAATGGGAAACACGATAGGCATAGTCGGTGGCCTCATAATCGGACAGGCAGCAGTGGATGCAGATTTAGTAAGCCCTATAGTGGTCATTCTTGTTGCATTCACCGCACTCTGTTCGTTTGCCATACCGAGTGAGGAGTTTGCATTTTCATTTAGGATACTCAAATTCGCTGTAATAATGATGTCAGCATGGCTTGGATATTTTGGATTTTTAATAAGTCTGATGGTGATACTTTTACATCTTGCAAAGCTCAAAAGCTGTGGTTACCCATACATGATGCCATTTGTGGGCAGTGAGCTGACAGGCGGCGAGGATGAAAAGGACAGTATTATACGATTTCCGCTTCGCAGACTATGGAGGCGGCCTGTATTTGCAAGGGAAAAGGAGTGCAGAAAGCTGAAAGGAAATAATGATGACTAAAAATATGAGTACAAGCTACACATTTGCACAAAACGAAAGCATATCGCCCCGCCAGCTATACAGGCTATACGTCTTTAATCTGCTTGGAGTCGGCACACTGGTGCTTCCAAACAATCTGGCGAAGCTTGGAAAGTATGCTTTTATCTCAATCGCACTCGGAGTTTTCATGGCATGGCTATTTATGTGGATAGTAAGCGAGGTACGTGAACGCAGGGAAACAATATATGACAGAAGCATTGATAAAACAAAATATGCGAAAATGTTAATTTATGATTTAATTATTTCAATATACGAGTTGTCACAGGCCGCATTTCTTGCATGGATATTTGTAAAACTGATACGTGACAGCCTTATACCGGATGAGTCATTTACAGTTGTACTCCTTGTGATAATGGCGGTATGCGCTTATGCACTAAGTGGCGGAGTGGAGTGCCGGGCCAGGGTATACGAGGTAGTATTTTTCTTTGTGCTGATACCGCTTGCCGCTATGCTTTTGTTTGCGCTATCGGATATGAGATTAGACTATCTGATGATTAAGGACAGAGTCGGTGTGGACTTTGGCATAGCGGATATATTTGCGGGCGCATACTATGTGTTTGCAGCATCCATTTCCGTGTTCAATATACTGTTTGTAAGGGAGCGCACTGCCTCACAGATACGAGGGAGTGTGAGTAAAGCAATATTCACATATGCAGGCATTCTTTTTTTATTGTATGCAGTATTGCTTGGAAACTTCGGAAAATATTCACTGTCGGAAATAGAGTTTCCGGCTGTCGTACTGATGAGTGATGTGCAGATAAAAGGCAGCTTCTTCAAGAGGACAGATGCACTGATGCTGTCGGTGTGGTTTTTCACGCTGTTTTCAGTACTCAATATGAGCCTTTATTATGCGGTTTTAAGATGTGAGAATTTTGCTGAAAATACGGGAAAAATTATATTTACATTTAATAAAAACCGGCATTCTTGTAGCAATAAGCAATTTGGCTTTGACAGACAGAAAAGCCATGACAAGGAAAAGAGCACTATTAGAAGCTGGTGCATCATTTTTGTCATAGCAGTCACAGTGACCTTAGCATATATTCTTGAAAGTGGAGATGAAATCGTGAAAAAATATCTTGGATTTTTAATGTGCATAGCGATACCGGTCATAGTAGTGCTGACGATAGGTCTCATGCTCACCGGCTGCAGTGCAGTGGAACTTGAGGAGCGCTGTTTTCCGACACTTGCGGCGGTCGATATTATAGATGTAGATACTGACGAAATAACCGATAAAGAAGTAACTGATAACAAAGCATATGTTAGCCACAGAGATGTTTCGACAAATGAAAATAGCGGATATATAGAGTTCTACTATAACATGGACAAATCATACGAACCGGAATATGCATATGATATCAAAACAGCCGTGGACAGCTTCGAGGATCGGCTGTCACAGAAAGCCGATACCAATCATTTGAAGGTGATTTTAATAGGAAAAACACTTAGAAAAGATAAAGCAGCTTATTCAGACTTCATGGAATATTGCAAGACTTCAAAAAAATTTCCGAGAAACACATATGTGTGCATAGCAGATGATATAAATGATATCTTTGATAACATGGGTGATTATTATGAGCAGAAAATAAATAAGGAGAATCATGAGGATGGTGAACCGATAATTACACTTGGCACCTTGCTGGATGACTATACGAATGAAATTCATGAAACCCGGTAAAATTTTCAAAAAGGATGAATAAACTCGTCAAATAAGGCAATACTTGTTTACATGAGAAAGAAAATAATAATAACAACCATAGCAATAATATCCCTTACGGCAGCGATAGTTGCAAAAAATCATACACCTGCCGCAAACACCAATAGTATAGCGTGTACAGCCGACATGCAAAAATCCATCGCCGGCAAAATCCTGCGTTTCCACGTGCTGGCAAACAGCGACAGCGAAGCAGACCAGAATGTGAAAAAGCAGGTGCGCGATGCAGTAGGGGCTTACATAGAGCCATATCTGCTGGAGTGCGAGAATATCGAAGAAACCAGAGCCACCGTAAATGACCATATGGACGAAATAATAGCGGTATCAAAGGAGACGCTTGCAGCAAACGGTTTTACATATGGCGCATCGGCAGAGCTTACACACACCGATTTCCCGGAAAAGACGTATGGGGACTATACATTTCCTGAGGGAAATTACGAGGCGCTTGAAATAACACTGGGCGATGGAGCCGGTCATAACTGGTGGTGCGTGCTGTATCCAAACATGTGCTTTAGGGGCAGTGTGTACGAGGTGGTGGAGGACGAAGCAAAGGAAAATCTTAAGGAGGTACTCACTCCGGACGAGTATGAGAGCATATTTGACAGTGGAAAATATGAAATAAAACTAAAAATCCTTGATATTTTCAGATAAAACAGTTAGTATATTCATGCTGAAAAAATATATCAAAAGAAAATATGTAATGATTAATTATTAAAGAGTGAATTGATGTAACTATTCAGAATAGAAATATGTGGTTTACAACTGTGAAGGTACTGAACAGTTACGAATTAATTTAAATGTAGAAGAGGATAAGGAGAAAGAAATGACAAAGGATGTAGTAGTATCATTAAAGGGCCTGCAGCTCGCACCGGACCAGCAGTCTGATGCAGTAGAGGTGATAGCCCCGGGAGAGTATTATATAAGAAATAACAAGCACTATGTGCTTTTTGAGGAGATAATGGAGGGTGAGACCCAGACACTCAAAAATATGCTTAAATTCAATGAAAATTATCTTGAGTTCACCCGCAAGGGACCGATGAGCGTACATATGATATTTGAGAAGGGAAAGAAAAACCTGACATATTATTATACACCGTTTGGAAGTATCCAGATAGGTATTGATGCCACAAGCATAGAGGTAAAGGAGACTGAGGACGAGATAAGGGCAGAGGTAAAGTATGCACTTGATGTCAACTATGAATTTGTAGGCGACTGTCACATCAATATAGCTGTGAAGAAAAAAGGCGCAGCAGTCAAAATTGCATAAAAGTCTGCCAAGCCTATGGGGTAAAAAATATATAAAGCATATATGGATAAAGCATATAAAAAACAGAGCATGTGAGGATGAAAGCCATCCCACATGCTCTGTTTATGTACATGAAAATTAAATCATGATATTATTTCTGCTTAGCCTTTTTGGCTGCCTCTTTAGCAGCTTTTCTTTCAGCCTTTGCAGCCTCTTCAGCCTTGAGCTGTTCGTTGGCCTTGCTGTAGTTTTCTGCCATTCTTGCACGGAAGCCTTTCTTCTTCTTAGGCTTCTCAAGAGGTCCTCTGATACCGCGGACAGCTGTGATGTAGATACCGCTGACAGAAGCCTTGACCTCTTTCTTTAAAGGAATCTCATCAAAGATCTGCTCGTCTGCGATAAGAGACATGACTCTTGGTCCGACCTTGGCCTTGACTACAGGAAGCTTTGAGCGGCGCATAAGCTTTGGTGTCTGCTCAATAATCTGCTGTGGGAGACCGGCATCCTTTAGCTTCATACGCTTTTTGTCAATGATTAGCATATTGACTGTCTGTGATGCAGCAGCTATCTGTTCGTCCTGTTCTTCCTTTCTTTTTTGTGCTTTTTTACCGAGGATTGTTAATACTATAAATGCTACCACAAGCACTACTGCGATAACAATAAGTACGATTAATGCTGGATTCAAAACGTATCCCTCCTAAAAATTTGCTTATTTAAATTAATTCTATCAAATATGCTAAAAAAAATCAATCTTTATTGCAAGAATAGGTAAAACCGTAGTATAATAGAACTATATTTTGGAAAAGTCTTTAGAAGACGCAAAGGGGTATTTATTAATGAAGAAAATTGCTCTTTTGGCTGATGGCTGGAGAAGATATGTAATATATTCGTGGGTTGAGGGTATCATGGGAGGCTCTAAAGAGCTGGGACTGGATGTGTGCCTGTATTTTTACAACACCAACGGAACCTGGAGTCAGGATTCAAAGTTTAACAAAGGCGAGTATGCGCTGAACGATTTGCCTGATTTAAACAGTTTCGACGGAGTGGTATTTGACTGCACCAATACGACCAACCTGGATGAGATACAGTATATGGTCAGAAAGCTTCAGTCGGTAAATGTGCCGGTAGTGAGTATCGGGTATAAGGTTGATGGGTTTTACTATGTAGGCAACGATAATAAGAGGCTGTTTCGCAAGGTAATGGATCATATGTACTATGCGCATGGCTGCAAAAGCTTTGTGTTTGCAGGTGGTCCGCCGTATCATTATGAGAACAGAATGCGTTTTGAGGCCTTCAAGGAGGCTTTAAGTGATTATGGCATACCACTTACAGCTGATATGTACATGTTTGGTGATTTTGATTATCAGACAGGCGTCAGGTATATGAGTGATTGGCACGAGAGCAAAAAGCCGTTACCGGATGTCTTTTTATGTGCAAATGACAATATAGCAGCAGGACTGTGTGCGACAGCAGAGGTTCTTGGATACAAGGTACCACAGGATTTTAAGGTCACAGGCTTTGACAATCTGGATAAGGCTGCGTATTTTAACCCACAGATTACAACAGTGGATAACAACAGGGGCAATATAGGCAGAAATGCTCTTGAGATATTTAAGGCGCTTTGGAATGGCACGGGCGATGCTTCTGATAAATACCTTGATTCTGAGTTTATCCCGGCTGAGAGCTGCGGATGCCCTAATACCGGCAGAGTGGATTATCGTAATTACATAAAGAATATTATCAAAGGCTCCGTTGCAAGAGAGCAGGAGGAGGATGCAGTAATGATCCTCCAGAAAGAGCTCGAGGAGTGCAATGAATACTATGATTTGTTTGAGAGATATTCTGACTATATACAGAGCATGAAGTGTGACGGAGTGTATGTGGTCGGTGTTTCTGATCTGGCAGCTGCAAGGAACAATGCACACTTTAGGAAGCATGGCTATGATATTGACGACGAGGTTGTACTCTATGCGGATGACAAGGACAATGGAAAGCTTGAGTTTAAGAGTGTAAATGACCTTATGCAGTACATGCAGAGTGTAGATAAAAACACCTGCTATATGTATTGCTCGCTGCATTTCAGGGACGAGATAGTGGGCTATGTAATACTCAGGAATCCTGAGTTTTTGTACGACCATCCTGAGCAGTTTGATATACAGTCTGCCCTGCTCAAGAGGCTTGAGAATCTTTTTAAGCAAAAGGTACTTGAGAATACAAATAATGAGCTTAAGAATCTCTACAACCATGATGCGCTCACAGGCCTGTACAATCGTGTGGCATGCAATGAGATGGTCATTCCTATGTTTGCTGAGCTTGAAGCTCAAAATGTCGGCTGCACCATAGTATTTCTCGATGTGGATGATTTCAAGGACATAAATGATACCTACGGACACCAGTACGGTGACGAGCTTTTAAAGACTGTGGCGAGGGTGCTTGATGAGCAAAAGCCTGAGGGAAGTATGGTATATAGATTCGGTGGAGATGAATTTATCGTGTTTATCCCTGGGAACAGACATGACACTGCTGAAAAGTATATAAAGCGCGTGTATGATATCATGGAGCAGCACAGCCTGTTTATCAGTCACGGCATCATATATACAAAGCCGGGCAGTGGTAAGAGCTTTGACGATTATCTCGTAAGTGCTGACACAAAGATGTATCAGCTTAAGCAGCAGCGCAAGCAGAAAAAGGATAGCAATTTCTTAAAGGGAGTGGATATTTCATCCGTTCCTATGATGGTTGACAATAATATACAAATAATGGATAGGGAAGGTCATGTGTGCAGGGTATTTGATTTTTTAAAGCTGAATAATGTAAATTCAGTCCGTCTGCGCATATGGAATGAGCCTGATAAGGTGCCGGAGTCTAAGGGGTATTGCAGTCTTACATATGTTCTCGAGATGGCTCATGTCATTAAAAAATACAAAATGCATTTTCTGCTTGATTTTCATTATTCAGATTACTGGGCAGATCCGGGACAGCAGAATAAGCCTGATGCGTGGAAGAATTTAAGCTTTGATGAGCTGAAGGAGGCAGTGCACAAGTACACATATGATGTGCTATACAGATTAAAAATCATGGATTGTGCGCCGGATATGGTTCAGATTGGCAATGAAATAAGGAGTGGTATGCTGTTTCCGGATGGTGCAGTGCCACAGTACAGGCAGCTGGCTGCGCTTGTAAATGAGGGAATCAGAGCTGTCAGGGAGCTGCTCCCGGAGACAAAGGTCATGATTCATCTGGATCAGGGAGGCAGATATAACTGTATTATGCCTTGGTTTGATTCTATGTTTAATGCGGGCATGCTGCCGATTGACGCGATTGGCCTTTCCTTTTATTCGTTCTGGCATGGTACCTTCATGGATTTGAAGGATACTATGAGCAGGCTCATAAAATTATATAATCTGCCGGTTTATATTGTGGAGACAGCTCATCCGTGGAGGCATTGCAATGGAGAGCATATCTCGAAGGAACTCATGGAGACTGCAGGCCTTGATGCAGGCAGCGCAGAGCAGAAGAAGTCTCTTGAAATAATCATGCAGATAGCAGCAGAGGTGTCAAAGGATACCGGAAAGACCGGTGTATACTACTGGGAGCCTGTCGGTGTACCTGGTAAAGGCATGGGAACCTGGTTTGAGAATATGGGTATGTTTGACGAGCATGGCAGGGCTTTGCCGGGCTGGGATGCAATCAGGGACTTTGATCCGAAAAATCCGCCGATTAAAGAGCTTGACAAGTATATTGAATCACTTTATGAGTATGAAGAAACACCGGAGGTGGAGGATTTCATGAAGCTTCTTATGATTCATGGAAATCTAATCTCAAATCCTGAATTTAAGGATGGATTTAATAATTGGCAGATTGAGACAAGCCTCGAAGAAGGACAGTATACACTGGGTAAGGATGGAGTGTTTATCTCTTCAGATGCCAATTTTGACTATTCGATAAGCCAGACGGTGGATATTGAATATACCGGTGAGTATATAGCAGCGGTTGACTATAGAGGAACCAATACAACAGGTGTCGAGGTCGAGCTGTTTATGGATGTGGAGGATGAAAGCGGCGTTCATACATATACAAGCGACATTTTCCCGGATGATATCAGGTTTGTGACACATCTGCTTAAGCCGGTAAGGCTGCAAAAGAATGCAAGGGTGACAGTAGGGCTTAGGATGCATACTCCTCCGGTGTTTGCAAAGATAAAGAAATTTTCACTCGTTGTAATTTAACCTGATATGTGATATTGTAGACAGGTATAGTGTTTTGCGAATGCTTTTTTGCCGTGGCAGGGCATTATACATATAAATAACATGACTTACAGATTTCAGGAGGATTCCAATGAGTGAGAAGAAGAATACAGGTAAGAAGGCAGTCATAGCAGTGATTGTGATTGCACTTATCGTGGTAATTATTGCGCTTGTTGCTGTGATAAGCGGCAAGAGCAAAAAGGGTGGCTCAAAGAGCGCAACAGAGGCAGGC
>ERZ1026856.1595-NODE-1595-length-11137-cov-18.732269_pt1 | contig 11137 bp, 10 predicted proteins | sample MGYA00380158_ERZ1026856 | MGnify/ENA primary metagenome ERZ1026856 (study PRJEB33269, sample SAMEA4719794) | human gut metagenome | biome: human-associated habitat; feature: organic feature; material: feces | place: Cameroon | collected 2013-10 ... | reverse complement strand
AAAAATATATATGTTAAACCTGTTTTTTCTTCAGCCATAAAATCAACCTCCTATAATAATTATTTAGCTACGAAACCAAAAGTATTTGTTAGCATAGCATTTAAATCATCTTCATTTATTCCATTATCAATACAAACATTAGAACCACCAGCTTTCAATTCATTAATAGCTCCAGTTATTTTCTTGCTATTAGTTTTAAGAGATTCATCAATTTTAGTTTGGTATTCATTTTGAATGTCTGTTTTGTTTAAAAATATATATGTTAAACCTGTTTTTTCTTCAGCCATAAAATCAACCTCCTATATAACTTATTCGGCCACAAAACCGAAAGTATTTGTTAGCATAGCATTTAAATCATCTTCATTTATTCCATTATCAACCCAAACATTAGAACCATCAGCTGCTTTAGAAAGCACTTGACCTTCAGTTCCTTCTGTTGTAGGTTTATTTAATTTAGAACCTATATTAGTTGCAACAGTAGTTGCGAAATTAGGGTCATCACCTAAAGCTGTAGAAAGCTCTTTAAGTGTATCTAAAGTTTCTGGAGCTGAATCTACTATTCCAGCTACTTTATCATCCACATATTTCTTTGTATTTAGTTCTTTATCATCCACATATTTCTTTGTAGTTAAATCATTATCCACTGTTGGAGTTCCATCTTGAGATAACTTACCAGCATACCATCCATTACCATTCCAGTCTAATGTATGTGCATTAGATTTGGCTGAAGATGATGCACCATTACCTACTATATGGACATATTTATTAGCAGTATCTGCTATATTATATTTACCTTGAACGTGTTGATTTTGTCCTTGTGCTATTGTTCCAAGCCCTTCAGCGTGTGAACAACTACCTGAAGCTGTTGTTGCGTTACCCTCAGCTATAGATGCTGAACCACTAGCAGTTGTTGAAACTCCACTTGTTGTAGCATATACACCTGTAGCTTTTGTTTTATATCCTGTCGCTGATGCATAACCAGCTGATGCTAAATTAGCTCTACCATGTGAATATGAATAACCTCCTAAAGATCTATTACCGTATCCAATTGTGACTGATCTATCACCTTGTGATAGATTTTGTTGTCCTAATGATATAGAAGCTGCTCCTCTTGCATGAACATCATTACCCATTGCTATAGCATAAACAGCTGAAGCCTCTGCATGTTCACCTACAGCAACACTGAATGGACCAATGTGTGATTTTTTCTGTCTATTCATACTTATACTATTCCAAAATTTTACATCATCACTGAATGCTATATCATCAATAGGTTTTTTATGTTTTATTTTTAATTTTGCTCCTGTCACATTAGTAGATGATGCCCATAACCTAACTAGACATTTATTTTCAGCTGGTTGTTTATTTATATCTTTATCAAATTGTAAGGCACATAAAATTTGATTATCTGGCATAGTCCATGCATCATTATAGTCAGTTTCAAAAGAATCAAATGCATAAAAATAAACTACTTTGTCTGATGACACATATGATAAAAATTCATTCCCACCATATTCAAAATAAACTATTTGACCTGGTTGTATTTCATGTGTAATATCTATGTCAAAGAAACAAGTTGCCCATCCTACTGCAGATGAATTATTTGTAGCATACGTCATTCCCTCTTGTATCTTTTCTAAAGGAGCATCAAAAATAATTTCTTCTACTACACTAGGTTGCATATCATCAACATATTTCTTTGTAGTTAAGTCTTTATCTTCAGTAGGCGTACCTTCTTGAGATAACTTACCAGCATACCATGCATTACCATCCCAATCCAATGTGTGTGCATTAGAACGTATATCTGTATCAAAACCATTACCAACTATATGTGCATATTTATTAACAGTATCTTCTATATTAAATTTACCTTGTACATGTTGATTGTTTGATGATGCTTTAGTCCCATAACCTTCTGCATGTGAATAATTGCCTGAAGCAGTAGTACCACCACCCTCGGCATGAGAGCGTTCACCTGAAGCAATATTACCAGTACCCTCAGCATGCGAAGCAAAGCCTGAAGCAGTAGTATCATCACCTTCTGTATGTGAATAATGACCTGACGCAGTAGTACTATAACCTTCTGCATGAGAATAATAACCTGACGCAATAGTACTATAACCTTCTGCGTGTGAATCATTACCTGAAGCTTCAACATCTGTACCAACTGCATAACTGCCTTCACCAACAGTAGTTCCTTCTTTTCGTCCTAAACTTATACTTCCTGTGAATACAGGATTATCTTTAGGAGCATATTCTTCAGTTAAAATGTCAGTTAATGATTTAATATTACCATCTTTGACTCTATACACTGAATCAATAGATGTATCTAAGCTAAGTTCAACAAATGAACCATCAGCTTGTTTGCGTTTAATTTTATATCTTTTCATAAACTATATTCGCCTCCCAACTTTCTTTAAAATTTGGTCTTATATTAATGTTCATAATTAAGACTTTGACGAATCTAATCGTCAAAGTCATTCAAATCATCAAACATATCTAACCAACTTGGGTCCATATCAGAATTCATATCATCTTCTATAGTACTAAAGTTAGTTGATATATCTTCCACGATTGTTCTATCGCCAAAACGTTCATCTAAAGTATTCATCTGCCTATTAGCCTTACGTTTTTCTTTTTCCATTTTTTCATAATAGTAATCATAATCATAAGTTTGGGCATTTTTAAAATATGCAGCGTCTGCAGGAGACATATGTGCTAGTGTTTGTCTGTATACTCTATTACTTGTCATAGCTGCACGTTTTTCTTGTTCAGTAGGAGGTTTATATCCTCTAACTAAACCATATCTATTTAAGTTTTTACCATAGTAATAAACAAATAGACCTATTAACCATGACATAACACAGTCATCATGTGCACCAACAGCAGCTTGTATTTTACCTTTCTTAAGTTCTAGCTTTATCATATCATCAACAACATTCTTACCAGTTATCAATTGTTTATTTTCTAGAACTATTTGTTCCATTATGCCCATCATAGTTTCTCTTGATTCTTTTCCTGTCCACACACCATGTGCTTTTCTTCTTTGTGCTTCTCTCACCAAGAAACCTTTATTATCTAATTTAGAATCAACTACAGGGCCTATGTGTTTACTATTATCGAAATAAATATTAGGTGCAATTACTGTTTCAAGTAATCCATCTATTATAGAACAACCATTGTTGTTACGTTCTATACACAATATGCCCCTAGGAATAAATTTTCTTATTAATACAAATAAGAATTTCATAAAGTTTGGTGTACTTATTAGTGGTGATTTAAATTCACCAACTATTTTTAAATTGTATGGATGTATTATTGTAACTGCAGAGTTATCTTGACCATAACCTGCAGACACATCGACACCAACTATATATGGTAAAGTTTTATCCAATTTGTCATATAAATCAAGTTTATAAAATTCATTTATCATGTATTCTTCTTTTGGTGATAACACTTTACTCATTTCTTGTAGTGCAAGTAAATCATCTTCTTCAAATGGAGATAAATCACTACTTCTTAGTCTTTGAAGTAATATTTCTCTACGAACTGCAGCAGGTCTATTACCTACAGATTTACAAACTCTTCTAAACCAAGCTTCATCACGACCAAGTTCTTGATAACTATATTCTATATATACTATACCATTTTCACTATTTCTATCTATTATTTCTTTTACATCATCAATATCCATATCATAGAATTTTTCAGTCCATCTATAAGTTCCTTCTAATATTATTTCAGCTTGTGCACCTGCATTTGTATCAGGGTCACCAGGAGTTGAGCTAAATATTCTACAGTATGCTGCATTATTTGCTCTTGCATTATCAGATGCAGTAGTGAATGCAGGACCTGCAGCTTCTACTATTTCAGCTATCCAGTCAGTATATTCAGCTTCGTCCATGTAAGTTATAGGTAATGTGTTACCTCTTCCTAGTTTTCTCGCGTGTTCTTGACTTCTAGCTGAAGATTTAACTGTAATTTTATTTTTAGTCAATGGATTGAATATTTTACATACATTATCAATTTCTTTATCAACTTTACCATCAGCATCGACAACTTCAACATTCTTTAATTGTAAATATGATGGTAATAAATCTCTTTGGTCTTTTAGTCTTTCTAGATTTTCTTTTGATGCATCCAAATCTTTATTGAATAGTGCAATATGTGAACTAGTTGTACCAAATAAGAATGCGTGATTTAAATTAGCTAATATACCTTGAGTCTTTCCTATCTGTCTTGGTATATTAACCCAGTTATCAATATTATTTACATAGCACCATGTAAATGCTAAATTTGCTCTATTTAATTGATAAGGTTTACCAGGACCCCCTGCATCTGGTATTCTAACAACTTCTCTTAAGAAATACCAGATATTTCTAATGCATTCAGTTATTATCTTACAAACCATTTCATCAGATATATAACTTGCATGTGGGTCTACACCTTGTAGAGATTTATCATATAATTTTAAAAAGAATTTATTATTTTGAATACCCAAACGTTTTAAATCGTTTGCAGTTTGAATGAAAGATAGGTTTTTAGTTTCCCAGTCATAAATATATGGCTGGTCAATTACAATCCCTCTTCGAACCTTATGTTTCCTAGGCGTCGAAGAGGGCTCTTTTACTTTTATATTAGCATCATCAGTATCAATCAATTTATTTATCCTTCATATCCTTTAGGATATTTAATAAATAAACCATATCTTTCTTCTGGTATTTTAGCTTCTTTAGCTTGTTTTAATAATTTAAGAGCACTATCCTTATAAGCTTGTATTGTACTTCTAGATTGTGTCACTCTGTCATTTTTACCATATTCTAGTAGCATTAATGCATAGTCTGCTTTATCTAGTTCATCATGTATACATTCTATTACATACATCTTATCATCAACAGTATTTATATTTGCAATTTCAACTTCAAATATATCTAAATCTCTCATTTTACATGGTTTCACTCTATTGTATTTATCTAGCAGTCTAGTAACATTATTAGCCGCTTTAGTTAAACCATTGATTATGAACGATTCTATTATAAGTGTATTTGTATTTTGAAAATCACCGTCTGGCTCTTTGAATATCATATGATTCAAATTAGTTGCAATTGTTTTAACTACGGTTGAAGGATTTCTTTTCATCTCAACTTTAAGAGCTTTATATAATTTTCCTCTTCTCATAGTTAGAGAGTTTATATTATCAAAAGACCAATTAGTGACCATAGTTAATTCATTTGCTTTTTCATCACAAGTTTTATTAACCATATCATTTTGACCATACATGATTAATTTTTCTATGAAATTATATAACGCATCTCCATATCCACATTTAAGAACATATTTATCAGCATAGAATTCTCTTTCTAATACCTGATTGTATTTAAGTTTTCCAAAGTTACGTTTGAAAAATGATTTATTTGAACATGCTTCTATTAATGGGAAAGACATTACATATCCTATAACATCACGTTTAATATTTCCATCATAGAATATATTTCTAAATCCTAAATCTTGTTTAAAGAAATTAACTTTAAATATTTTCAAGCATGATTTAGGGACTTCATCAGATATAACAACATGACCAATTTCATGTAATAATAACGCAGTTAATTCGTCAGCTTGTATATCCATATTAATATCGTCAAATAATAGACTATCTATTTCTATACACCAACTATCTATTTGATTCCACCAATCAGTTAATTCCTCTTGTGACATATGCTCATTTAAAGACATTCTTTGTGCAATATCCATTAATTTAGATGGAGATGGATATATATTCATCCCAAAAAACACATTTGTTTTATTCTTAATTATTTCTATAGTGAACGTTTTACCATACTCCCTTCTAAGAGTATTTGATATTGCTAATAACGAACTATTAACATCTTTTTTATATTTAATTTTAGTAAAGCATTGTTCAATATAACTACTATTTGCTTTATTCATCTTATCACCCCTTTATTTAAAATTATGTGATACAACTCTTTTAATTAAGAGTTGTATCACTTGTTATCTATTTCTTACCATTAAGGTCTTGGGTCTATTCCAAAATCATTACCCACTAGTAACATTTGTCCTTGAACTGGAAGTAAACTTTCAGTTAAGTATCTATGAGTACCCATGATATTTGGAGTAAGTGGAGTTAATGGATTTCTATACATATTTTCTATATTGAAGCTGTATTTGAAATGTTTGAATGTTAATTGTTCATCAGTAGTAGGATAAGCTACTATTCTTATACCTGCTTCTTTAGGAACTTTTAATGAAGAAACTACATGTATTCTAGTTCCTGATTCAGTAACAACACCAAATTTGTAGTCTAATACTAAACCACCAACTTTAGAACCTTCATCGAATTTCCAGTCAACTGAAGCGTTGAATAATTCTATTATAGTTGGATGACCATATACTACGAACATTAAATCTGTAGTTTTTAATTTGTCTTTTAATTCAGATAATAGTCTATTAAATCTGAATTTTAATTCTGATTCAATGTATTCAGATTGAGTTACAGCTAAAGTTGAACCTGGAACGCAGTTAAATGTTGCAGTTTCAACAAATCCGCCAGTATATCCAAATGGTAAATCAGTTTTATCTTTCCATATATCTAAACTATTTTTTAAATAACTCATTATATGAGCATCTTCAAATTGAGTTAAAGTAGAAGACATATCAGCTATAGCTTCAGGAGTTACATCTATACCTAATAAAGCTTTCATATCTTTTATTTTTTCAATAGTTAAAGCTGTATTTATTCTTTCTCCTTCTCCTATATGCCAAGTAACTGTTTCTCTTTCTCTATCTAATTCGATAGTTTCATTATTATTTTGATTTGATAAATGCCCACCAAATTGAACTTGTTTTATTAAGCTACCAGAAGTAGCAACAGTTATTGTACCATGATAGTAATCAACTGTACCAGTTAATACTTCTTCTACTACATCGCCACTTTCTTTTACATGTTTACATCTATAAGTTATATTATTATTTGAAGAATAATCAGGTTTTATATCTAAACCGTTTTTTATTACTTCTTTTCCATCTACTTCCATTTTTATTGCTTGTATACAGAAGTCATGAGCTAATTGGTCTCTAGTTTCTAATGTACCACCAGATTCATTCATTATAGCTAAATCTTGCATTGGTAATGTACCTGTTTCAGGATACCATTTATCAGAAACTTTTTTACCTTTAGCTTTTTCTGATACTTCTTTATAACTTTCGTCATAGAATATTTCTGGGATATAGTATTTTTTACCAGCTTTATCTTTTAAGAATTTTCTTTCAAAAGCTATTTTTATAACAGGTTTTGAAGGAACTTCTGTCATTACTATATCTTTACCGTGACATTCTATATAATTTTTCTTTAATATAGGAAGTGTGTAACCAACTATTGGAGACATTTGACCAACACCGTAGTTTTCTGTGATGATCTCGTCTTTTGTGTTTTCGAATAATTGATCTAATTTTTCTGGCATTAGATTTAAGTATTCATCATTAAAGTCAGCTTCGAACACATCCCCTAAAAGTGCTTCTTTATATTGTTCACAAAGAACATCGTTTTCTAGTATATCTCTAATATTATTTAATGGGTCTAATCCAAATTGTGTTTTGAATCCTTCCATTAAAGAATTTATACCATTTTTCCAATCTTCGTTTTTAGACTTTGCAAAAGACCCTATAACTTTTGCAGGAGCGTCATTATTGTTATCAATATACATACTATATTCGCACATCCTTTCTTTAAATTTAATATTTTATTTATTTGTTTAATCATTTGACTGCAATTCTCCACTTTTCTTAATAATTTCTATATTCACTTTCACACATTCTAAGAATAAGTTGAATTGATATAAATTAAAAACATATGATTTTTTAGTAAAATCATGTGTAATATATTCATATAATACGTTATTCATATCAGACAAATTTTCGATTACTTGCAAATAAACTTTACTCTTTAATAACGTTGTTTTAGTAACATTATTTAATTTCTCTATCATATTTTTAGTTGTATAAAATAATTCAATAAAGTCCCTTATTAGATAAGTATTCTTACTTTTATCACCATTATCTTCTGGTGCCTCTTCTTCAGATGTGTCATCTTCACCAGTGTCTGCGTCTGGATCAGCTTCCTCATCACCAGTGTCTTCACCTTCAGCACCTTCATCATAATCAGTCGCATCCATATCATCATCTTCAGTATTCTCATCATCATTATTTTCATCTGCAGTTGGGTCGTCTTGTGTATTATCATCAGTATCATCCCCATCAGTTGCATCTTCAGTATAGTCAGTTGCATCATCATTCATATCAGCATTCTGTGCATCTGCTTGTGCAGCTTGAGCCGCAGTTGGTGCATTATCCAACTGTCGAGCAGCAGCTTCATAATCAGTCGCAGTATCATCACCAGGAGCCTCAGTTACAACTTTCATCTTATTTTTGTATTTTTCCAATTCATTATTAAAAGTCCAACCAAACATACAAGTCACCTCTCTAATAATAACGTAGACCGTATTTGATTCTCGTTATTTCTTTTTGTAAGGTAGATTCAATTCTCATTAATTGATATTTTTTCTTTTTATCATTTTCACTTTTTGCATCTTCAATTTTTTCTTTACACAGTTTTAAATCAGTTTCTAATTCCAATAATATTCTTTGTTTCTCTCTTTTTTCAGTTCTATCTAATAATTCTTTTTTACAAAGTAATCCTATTGCAACTATAATTGCTGCAGTAGCTGGACCAAATAGTGCAGCAGCACCAGATGCAGCACCTAAAGATATAATAGAGGATTTAATAAATCTACTCAATTTAAATTGAGGTCTTCCTTGTAATAATTTATCACGTTTTAAATCTTTTCCTGTATTGATTATATCATCCATTTTTCTATTTGCAACATCAGACACTTTATCATCAACACGTTTCATGTTTTTAACTACAGTATCTTTATGACCATTTAATGTATGATTAACTTCTCTTAATTTTTTTTCAGCAGCTCTAGTCATTTTTCTAGCAGTTGTGCCCTCCATAACGTTATCAATATATTCAAATCTAATACAATCTCTAGTGAATGCAATAAATTGTTCCATTGTAATATCGTTATCATCAAAGAACATGTTACGAGCTCTATCTTGAAATTCTAAATAGTCTTGCATCTCTTCTTTTGTTACTTCATACTCACTTTTTAAGTGTTTATTTAATGGCTGTTTTGATGTTTCTGTTTCAGCATGAGATGGTTTTTTCTCAATTTGTTTTTGCTTATTTGCCAAGATTTTATTAACATTAACTTGATATTTCAATTATCTCTACCTCCTTATATTATTTCATTTCTTTTAAATTATTAATTAATTGTTTAATTTTAATATATTATACCCAAATATCCTTATTGATACGAAGATATAAAACATAGTATTAAATACTTAAGCTTAAATAAAAAATATAAGGAGGGCGAAAAATACATGGAATATTATGAACCAGTTGCAATGTATGTAATGGAACAAGTTACAGAACCAAATAAACCACAAAACATTGTCAAATGTACAGACAATGGTTTATTTTATGTAAAATTTGATGCAGTTATACAATCATTAGATGTATTTAATAGAAATAGAAGATTATACACTAATGCTGCTATAACTGAGTCATTACAAGCTGACCACATAATAGAAATGATAAGAGAAAAATCTTGGTGTGGTGAGGCAGGACATCCAAATACTAATGACCCTAAACGTATAGTAACAATTGACCCTAAATTAATATCACATAAAATATGTGATACTTGGACTACTGGAAATTTATTACATGGTGCCATAGAAACATTAGATGATGTTAATGGATTCGGTAGAAAAATGACTAACTTTGTATTACAAGGTGGAGAACCTGCATTTAGTTTACGTGCACTATGTCCTTTAATTAAGAAACCTGATGGTTCAGCTATATGTGCTAAAAAAGGACATATAGTAACTTATGATTGGGTTATATTACCAAGTCATAAAGAAGCATATAGAGATAAATCAAGACCAGTAAATAAAGTATATCAAACATTAGAATCATATGGTAATACTGTCGGTGATGATTTAATACCAGTAAATGAATCTGCTTTAGTGAATTTCATAAAAGAAGAATCTAAAAACATAAAATTAGTTTCAAGTTTAACTGAAATAGCATGTGAAAATATGACATTAACAGATGATGCCAAATTTGCTATTTTAAATAATGGTAATGACACTGTATATGTGAAAATAGAAGATAAAATAAAACATGATGTTCGTAATTATATGAGTCGTTTTTAATAATATATGAGATACTTCGGTATCTCATATATTATTTTATTTGTCAACTCACATAATTGTAACTAAAATTTTGGAGGTAATAAAATGGAAAATATGGATAAGATAGTTTCGGATTTAGGTTTCGAATATTTAGTCCCAAAAATAGTTGACTTATGGCATAAAGGAAAATTAATTTTAGTAAAATATGAAGAACACATTTTCACTAGTATTATAATAGATGAAATTATGTATATGGATAAATCAGGAAGACATACATACATCATAAGTAGATGTAGAGAAGAAAAAAACACAATTTATAGAATAAATGTAATTGAAAATGTAGATAAAAAAGCAAATGAAACTTTATGGTGTGAAAACCCTAAAGTCTCTAATGGTGCAGTGAATAGACTTGAATTCATAATAAATAGAACTATACAAATGACTGAACTAAATGATATATACAGAATAGGAAGAGCTACTGAAGAATATAATAGATAGGAGGGTGTTGCGAATGTTGGATAGAAAAGGAATAACTCGCAAAATAAGAAATCAGTCAGATGAACTATTTAAATTTGTCATTAAATTAATTACTGAGTTGCACGAAAGTGGTGATTTAGTATTAATTGAATTCTCTGAGAAACAAATACCAAACGGCTCATTTAAAACGGCGAGATTTAGATCAAAAAAATCAGATTATGAATTCAATTTTGGAAATACCAAATTAAAAATTGACAATATGGACCATTATGCATATGATGTAGACATTTTTAATGAATTCGGTACACGTATTATGTGTTTTACAGCATATAATCCATTGACTTTTAGCACATTCAAATTGGAAGATTTAATTAAAAATATATAATAA
>ERZ1026856.1587-NODE-1587-length-11181-cov-4.060938_pt1 | contig 11181 bp, 9 predicted proteins | sample MGYA00380158_ERZ1026856 | MGnify/ENA primary metagenome ERZ1026856 (study PRJEB33269, sample SAMEA4719794) | human gut metagenome | biome: human-associated habitat; feature: organic feature; material: feces | place: Cameroon | collected 2013-10 ... | reverse complement strand
TCGTGGAAGCGGAGAAGGATCTGACCCTGCAGTTTCGCGGAAGCCGGAACCAGAGGATTCTGGAGCTTAAAAAGCTGCGGGAGCAGGGGGAAGGGTATCGGCGGGAGTTACAGAAACCGTTGCAGTAACCGATTAAGAATGCTTTTTACTTAAAAATAGGATCACCAAAAAGAGCTGTCACAAAAGCCGGTGCAAACCGTCGGTTGACAGCTCTTTTTTTGCGTGCGATCCGCACATGAAATCACTTGTTTCCGAATGTTTAATACATTCCATCGTAAGGATCTTCTTCCTCATGAACTTCAAATAGATCGCCGGGCGTACAGTCCAGTGCGGAGCAGATGCGGGCGATGGTGCTGAAGCGGATGGATTCAGTTTCATTGTCCAGAATCCGGCTGGCATTTTTATAGCCAAGCCCGGTCATGGCGATAAAACGGTATTTCGTCAGACGCTTTTCAGCCAGAAGTTTATGAATGCGAAGTTTAATCGTGACAGTTTTCAATTCGGAATTTCCTCCTTTGTATACACACAGTGTTACATTAAATATAAAGGATTTTCAATGTGCGGATAACTGACTTAAACAATAGCTGATGTATAGGAAACTAAAGGTACATTCAAAAAACTGTTGGGGTGGTTCAGGTATTTGCTATGGGAATCTGCAAAAACTCTGGTTTGCGGGGTAAAAAAAGAACTGCCAGTTTCATGACAGTTCTTACAAAACAAGTAGATAAGTAAAAAAGAATGGCAGCTGTGAATTGTCATTAAGGCGTCTCACTCCCCCCATTCCCCTCCGCATAAAACATCCGGTACTGCGCCGGGGTGATGCCGATCTCCTGCTTGAATACGCGGATAAAATAGGATGGGATCCGCAGTCCTACCATCTCACCGACCGACTGGATCGTGGCGTCGGAGTGGAGGAGAAGCTGGGAGGCGTGTTCGATCCGCAGCTTTTTCAGATACTGCATCGGGCTGGCGCCGTATGCCTGGTGGAAGCTGCGGATTAGGTGGGACGGGCTGTAGGAATACTGGCGCGCCAGATCGTTTAAGGAGATCTCCTCCGTGTAGTGGGCGTCCAGATAGTCGCGCAGCGTCCGGGCGATACTTTCCTTCTCGCGGCTGTAGCAGTACGGCGCATAGAGAACCTGAAGAAACTCGATGAAATCATTCTGGATCTCAAACGGCGTCCGCACGGAGGATGGAAAGCTCTTTTTCTGTGTGTATTTGCTGAAAGAAACCAGGTTCATCCGCTGCAGATACTTTTCCAGCTTCTCCCGGTTGGCTTCCGGCACGGTGCCGGTGCGCGGCAGGGAGAGAATGAAATTCTGCGGCGAATAGTAATATTTCGGCGCGGCGCGCCGGGTCACATTGTCCGGGTAAAATTCATCGGACAGGCTGTATTTGCCGTTGGTATAGAAATGTACCCAGCTCGTCGTGGTCTTTTCCTGGCAGACGCGGCTGCCGCGGTGCGGGGTATCGGGGGTAATGATAAAAAACTGCCCGGCATTCAGTTCAACGCGGAACGGCTCCTGCTCGAGATATAAAGTTCCGCTGTGAACATAGATAAGATCGAAGACATTTCGGATCGTCCGGCGCTCATGGATATCGCCGGGGCGGTAAACACATCCGCCTCCGACAATAAAATAAGGAAGGGGCGGACAGTTTAAATTAATATAATTCATGATGTATGTACTCCCGTTTAAATAAAAACAGCCACGTAACAGGAAGCCTGTCTGAACCGCAGAGAAGCAAACGAAAAAACAGGACAACTTTGTCAGGTTGTTAAACAAATTTAAAATATCAATTTTATTATATCAAATAGAGAGAAAAACAGCAAGAATCTGTTTGGCAAATCCCTTATATTTGCAAAAATAAAACACTCTGATTGGGAAAATATGAGGGGATGAATGAAAAATAAAGAAAAATCAAGGAAAAAGTAGGAATGAAATCAGGCTGATTTTGTTCTATAAAAATACGCGTATTCTTTTCTATAATATGCAAAATGTGTTAGATCGCTTTTCCGCTATTTGAATGGTATACTTATAAGAAAACATACAAAAAAAGAAGTCTTTTTCAGATTATTGATAGGCGCTTACGGATAAGTGAATAATAAATCAGGGGGTTTTCTGTGAATGATAAAAAAGGAGACAAGTTTCATTGATTTGAAACAGGTAAAGATAGACGATCCGTTTTTTTCGCGGGTACAGGATGTGGTAATTCACACGATGCTTCCGTATCAGGAACGGGTGCTTCACGATGAGGTGTCCGGAATCCGAAAGAGCCATGTGATTAAAAACTTCCGCATTGCAGCGGGAGATGAGAAAGGAACCTATTACGGGCGTGTATTTCAGGACAGCGACCTGGCGAAATGGCTGGAGGCGGTGGCGTACTCGCTGACCGTCGAGGCAAATCCAGAGCTGGAGGCGCGTGCCGATGCGATCATCGACCTGATCGGGCGGGCACAGCAGCCGGACGGCTACCTGGATACCTATTTCATTGCGGCGGAGCCGGAACATAAGTGGCAGAACCTGACGGACTGTCATGAGATGTACTGCGCCGGACATATGACGGAGGCAGGCGTCGCGTACTATCAGGCGACGGGAAAGACGAAGCTTTTAGATATCTGCTGCAAGCTGTGCGATCATATCGACCGGCGGTTCGGACGGGAAGCGGGCAAAGTAACCGGCATTCCGGGACATGAGGAGATCGAGCTGGCGCTGATGCGGCTTTATCAGGCAACCGGGGAAGAGAGATACCGGAAGTTGGCGGCATATTTTATCGATGAGCGCGGACGGGATCCGGAGTTCTTCCATAAAGAAGCGGCGGCTAGAAGCTGGAGCCGCACCGATTACATGGACAAGCAGCCGCCGTCCTACATGCAGAACCACAAGCCGGTACGTGAGCAGGATACGGTGGAAGGACATGCGGTCCGCTGTATGTATCTTCTGACGGCGGCGGCAAACCTGGCGGCGCAGAATCACGATGAGGTGCTGATGGCAGCCTGCCGGAAGATGTGGGACAACATGGTAGACCGGCGGATGTACATAACGGGTGGAATCGGTTCCACCTATTACGGCGAGGCATTTACCGTGGATTATGATTTGCCGAATGATACTGCTTACGCGGAAACGTGTGCGGCGGTGGGTGTTTGCTTCTTTGCGAAACAGATGCTGGAGGCGGATCCGGATGCCCGCTATGCGGATATCTTGGAGCGGGAGATTTACAACGGAACCATCAGCGGCATGCAGTTAGACGGAACGAAATTCTTTTATATCAATCAGCTTGAAGCCAATCCGGGCATGCCGACCAACGCATACGGCGAAGAAGAATACACACCGGAGCGGATCGGCTGGTATGACTGTGCATGCTGTCCGCCGAACCTGGCACGTCTGATGACCTCGCTTGGTTCCTATGTATGGTCTTCAAGTGAAGATACGATCTATTCCCACCTGTTTATCGGGGGAACGGCTTCCTTTGAAACAGCGGGCGGCGTGAAGATAGCGCTTACATCGAAATATCCGTGGAACGGCTCCATTACCTACACGGTAGAACCGGAGCAGGCGGGAGCAGAATTTACTTTGGCAGTCCGTTATCCGGGCTGGTGCCATCAGATGCAGGTGAAGGTCAATGGCACACCGGTTTCCGGGTCAGTCAAGACAGACAAGGGCTACTGGATGATCCAGAGAAGCTGGCAGCCTGGCGATACTGTTTCCTGCGAGATGGAGATGGAGCCGGAGCGGGTCTATGCACACCCGATGGTGCGGGCGGATGCCGGATGCGTGGCGCTCAGACGCGGACCAATCATCTACACCTTTGAGGGCGTGGACAACGGAGAGGATCTTCAGACACTGCGGATTCCGCGGGAGGCGAAGATAGAAGCGCTTCCGTATCAGGCGGATCTGCTGGAAGGCATCGTGGCGCTGCGCGTGACGGGCTGCCGGAAGAAAGCGGCGGTTAATCCGGCGCTTTATGCAGAAGATGCGGCACCGGAAGAGATGGTAACCCTGCAGGCAATTCCGTACTATGCATGGTGCAACCGCGGTATGACGCATATGCGCGTGTGGATGCAGGAATAGAAGGACGCATTATAAAAGAAAGAAGGGAGTACGGACATGAAGAAATATATCGGAAAGCGTATCATGATTTCTCTTGTCACGCTTCTGATCATCATCCTGGTACTTTTTATGCTGCTGCAGCTGATGCCGGGATCGCCGTTCAACGATGAAAAGCTGACCGCGGATCAGATCGCGATGATGTCGAAGAAATATGGACTGGACAAACCGTTGATCGTACAGTTTTTCACGTATGTGAAGAACCTGCTGCAGGGCGATTTTGGTGTATCGTATGTTATTTCCAAGGATACCTCCATCTCGGTTCTGTTAAAGAACCGTGTGCCGGTCAGCTTTGGAATCGGACTGGAGGCAGTTTCCTTTGGTGCGGTAGTCGGACTGATTTTAGGTATTCTGGCAGCGCTCAAGAAAAACAGCTGGCTTGATACCATCTGTACCGTAATTTCGGTTCTGGGTGTCAGCCTTCCGTCCTATGTATTTGCATTGGTTATGGCATATTTCATCGGCTACAAGGCACAGTGGCTGCCGCTTCTGTTTGACGGCAAGAAGTTCTTCGCGTCGTCGATCATGCCGATGCTGGCGCTGTCGATGTTTACGGTAGCGACGGTGGCGCGATTTACGAGAACCTCCCTTCTGGAGGTGCTGGACAGCGATTACATGCTGCTTGCGGAGAGCAAGGGAATCACGGGACGCCCGCTTCTGGTGCGCCATGCGCTTCGAAATGCGTTGATCCCGATCATCACGGTACTGGCGCCGCTGGTTGTCGATCTGATGATTGGTTCCCTGGTTATCGAGAAGATCTTCTCGATTCCGGGTATCGGAAGTTTAATGATTGCAGCGATTCAGTCCAACGATTACAATGTGACGATTTCGCTGGCATTTATCTACAGTGTCATGTACATTGTCCTGATGCTGGTGGTTGACGTCCTGTACGGAATTATCGACCCGAGAATCCGTCTGGCGAAGAAATCGGATTGAGAGGTGATGGCATGAAAAAACGGAGTGACGAAAAGACAGATGAGAAAATGACAGGCGGGGATGCGGCTTCCGTTCGGGAGCATGTGTTATCGCCCGAAGAATATTTAAGCCAGATCGAATTTCTGGACGATGATTTTGAATTCCAGCACAAAGACGGCTTTGAACATGTCGATACAAACTTTGCGAGCCAGAGCTACTGGAAAGAGGCAATTGCGCGGTTTAAGAAAAATAAGGGCGCGATGTTCAGCCTTGTCTGTATTCTGTTTCTGATTGTGATGGCGCTTGTCGGACCTCACATGAACCAGTTTACCTACGATCAGCAGATCATTGCCAACCAGAACATGGCGCCGAGAGTGCCGGGACTGGAAAATATGGGTATCTTAGATGGTTCTGAGACGATCCGTACCTCCACCGGAAGCAAGGAAATCAACTATTATGAGAGCAACGGTCTGACCGATACCTACTATTGGTTTGGTTCCGATTCGCTGGGACGCGATCTCTGGACCAGAACCTGGAGCGGAACGCGGATCAGCCTCTATGTAGCGGTTCTGGCGGTATTCATCGACCTTGCGTTTGGTCTGACGTATGGACTTGTATCCGGATATTTCGGTGGAAAAGTCGATATGATCATGCAGCGTATCGTCGAGATACTAAACAGTATTCCGTACCTGATCACGGTTACCCTGCTTTTGTTAGTCATGAAACCAGGTCTTATGTCCATTACGTTCGCCCTGATGTTTTCCGGGTGGCTGGGCATGAGCCGAATCGCCCGCGCGGAGGTCTTAAAGCTGAAAGAGCAGGAATATGTGCTTGCTTCCCGGACGCTGGGAGCAAAGAGCTTCCGCATCATTTTCAAAGAGATTTTACCAAATATTTTTGGTCCTCTGATTACACAGACGATGTTCTCGATCCCGCATGCGATCTTTACCGAGGCATTCTTAGCCTTTATTGGTCTGGGCGTGCCGGAGCCGATGGCTTCGCTGGGATCCCTGATTTCGAGTGGATATCAGAACTTTACAAGCCATCCGTACATGATCGTGTTCCCGTTAATTGTCATGGGACTTCTGATGCTGTGCTTTAACATGCTGGCGGATGGTCTGCGTGATGCACTGGATCCGAAGATGAAGGATATGTAGGAGGAAATGGCATGGAGAAAAAAGAAGAAATTTTACGAGTGCGGAATCTGGACATTTCCTTCGAGACGACAGCCGGAGTGGTCAATGCCGTCCGGGGTGTCAACCTGACGGTAAACCGGGGCGAGACGGTTGCAATCGTTGGGGAGTCCGGTTCCGGTAAATCGGTTTCTGCGAAGGCGATCATGGGAATCCTGGCAAAGAACGGGACGATCGACCGCGGACAGATCACATTTTCATATTACCGTAACCCGGAGGAACGGGTCACCAGAGAAATTCTGCAGATGAAAAAAGAGGAAATCCGCCGCCATATCAACGGAAAACGGATCGCGATGGTCTTCCAGGATCCGATGACCTCCTTAAACCCGCTGATGCCGGTTGGAAAACAGATCATGGAAGGCATGATCTGGCATTACCATACACCGAAGGAAGAGGCGTATGAGAAGGCGCTGGAGCTGATGAAGCTGGTCGGCATCACCGACGCGGAGAAGCGAATCAAAAACTATCCGCACCAGCTCTCCGGCGGTATGCGACAGAGAATTGTTATCGCGATCGCACTGGCGTGCGATCCAGATCTTTTAATCTGCGACGAGCCGACGACGGCGCTGGACGTTACAATTCAGTCGAAGATTCTGGAGCTGATTCAGGAGATTCAGAAAAAACGGCAGCTGTCGGTTATCTATATCACGCACGATCTGGGCGTCGTTGCGAAGGTTGCCGATTATGTCAACGTCATGTATGCAGGCAAGATCGTCGAGAGCGGCACGGTCGAGGATGTATTCTACGATCCGCGCCACCCGTACACATGGGGACTTCTCTCCGCGATGCCGGATCTGGGAACGGACGACGAACGTCTTTATACAATCCCGGGCAGCCCGCCAAACCTGCTTCACAAGGTAACGGGCGATGCGTTTGCACCGCGAAACAAATATGCGTTAAACATTGACAGCCGTCTGGAGCCGCCGATGTTCAAGATATCGGAGACACACAGCGCCGCGACATGGCTGCTACATCCGAAGGCGCCGAAGGTCGATATGCCGCCGGAGCTTCGGGATCGAATTGAGAGAATGAAGAAAGAGGGGGGAATCGCATGAGTACAGTGACAGAGACAAACCAAAAGCCCCTTCTGGAAGTAAAAGGACTCAAGCAATACTTTCCGGTCAGCCGGAAATTTACCGTAAAAGCGGTCGAGGATGTCAGTTTTTATATCAATCCGGGCGAGACCTATGGTCTTGTGGGTGAATCCGGATCGGGAAAAACGACGATCGGGCGGGCACTGATCCGCCTATACGACCCGACTGCGGGACAGATTACTTTTGATGGGATGGATATTTCCGGGAAAATGAGCCCCCAGACAGAGGCGAGACTCAGAAGCGATATGCAGATGATTTTCCAGGATCCGATGGCATGTTTAAATCCGCGTCAGAAGGTAGCGGATATCATTGCACAGGGGCTGGATATCCATCATCGGTACCATTCCCAGAAAGAGCGGACCGAGATGGTGGCAGACATTCTTCACAAGGTAGGTCTGGCTCCGGAACATGCAAACCGGTACCCGCATCAGTTTTCCGGTGGTCAGCGGCAGCGTGTCGGCATCGCCCGGGCGCTTGTCATGAACCCGAAGCTGATCATTGCCGATGAGTGTATCTCGGCGCTCGATATGTCCATCCAGGCGCAGGTTGTCAACCTGATGAAGGACATCCAGGACGAGACGGGGCTTGCATACCTCTTCATCGCCCACGACCTCTCGATGGTTAAATATATTTCCGACCGCATCGGCGTTCTTCATCTGGGATACCTTCTGGAGACGGGCACGACGGAGGAGATCTTCTCCCATCCGGTACATCCGTACACCCGAAGCCTGATTTCGGCGATCCCGAACCCGAACCCGGTGGTAGAGCGCAGCCGGATTGCACTGCACTATGATTATAAGACGAGCGGTCTGGATTACGGCGCAGGTACGATGCATCAGATTGAGGGCACACATTTTGTACGCGGAACCGATGCAGATTTGGAAAAATGGGTGTAGATTTAAAAGAAAGCCGATGCATTCCGGCACAAAACCAACTATAATAAATGTGATAAAATGACCTGTTTACCGGGTGATTTTATAGATGAGCCGAACCATCAGACAACTGAGGATAGACAGCCGTGACCAGGAAATGCAGCATAAAACGGGAATGGTTTGGTTTTATTAAAAAACAAAAAAAGGAGGAAGTATTATGAAGCTAAGAAAAGTAATGGCGTGGACGCTGGCTTCTGCCATGTTTGCTGGACTTTTAGCAGGCTGCGGTGGCTCGACCCAGACTACAGAGACAGCAGCGGCTGAATCTGGAAGCGCAGAGGGCGGCAGCTCGGCTGAGGGCGGCAAGGTGCTTCGCTATCAGGCAAGCACTCTGGTAGACTCCCTGGATCCGGCACTTTCCAACGACTACACATCCAGTGGTGTTATCTCCCAGTTTATGATGGGTCTGATGACCAAGGATGAGTCAGGTGCTCCGGTTTACGGCGTAGCGGAGAGTGAGGAGAAGTCCGAGGATGGTCTGACCCTGACCTTCAAGATCCGTGACGACGCAAAATGGTCCAACGGCGATCCGGTAACGGCAAACGATTTCGTTTACGCATGGAGACGAGTAGCCGATCCGGCAACTGCAAGTGATTATCAGTTCTTTATCACAACCGCCTGCATCGCAAATGCAGAAGAGGTAACAACAGGTGAAAAACCGGTTGAGGAACTGGGTGTAGAGGCAACGGACGATAAGACATTAGTCGTAACTTTAAGCTCCCCGTGTGCTATCTTTGATTACCTGATGGCATCCGGCGCATGCTTCCTGCCGTTAAATCAGAAATTTGTAGAGAGCTGCGGCGGCAACTTTGCAACTTCCGCAGATACCCTGTTAGCAGATGGTCCGTTCAAGGTATCTTCCTATGAGCCGTCTGCCATGAAGGTGGAATTAGTAAAGAATGATCAGTTCTTCGGTGTATCCGATGTGAAACTGGACGGCGTTGAGTTCTCGATTATTACCGACAGCCAGACAGCAGCCCTTTCCTTTGAGAATGGAGATCTGGACGTTGTAACCTTAAGCGGCAACCTGGTAGAGCAGTATGAGGATGATCCGAGATTCTCCACCAGAAGTGACGGTTACAACTGGTATCTGACCCCGAACATGAAGAAAGAGGGTCTTGACAATGTAAATATCCGTAAGGCACTGGCAAAATCGTATGACAAAGAAGCGATTACAACCCGTGTTCTGAAAGATGGTTCCACACCGATGGATTACTTCGTACCGCAGGGTCTTGCAACCAACGAAAAGGGCGAAGATTTCCGTGAGGCAGCAGGCAGCGCATACGACAGCTGGACCTACGATGTAGAGGCAGCAAAAGAGCTGTGGAAGACAGGTCTTAGCGAGCTTGGAAAAGATTCCTTATCCTTCACTTTAATGTGTGAAGATACTGATTCTGCACAGGCTGTTGCACAGTTCTTACAGAGCGAGTGGCAGAACAACCTGCCGGGTCTGACCATCGAACTTCAGGTACTTCCGAAGAAAGCCCGTCTGGAATACATGCAGAAGGGTGAATATGACATCGGTCTTACCCGCTGGGGTCCGGACTACGCAGATCCGATGACCGATCTGGATATGTGGGTAACCGGCAGTTCTACCAACTACTCCCAGTTCTCTGATGCAGATTACGATGCAACTATCCAGTCTGCAAAGAAGGGCGATCTGGCACTTGACCAGGATGCTCGTTGGGAAGCTTTAGTTGGCTGTGAGAAGACACTGGCAGATCAGTGTGTTCTGTTCCCAATTTACGGACAGTCTGTAGCCGTTATGACCAATCCGGATGTAAGCGGTATCCAGTACTACTCCGTAGGCCTTCCTTATCTGTTCATCAATGTAGATAAGAAGTAATAAATAAAAACAGATGGATCAAAATCTGAAATAATTTTAGATTCGAAACGGACCGCAGGGTGGGAATTGCACTCTGCGGTTCGTTTTTTTCATATTTTTTCTGTCCTAGAAGTATTTAAAGGTATGATTTACACGAATCGGAAATGATGATACAATCATAGAAATAGTACAGAGTATTGAGGTGGAAAAATGGCAGGGAAAAAACGAAACAGCAGCTTTGAGATATTGACAGCCATGCAGAACTTAAATACCCTGGCGGGAGCACTCCAGCTGGCGCAGATCCTGCATCTACCGTCCGCCAGCATCGGGCGGGAGCTTCTGGATCTGGAGAAAGCGGGGCTGCTTGTCAAGGTGCAGAACAAGGGGCGGATCCTGACGCCGCAGGGCGAGCGCTTCCTGGAAGAAGAACGGTCGCGCCGGGAGAAGATGAAGGCGGCGAATGAGCTTATCGAGGCGGCGTCGATGGAGACAGAAAGCGGGCTGGAGGATATTCTTTTAGTGCGGAAACTCCTGGAGGGATATGCGGCGGAGGCGTGTGCAGAGCGGATTGATCCGAAGGAGCTGCAGAAATTAAAAGATCTGCAGGCAGACTATCTCTATGCAATCCGTCATGGAAAGGCGGGAAGCGAGGAAGATCTGGCGTTCCATCTGAAGATCGCGCATCTTTCAGGCAGCCCGTCTATCCTGCGGATGTTAAAGCTCATCCTGACCGATCAGGACGCGTATGCGCGCTTCAACCAGGCGGCAGTCCGCTCTGACGAAGTCCGGGAAAATGAACACGAAAGCCTTCTGGCAGCGATTGAAGCCGGAGACGGGGCATTGGCGCGCCGGGAGATGGAGCGGCATCTGGAGCATGTAGGGGAGAACCTGCAGGCGTATTTTGCAGGGAGAAAGTAGGATTTGTACGGATTATAAATAAGAAAAAATTATGCAAATCACATCTTCGATGTGGAATTTGTATGTGTATGAATTCTGCTCTTAAATATGCTTGCGTTATCTGAAATAAAAAATAATGGTCTGCAGAATAAAATTTAAAACAGAAAAAGAAAATGAAAAAAAGATATTTAAAAATGTGAGGATTTATAGCGTATAAAT
>ERZ1026856.1586-NODE-1586-length-11185-cov-10.905571_pt1 | contig 11185 bp, 7 predicted proteins | sample MGYA00380158_ERZ1026856 | MGnify/ENA primary metagenome ERZ1026856 (study PRJEB33269, sample SAMEA4719794) | human gut metagenome | biome: human-associated habitat; feature: organic feature; material: feces | place: Cameroon | collected 2013-10 ... | reverse complement strand
GCAAAGGTACAAACTTTTCTCGAAACTACCTAATATATAAAAACACAATCTCACTACGAAATTAAAAATTTAATATGCGACAGGATATTTTAACAAGTATTTACACTCAATCGTAGCATTTATGTCAACCGCAACCGAGGTTTAGCGCTTTAGAAACGCGTGTGTAACATGCTGTTTGCTGCGGGTTTACACCTTATATATATATTAGGTGCACGACGCGCCCGCTCCCCTACCGCCATTCACGCCGCCGATTGCCGTTATTCGTAGTTCACCATTCCTATCTTTGGCAACTCTACAAGCACGTCCATAATGAGCATCAGAAGGAAGAATTTCTGAAAATCAAATTTTTCCTTCTCCTTGATTGTCCCGAGCATCTCGCCGTACAACTTCAACCACTTGAAGTCTTTAGGACTGGTCTTTTCCAAAAGCGGCAAAGCCGTCAATATTTCGTCTATTTTATCTTCGACTTTGAAGTCGGGCTTGTATTTGTCGAAATTGCAAGTATAGAGCAGCGGCTTGTAGTCCTCATTCTCCTTACGCTTATTTTTGAAAAGAAAATGGAACGAGCGCTCCAAAGCTGCAGTGTTGTCACACTCACAAAGCATACCCGGACCTTTAGCCAGCAGCTCGAAATAGTGCAAATAGCTCATATACCCTCTTATGTTGGCAGAATTCATGCAACCATCCAGTTCATGCAAAAGGCCATCCAACGAACCTTTCAGTTTTTTCAGGTGTTCTGCAAGCATAATCTCAACCGAACGGTCTACAAGATACTTAACACGCTCTTCTTTACTTTTCTTTGGAGAATTATCCTTTGCATCTCTCATAGTCATACGAGCCTCCATTTCGCAGGCATTTTTCACCAGAAACAACGGTTTGAATATAAGATTGTCATAGTCTCTGTAGAGCGCATCGCTGTTGATTGTGGCCCTCTGTAAGTGCTTGCACGCCACTTCAATCTCTATATTGTAATTCCTCAGCAGAAGGCGCATTTCAGATACAGTTGCAGCCATCTGCGAATCAATATCCAACACAAAATCTTCGGGTCCAGCCTGCAATTTCAAGATATGACTCTCTGAAGGATAGGCGGTTCTGTGCCCGTCCAACTGGTTTTCTTTAGAAAAGAACTTAACCGCAGTTGCCATAACCACTACGAGGTTTCGATATTCATGCCGAGCAAAGTCTTTGAACCTGTTCACCTGATCCTCTATAGGAACGTTTCTCGTATTGCTTTCCGTTAGACTTTGAGAACGGTATGCCAGGAAGGTATACCAAAGCGAGAAAAGCGCTAAGACCGTAGCAACAATGCCATAGAAATTGAAGTCGTTCCAGAAAAAACTCACCATGCCGTCCGACTCCTTATAGTCGGGCACCATTTTAGAGGGGATGCAACTCTCCCACTTGTCTGAGAGGCACAGCACTAACACGCATAAAAGCATCACAAAGACCACACATGCCACGATGGGTTTCAAGTATGCAAACATCCTTGCAAAGAAAGAATCAACCGAATTGAATGCATCCTTTAATTTACCACAAATTTTCTTTATCATATACAAATAGGTTGTTCAGTTATTGTTTTGCGTAGACCACTCTTCCCCACTCGTCAGGCGTCAGCGTCGATGCGAAGCGCATCCATTTTCCGATAAAAATCAGCGAAGAGAGGATAATACTTGTTTATTATAGCGTCAACAAGAACGTCTATCACGGAGTCTTCATAATTGTGCGCAGCATCCGAACGACTCTCTATCATGTCCATCCACGACTGTCCGTCGCTTATAAGACTCATTTCAAAGGCTTTGCGTGTAGCGTCGCGCGAGCCTCCGATGCCGTCGTATCCTTGATACTCGGCATACGCCTTCATGAGTTTCCACGAGAGTTCGTGTGTGAACTCGAATCGCTGTACAAGTCCGTCGCGCTCAAACCCGTTGAGCGCCCGCTTTTTGCTGGCGCCTACTATCTCGGCAAGGCGTGCAAGCGCCTTATGATAGCTGTCAAGACGTTGTTCCCAACGCGGAATGTTAATCATATACTGCTGTTTTGCGTGCTAAGTTACTACTTTTACGCGAAAAGAACAAGGCTTCACACCATAAAAGCGAGGAGTGCAACAATATCAACTGATCATGCCGCACCCTCGCTTCATGGGTCAGAACCGATAAGACACGCCGACACCGAACACGCCGTTGTTCACCCACTCCCTCTTGCCGTGAGAATATCGCCATCTTCCTTCGAAATGGAGCGACAGCTTCTCGGCAAATTCATACTCTATACCGGCTCCAGGCTGCACATAGAAGTCGGGACCAATGTTCTCCTCACAATCCAAGTCGTAGTGCCCACCCGCCGGATCATACTGACACAAGACATATTTGGTATGTCCGCCAACAAAACCTACGCCGGCTATCGGATACAACTTCAGGCGCGATGAGACCGGCAAAAGATAGTGAAAGTTGACACCTCCTACCAAGTTCCAAGTCGACGCTTCCGTGTAGTATTCCACAGCAAGCTGCAGACGCACGCCTTTTGTAAAGTTGTGCGAGACAGCCAGAGAGGAACCAAACACACAGTCGCCCGACTCAGTAACGTCCAGAAGTGCGTTCATACTTGCTGCCGACTCGCCCTTTTGGGCTTTAATATTCAGGCTTACGGCTGCTAAAAGACACGCCGTCAAAAGTAGTTTTTTCATATATAGATGTTTATTTATTGATATATCACCGTATAATTCATTCTTGTCAACTGTTTTATCACTAACTTATACTTTTTGTCATAGATACATTTCTCTGCAAGTTCTTCTTTGGTGTACTTTTTATACGTGCTCCTCCTAATAACAACAATCTGATATACTAAGTCGTCGTTGCGCTTATACACTTCGTAACCTTTGTATTGATCATTGTTTTTAACACGCCGAAGTCCTTTGGAGAGTATAGTTTTAGTAGTAAGTTCTGAAGAACTGTCTGCGAATGCTCCATAGCCAATATAAACCGATTCACCGCATTTGTTTATGAAACAAATATTCGGGTAGTCATAATCGAATTCCAACTCGTCGTCATCCCTGTACCCGAAGAAGAATTTACACGAAGACAAAATGGACACAAACGCTATAGCCAAAAATATTAATTTATACCTCATACTTCTTTTATCATTTATCATCATTTCCCGTATAAGTGATTAATGAACCCATTGCAAGAGCATCATCATAAGTGAAGCGATAGATTTTATCACAGATTCCCTTTTCCACAAGCTCAGCATCGGTATATTTATCTAAGGTCTCTTTTTTGAAGATAAACAAATAGGTAGAATTAAGAGCCTTACGAGCATCATTCGGACAAATGATGGAGAGTCCCCAACTCTCCTCTGGCAAAACCTTAGACATTCTGTCTCTACTGCGTATTTTATCAAACACGGATTCCACCGTAACACATTGGTTAGGTTTCGCATTATAATATGTAACTAAATACACCTCGCCTTCCGATTCGTTTGTAAAGGTGCAATAAAGATGAGTAACAGAAGATCCATCATCATCGCACGTTGTTGCCGTGAGCGTGATATAAAGAAAACACATGATTGTGTAAATGAAAAATTTCTTCATTGGTTTAATACATAAAATTTAAATTGTTAAAAGATAAAATCCCACACTAACAGTTTTGTTTTATAATTAAAACTTTTATCTTGTTCATACCAACCATCCACTGGCCCAGAGTTTTTCAGTCTAGGATTTTTATATTTTGTATCACCTCCATTCCAAAAACTACTTATATCAAAAAAGTTTGGACTATTAGGATCATAACCTTTTGCTCCTTTACCATAATGTCTATCGAAATAATTTGCGCCTAAACCGCTTGCATCTTTTTCAAACCATCTACTGCTATGCTCTACTTTACTAAAGCGCGAAGTGCACCAAGCGCTAAACAGGCTAGGGATAGCAACAACTTGAAAGTAAAGAGGGCCCAAATGTTGAGACTGTATATAATGACCATATTCGTGCACGAACAAATGATCTCTCCAATCAGCCACATAACCTTTTGGTCCAAACGAATAATGACCTACTGTAAATGCACTATTACCGCTTGTAACGCCAGACAAAGCCAGCATACCATCAAAAGCCGTAACTTTGTCTACCTTACCAAACACATTAAGCACATGAGCTGTCATATTTCCTACATACGAATTCACGAAACTCCACGTCCACTTATTTAATATTTGCAAACCATTACCCATGAACATACCAGAATCTATTCTCCATGCATTGCGAAGAACCTTCCAATTGTAATGATCAAAATTTACACCATGTGCAAATATGTTATACAGAGTATTGCCAATTGCAGCAAAAGGTGTGAATAAGAAGAAGATATTGCCATCTTTGTCTACATATTTAAGTGGATTGTTCAGACAATAGCTATAGCGGTTAAAGCTTTGCGTATTGTCTGGCAGTTGCACATAAGCATCAGGGCTAAGGAATCGACCAGTTTCCGGATCGTAGAGACGAGCGTTCATGTTGACAAGTCCATACTGCGACAAATGCTCATGACTTGTATATCCACGTCCAAGAAAAAGATCCGGTTCAGAACCTTGAGGATAAACCTCTTGGGTCTCTGGCTCCCGCATTTTACCCCAAGCATCATAACTATATTCACGTAATAACACACCATCTGCATTTGCGATATGCGTTATACTACCAAGATGATCACGACATATATTTACAAGCATCCACGAAGGACTCATGATTTTCTTCACATACGCCATCGGCGCCGAATAGGCATCACCACACAGATATAAGATCTGCATGCTACCATCACCATCTATTTCATATTCATCAAGATAATATTTCTTACAAGAGCCATTTGTCATAGCCACACGGTTTCCATTAGCATCATAGACAAACTCAGTTTCATTATAACCATACTTGATATACGAAGGACAATGAAATGAATTATACTCTAAGACCATCTCTTCTGAATTATCACTACTGTTATCTCGCAACAAACCTGTGACAGCATATGGTTTAGTCTCATGCCTATACTCCATCACACCAACATCTGGCATTGAAAGTAAGTTTCCGTTGTCAGCATACACTACCTGCTTGTCTCCGATACCAGATAGGCGATTCATAACATCATAAGCAAAACACTCCTTTATTCCACGTTTATTATCAGTACGCGACAAAAGATTATTGTTAAGCGGATTAAAAGTGTAGCTAAAATCCTGAATGGTTCCAGAACGTCTACGAGTCGGTAACCCGAAGGCATCATAATCATACAAACGTGCCATACCGCCAGTCACGATTTCTGTAGGCTGTCCAAATTCGTTTTCTTTGAACAGTCTATACAAGATTGTTGTATTATCGAGGGTTACTTTTTCCATATGGTTATTAGCATACTCGTAATTAAGAGTAAACACTTTGGGCTGACTAACACCTGAGTTCAATGTTATCGTCTCGCTGTTAAGTTTTCCATCTATATATACAAATGATTTTTCTATCGATTTATTGCCTATAGACTTCACTTTATTTTGCAATCTGCCATAATCATCATACACAAACGTTGTTAATACACCATTTGTGGAACTCTCAGACGTTACGTTGCCGTCACCATCATAAGTATATGCCGTAGAGAACTCTGGTCTCGTCTCATTAGTCTTTCTTCCGAACTTGTCGTATACAGTTGACACAACATTTCCATTTGCATCAGTAGAGATAAAATGGCGAGTGCCATCATTATCATATTTCTCTTCAAAAACTTGCAAACCAAAACTTGGATCTTCAATGGCCACTTTGCGTCCAAATTCATCATATTTAAACTTTGTTACAACATTACCAGGAGCAACCACCTCCGAAGGCTGTCCGTCGGCACGTAGATTATACTCTATGATTCCACCAGGATCTTCAACTTTTACAAGCTGACCAACATTGTCTATTGTCCGCACAGTAACAACGCCATCTTTAGTTTCGGTAGTATTGCATCCATCATAACTCCAAGACGACATTTTACCAGAAGCCTCAACATATTTTACTGGACGGCCAAATTCGTCATATTCATAGTTATTCCATTCAGCCGGAGCATCACCAATAAAAGGCAGAGATATCTTCGATATTTTTCCTCTTCTATCATATATTTTGTCTACGAACTGCCAACTTCCGCCAAATCGCAATACACCATTACGTATTTCTCGTTCAAAGCTATCATAATGAACGATAGATGCAGGTTTACTATTATTACTATATTTTATAGTATAAAGTCCAATTCCGCCCCAATTCTTTTCTACTCTTTCCAACACGCCATCGGGATAAAGGGTATAATTCTTTTCACCAGTAATATCATAGCCATATTTTGTGATGCGACCCTTATAATCCGTCATTTCACATGGGTTTCCAAACATATCATATTTAGAATAAGTAGTAGTATGTCCCAAAACGTCTGTATAAGAACGAAGACACCTACCGTTATCACCATATACGAACGTTTCTCCTATGAATTCTTGAGAATTATAGGGAGCAGTTTTCTTACTAGTGACATTTCCATAGGAATCATACGTATAGTGTGTTTCAGACTGCTTTTTTCCACCAATGCATGAGACATTCTTAACAAGAAGATTATCATCATTGTATGTTAATAATTTACTTGTAGTCCAAGAATCACCATTTCTGATAGTTGTTGATTCAACAGATAAAGGCAGACCTATAAGATAGCTTTGTGGCGTCAATAGATTCTTATACGAAGTAGTTTGACCTACATTTTGTAATGTTCCATATGAAGTAATCTCTTTTGTCACATTATTATATTCGTCATAACTCATGTTCTTTGAAACGATCATACCTGTCAGAAGATTTGTTTCTTTCATAGACACAATTCTTACATTATTTTTCTTATTGCGCGAATATGGGCAGTTGTAAGACGTCTCTGTTATTTTTTCGGGGGTTTCGACACGAGTAACAACTCCAAACATCTTTGGATTATGAATCTCCGTACTGATTTGGTCGGATAACCAATCTCTGGTTACGACCTTTTCAAAACCTAAAAATCCCAGACCTTCATTATGCCAAACTCCATCATAGAAAGTATAGCTATTTTTTGCAAGCAAAGAACTATCATCAGATGATGTAATATTACTATAATTAAGCAAATTTATTGGTTGCACAAGTGGCGAATATGGGTATGTAGACATACATGAAGAAGTAATGATATAATTCCTATTAAAACCAAAAGAACTTCCATAATCATTGTAATGACAGTTCATGAAACTGTCTCTCATACGAGTAAGCAAATTGAGACGTGTAAAATCACGCGAGTAACTGTAGCTCTTGACAACAGCATCATCCACAATGATAAAATTACTCATATTATGGAAATTGCACACATTAGAAGGTATTATATGAGCGTTGTCGGAGATTGCAACTCCACATAACAAACTATCATTTAACACTCCCTTATCATTTAGGTAGATGTTTACTTGTCCTTCATTAATATGCAACAAATCAGCCAATCCATCCTTATTAACATCCATAAGCATGAATTGATCGTCATAGCATCTCAGTATTTCCATTGTACTTTTAACAAAAGACTTACCTGTTGACGTATATAAAGTCCATTTGGAACCATTATCAATATCAACTGTACATATTTCACATTCTATCACCCTACCATGCTCACTGCATACGGGTTCTCCTCTTTCAAAGACAAGAGCTTCCTCACAAATACGGCATCTGAGCCCATGTCTATCTTTAATCCAATACTGTTTTATATCACCGCCACAGAATCTACATACATTATCACTATCAATTGTTGGTTCTTTCGCCTTACAAAAAGGACAATAAGGTTTAGACCAAACAGGCACTCTGCACATCTCAAATCTTTTACTAGATTTTAATGGAGAAACCAGTACATCGAGTTTCCCATCTCCGTTAACATCCCCCCAAATTGCAGAATGATAAAAAGCAACGCTATTTATTGTATCATCAATACGCTGTAGGTTAAACCTATTTTTCTCTAAAACAAAAATTTCCACTCCTGTTTTAGTAGCATGGCATAGTTCCGCTTTGCCATCACCATCTATGTCAACGACACAAAAAGGTTCTCCACTCTTACTATCATAATTGGACAAAACTAAAGATTCGCCTATATACATTTTATTGTTCAGGTCAACAAGATCAACATACAGCTTCATTTTATCTTTTTGATCCAAAGTAGCAACAAGCAATTGAACCTTGCCATTACCTACAAAATCCCCCCAAAAATACGAGCTTTGTGCCGGACTATACTTTTTATTACCATTATTATAAGAATGATTGATAGAGAAAGTAAAAGATTGAGAGGTCAACGATCCTGTATTATAAGAATATTCCGTCACTGAAAAGCGTGTATAATTCTTACCCGCGCCAACTACATTCACCTTTACAATGTTATCCGTACCATCGCCATTAATATCTACGGCCTGAATCGTCTGAAAGCCCTTTTCCGTTTTTATAGAATCTATTCTATACCAGTCAGACAAGGAAGGAGATATTAGAATAGTTTGGTTTTCGGGATAATTACTACCATACGCAGGATAAACTTTGGTGCTACCAAAGGTATTTTGCACATATACTCCGACCACTCCCCAAGAATCAAAACATGCAGGTAAAACAACCAAACCATCGTTAAAATCATTTTTCAACAATTTTCCCCTAATGAAAGCGAGGTTATTTTCTTTTGATGTTGGGAAAAACTTTGCCAACAGATTTTGTCCATCGTTTATCAGCGATGGTTTATGATCGTCTATTGCTGTACCATACTGAAAAGTTAAGCCTTGAAATCTGTGCGTTCCTTTACACGTACAATTTAAAGCTACTAAACGTTTTACACCTTTTGTTTCATGTGTCAGATTATACTCACGCAAAACTGTTTTCCGACCATCAACGATATCACTCGAAACAATTTTGCAAAGCAATCTGTTGGCAGTCATTGCTACGCCACCAATATAAATTGTTGTAAAATCATCTCGCTCAACATAATTGAATACCATTTCAGCTGGATGGTTGTCTCTCGACATACTACCATATTGTATCTTTGTAAGATATAAACAATTGCCTGACCTTTCATAAGAAAAATCAATACGGAAGCCTTTCGAATCACAAAGTTCTGTTATAGGATATACAACTTGCATATCTTTGTTGTCTGTAAAACCAAATGTTGCAGTATTACCATTAGGATACGCTACAGTAAAATAGGCAACATTTTCACCAGACATATGTTTCTTCACAAGAATAAATCCCTGCGCTGTCTCATACTGATATTCTTCAAGAGGTCCAAGATTGTCAACAAGACGAACACCATCAAGAGCAAATGCACATTTTTCTGGCTTAGACAAATCTACAGGAGTCGTTTTTCCATCATAATACAATGATTTGCCAACAACTGATATACTGGAATATCCCTTAACATCCCATCCAAAACCAGCGACACCATTACCAGACTGACTATTATATATAAGACTTACGTCAGGAGTTAGCTTACAATTAGCAGCTGTCATAATGGGAATTTCGTACGTACGAGCTCCCGTAGGAGAAACACCTTCTGTTATTGGGATTTTTCCTACTACCGATGTATTTATGTATATTGGAGGTGGCATAACTTGCAACTCCTCCTGGTTATCCACATTGACATCTGTAACAATCTCATCGTTATCATTTCTCTCAAGGTCTTGAGCTGACGACAAATCAAGCTCGAAAGGTTTGTATTTATAGACTATGAGAGTATCGCCAGACGAATCGACTTGTGTATCAACATACTTTCTTGCTTCCAACAAAGCACTGTCTTTACACATTTCTGAGTTCAAAACATTTGAAACTTTTCCTGTGATTTGAGCTGATGCAACATAAGACAGCATACCCAAAATACATATCACAAAGAATCTATAGTTTGTTTTTTTATTCATAGGATTAATAATAGTAGATTTTATCTATTTTTTTATGATTTTCCAAGAGTTCGCATCTTTACCAATAGAGATTTTTAATATATAAACCTCATTAGCTAAGCCAGACATATCCAATAAAAACTCGTGTGTAACAAGATCTCCCTTGCAAATGATCTCTCCACTTGCATTATACAATACATATGATACATTTTGACGGCATTCCTCTTCCAAAGCTATTGTCAAATTCGTGGAAACTGGATTCGGGTAAATTTTAAGATGTATTTTACCAATGCAATCGTTGCATTCCTTTAAAGAAGTCGCATCACTGTGTTGTTTGCGTCTTGATTCAATCACTAATGTACGTCCAATTCTATTTCCTGAAGCATCGTAAGCATAAGCAACACGTTGTCTTGTAACTTTAGTAGGAGAATGATTAGGACGTCCCGGTGGAGGCATTTTAGATTCCTCTTTTAGAATATCTTCAGGTGGAACGTACTCGGGGTTACTTGAACCTGACGATACACCGCCCACTTGGGCCTTAGAAACAGTACTAAAGGAAAGTACACATAAAGTCAAACATAGAAATTGTCTCAGCATATATTTTATTGTTTAAGGTTTTTATGCTACAAAAATAATAATAAAAAGCAAACAAAACAACCCTTGTTTAAAATATTCGCAGTAAGAACTGCAAGTTCTTTCATCGTGCACCGAACGCGATCCGATTGGACGGCGAACGGAATCTGATCGGGCGGCGGACGGAATCCGATCGGGCGGCGGACGGAATCCGATCGGACGGCGAACGCGAGCGGTGGAAAAATGCTGGGGGTTATGGCGCAGAGAGCAAGAAGAGACGGACTATCTGTAGGAGGCTACGGCATTAGCTTTCCGCTACGCGCAGCTTTGGCACGTCGTTGACATCAAAAAAGGCGCAACTCCCTTGCGGGAATTGCGCCTATATGCATATCGGCTCATGCTGTCTGCTTCAGGAAGCAGACGGAGAGCTAATGGTTGCGTCGGTTAAGCCTCCGGGTTGTTGAACGGAGTAGCTGTGCGAGGCTGCTGTGCCTCCGGCAGGTTGATCTTGCCGAAGTTCTGCTCGTACTTCTGGATGTTGTCGTTCAGGGCCATGAGCAGACGCTTAGCGTGCTCCGGAGCCATTACGACGCGGCTGCGTACCTGCGGCTGCTGCAGTCCGGGGAGCATGCAAGTGAAGTCGAGGATAAAGTCGCTTGAAGAGTGAGTGATGAGTGCGAGGTTAGCGTAAACGCCTACACCGATTTCCGGCTTCAGTTCGATCTGAAGA
>ERZ1026856.1585-NODE-1585-length-11196-cov-15.846244_pt1 | contig 11196 bp, 4 predicted proteins | sample MGYA00380158_ERZ1026856 | MGnify/ENA primary metagenome ERZ1026856 (study PRJEB33269, sample SAMEA4719794) | human gut metagenome | biome: human-associated habitat; feature: organic feature; material: feces | place: Cameroon | collected 2013-10 ... | reverse complement strand
GCGATATACCCATTTTTTGTGCCGAAGCCTCGATAGCCAACACCGTAAAGGCGAGACGGTCAAACTCCGGGTCACTTTTCAGTAACAGTTCTCTATCTTCCATTCTTTACAAAACATTGTATTTGGATGCAAATTTATAGATTTTCTCTGATATTCCACTCTATTTCAGAGTTAAATAAAGAAAAACAGCCCAATTTTGCCAATTTCTCGGCTAAACATTCATGCAACTCACTTAATATTTGTACTTTTGCGATGCTGATAGGAGGTTCTGTGTAACAGGTGCGCTACGATGGTACTGATTCGAGTGATATGATAGTACCGATTCGCCGATACTGTCAAACTATTGATGGAGGTGAAGCTGTTGTATATCTTTTGATTCCTACATCAAACCACAACTGCTGGCCATCCAAAACGGAATAGGTATGGTTGTATATCTTTTGATTCCCACATCAAACCACAACCAATCATTTAAAATATACGTTATGATTTTGTTGTATATCTTTTGATTCCTACATCAAACCACAACTTACATGTTGAAGTCAACGAACCAATTTCTGTTGTATATCTTTTGATTCCTACATCAAACCACAACTTTGTTCATTGTTTTACTGAATGTTTATTAGTTGTATATCTTTTGATTCCTACATCAAACCACAACCTATTCGACCTATGTCTGTAACTGGTGAACGTTGTATATCTTTTGATTCCTACATCAAACCACAACCGTGAGTATTTTTCTATTTGGCGCGATTTGTTGTATATCTTTTGATTCCTACATCAAACCACAACTGTTTGATTATAATGCTTATTATGCTACAGTTGTATATCTTTTGATTCCTACATCAAACCACAACCTGCTGTCCGTCTAATACCGAATAGGTATGGTTGTATATCTTTTGATTCCTACATCAAACCACAACCTTGCCCGAATTTACCCAAACAGTCTGGTGTTGTATATCTTTTGATTCCTACATCAAACCACAACCATTTTAAGACTTGGAAACGTTTAGGTACGTTGTATATCTTTTGATTCCTACATCAAACCACAACCTATCAGAGAACATAGCGCATGAGTATTGCGTTGTATATCTTTTGATTCCTACATCAAACCACAACAATCAGGCTAATCAGTCTTTTTCCGAAAAGGTTGTATATCTTTTGATTCCTACATCAAACCACAACTGATGTTGATACTTCACTTTATTCTCGTTGTTGTATATCTTTTGATTCCTACATCAAACCACAACGCTGACGATTATGGCATTGTTATGGGTATGTTGTATATCTTTTGATTCCTACATCAAACCACAACCGAGCGTAGCGAGCAGAGAGCGAGTGGTTGGTTGTATATCTTTTGATTCCTACATCAAACCACAACCACGCCAGCTATTGGCTCATCATTGCGTTGTTGTATATCTTTTGATTCCTACATCAAACCACAACATGGCAAAGTCAAAATCATTTTTCGGACTGTTGTATATCTTTTGATTCCTACATCAAACCACAACCTGTCTGCTGCCATATCTAAAATATTTTGGTTGTATATCTTTTGATTCCTACATCAAACCACAACTTGTGGTAAATGGTTTCGTAGATGTTACGGTTGTATATCTTTTGATTCCTACATCAAACCACAACTGTCGGCTTCGCCGTCCGCTGTGCAGCAAAGTTGTATATCTTTTGATTCCTACATCAAACCACAACTGATACAACAGCGTTAACGGTTGCATCCAGTTGTATATCTTTTGATTCCTACATCAAACCACAACTTATGCCAAATGGGAAGATTATGTTGCTGCGTTGTATATCTTTTGATTCCTACATCAAACCACAACCCGATTTGCAACGTTTTATTAAAAGGTTAGTTGTATATCTTTTGATTCCTACATCAAACCACAACGCTGAACTTGCCGACAAGTGCGGATGCACCGTTGTATATCTTTTGATTCCTACATCAAACCACAACTCTTCTGATCGCATACATTATGCTCACGTTGTTGTATATCTTTTGATTCCTACATCAAACCACAACATAATACACGTTATTAAATATTTTTTTTAGTTGTATATCTTTTGATTCCTACATCAAACCACAACTTCCTTATCGTCTTCTTTGCCGTCAGTTTCGTTGTATATCTTTTGATTCCTACATCAAACCACAACCTGAAGGAAAATATCCAATTTTTCTTCGTGTTGTATATCTTTTGATTCCTACATCAAACCACAACCTAGATGTTGCTAAATGGTTTGGTAATAACGTTGTATATCTTTTGATTCCTACATCAAACCACAACTTTCGATGAGATTGCTTCATTCCGTGACGTGTTGTATATCTTTTGATTCCTACATCAAACCACAACTAATTGTTTGACTTATTTTTATTTTCTGAGTTGTATATCTTTTGATTCCTACATCAAACCACAACAAGTGGGACTCACGGCAAAGTGCAGGGTTTGTTGTATATCTTTTGATTCCTACATCAAACCACAACCTATTCTTCTGTCTTTGATATTAATCCTCGTTGTATATCTTTTGATTCCTACATCAAACCACAACCATAGCTGCATAGATGCCTTCAGCTGTTGTGTTGTATATCTTTTGATTCCTACATCAAACCACAACTTCAGAATCGCCGCCCTTATCTGGGTGCATGTTGTATATCTTTTGATTCCTACATCAAACCACAACGGAAGGATATTCGACTCTCCATCCTTGGAGTTGTATATCTTTTGATTCCTACATCAAACCACAACCCAATACCCAATAAGGATAAAGATCTTCATGTTGTATATCTTTTGATTCCTACATCAAACCACAACGTAAGACAGCAATGTTCCACAGATATAGTGTTGTATATCTTTTGATTCCTACATCAAACCACAACTAATCTATAAAAATTAAAATTAGTCGGTGCGTTGTATATCTTTTGATTCCTACATCAAACCACAACTGGATACCTTTGCACCCTGATATTTAAAAGGTTGTATATCTTTTGATTCCTACATCAAACCACAACTCGCTGGTCTTGTCGGTTGCTGATACTATGTTGTATATCTTTTGATTCCTACATCAAACCACAACCTATCACTACTTTGCTTTGTTAACTGAAAGTTGTATATCTTTTGATTCCTACATCAAACCACAACTGCCAGTCGCAGGCGAATTTCGGCTGCTGCGTTGTATATCTTTTGATTCCTACATCAAACCACAACCACGGATTTTCTCTATATTATAACCTGTCGTTGTATATCTTTTGATTCCTACATCAAACCACAACTCGTTTGCTTTGTCGGTTGCTGATACTATGTTGTATATCTTTTGATTCCTACATCAAACCACAACTATGAAGTACTTTAAAAATATCACAACAGCGTTGTATATCTTTTGATTCCTACATCAAACCACAACTACGGATTTCTCCTTATCTCTATGAATGGGTTGTATATCTTTTGATTCCTACATCAAACCACAACCTATTATAGTCTTGTCTAAAACCTTGCGGTGTTGTATATCTTTTGATTCCTACATCAAACCACAACTATTGTAACTGTTACTTACGATGGTTCAGAGTTGTATATCTTTTGATTCCTACATCAAACCACAACTCCATAGCTAACTGAGACAAAGAGGCAGCAGTTGTATATCTTTTGATTCCTACATCAAACCACAACTGTATTGTTCACCGTCACACTCTGGACGGAGTTGTATATCTTTTGATTCCTACATCAAACCACAACTCAAAGTTAAAAGAACAGGTTGACAGTTTGGTTGTATATCTTTTGATTCCTACATCAAACCACAACAAGTCGCTTGATGACAGAGGCTTTTGACTGTTGTATATCTTTTGATTCCTACATCAAACCACAACCAGCTGCTATGTTGAGTTCTCAAGCATCATGTTGTATATCTTTTGATTCCTACATCAAACCACAACACTTACGATGCCGGTTCTGATACTGTTGCGTTGTATATCTTTTGATTCCTACATCAAACCACAACGCCAAAAACATACCCCTCTTGTCTTATATGTTGTATATCTTTTGATTCCTACATCAAACCACAACTCCAGTGACTTTAAGAATATCTTTGGTTTGTTGTATATCTTTTGATTCCTACATCAAACCACAACGTATCTGTGTTTAGTGTTTTATGTATTTTGTTGTATATCTTTTGATTCCTACATCAAACCACAACTCAATTCAGGGTGAGCAAGCAAAGAAATTGGTTGTATATCTTTTGATTCCTACATCAAACCACAACTCTAAGCATTTTAAAGGTGATGACTTGAGGTTGTATATCTTTTGATTCCTACATCAAACCACAACTGCGGTGTTACGCTTCCACTTGGTAACAAGTTGTATATCTTTTGATTCCTACATCAAACCACAACTTTAAGACGATTAATAGATTATGAATTTAAGTTGTATATCTTTTGATTCCTACATCAAACCACAACCCTTGTAAGCATCGACCACCCATGAGAGGGTTGTATATCTTTTGATTCCTACATCAAACCACAACCATTGCAGTGAGATGCTTTTTGTCAGACGAGTTGTATATCTTTTGATTCCTACATCAAACCACAACTGGAATTTTCTCTTCCAATTCTGCTGCTAAGTTGTATATCTTTTGATTCCTACATCAAACCACAACATTAAATACCTTTAAGTTGTTCAACAATTTGTTGTATATCTTTTGATTCCTACATCAAACCACAACTGCATGGTAATGTTTCACAATTAACAGTTAGTTGTATATCTTTTGATTCCTACATCAAACCACAACTGATTCGTTCTTCGTTCTTTGACTTATTGGTTGTATATCTTTTGATTCCTACATCAAACCACAACCATTTAAGAAATAAGGATGCTTACTTAACGTTGTATATCTTTTGATTCCTACATCAAACCACAACTCTCGATCTTAGCTTTTGGAAGATCGAAAGTTGTATATCTTTTGATTCCTACATCAAACCACAACATGCGTGTCCTTGCACGTCAATGGAATCAAGTTGTATATCTTTTGATTCCTACATCAAACCACAACCTATAGATTTGAATGCACTGATTTCCAGCGCATAACATTCACTTTTTCTAATAAGAAATGGTGAGTAGGATATAATTTCTAATGCAAAAGTACTAAAAAAACTCCAATTGAATCGGTTCACTGATAACTTTTTTAGATATTTTACTCTTATTAATACTTTTGGGTTTACCCCAGAAGTTATAAATATCTCCATATTGCTTGTCAGTAACACTTAACAAACTGACTTTTCCTGTCTCAGGAAGCAAAGATTTTACCCGTTTAATATGCACTTCCAAACTTTCCCTTGATGCACAATGACGGATATAGACAGAAAATTGCATCATGGAGAAACCATCTTTCTCCAAGTTCTTGCGGAAGAGAGAAGCTGCCTTCATCTCTTTTTTCGTAGTAACAGGTAAATCGAAAAATACAAATAACCACATTATATGATAAGCATTTAGTCTATCTTCTGTCATGTTATAATAGGTAAAGAAAGTTTTTTTATTTCTCCTGAATAATATTTCACAAGAGAGGCTGTTGTCATGGTCAAAGCTATCTGCAAAGGTCGTTTAACCTTCCCTATATTGACATCACAATACAGCACACGCATAATCTCTGCCTTTGATTCTTTATTCAGTTCTGTAGTTCCATTTCCATAAAGCCGACAAACGATTTCGTCAACAAATGGTCGATATGGTTCCATTACATCATCAGCTAAAGGAAAAGCATTATATCTGCTTTTATGGAAGATACCCAAATTAGGAAGTAAACCAGAACCTAATAAAGCACGAGCTACGGCTGCACGCAATATGGCATAACCATAATTTAAAAGAGCATTAGGCGGACATCCTTCTCTTTCTCTTTTGAAAGAGTTACCGAAAAGCTTGTTCCAATATACCTTTGCCGCCAATCCCTCTCTATTGTCCGAATCTCCACTCTTAACATTATTATAATAAGGTTTGAGAACATCTTTATTCTTACCAACAAGAGCCAAGACTGCGGATTGATTTTCTATCTTTGACTCTATAATCTGTTTCCAAGCCTGTTTTTTCATTGGCTCAGTAACAGCAAGCTGAAATTTTAAACTTTCAGCTTGCGTTGTATTAGCATCTAAGCTTTGCAACATAGATGTTGGCATCATTTTGTTATCACATAAGATAACAGCAACATTATTCTTAACCAACTCGTTGAGAAGCGGCAAAGAAATGCTTATCATTTGGTTTTCTAAAACTACACACCCTATATCTTCTATAGGGCGTGTTACCTTGTCAACGCTATCTTTCCAAGAGATTACAATCTGGCAATTCTTGAGTGAAAGACATACAGGAGTTGAAAAGAATAATGTCTGCTTGATCATTTTATCTTAATCTTTTAATTTCACCTAATTCATTAATCTCGAAGTCATAGCCTTGAACTAAGGCATTGAGCTGAGTATGAAGCATAATGATTGCTGGACGGAAATCTTCACCTTGTTTGTAAGTTCCATTTTTTGCCTTAACTTCTTTACTCAATCTAGCTTCTTCATGATTTCTCATATTTATCGTAGCATAAGAACAACCATTTATTGTCATTGAAGAAAGCCCTGTTATTTTGTACATTCTGCGTCCTCGTTCCTTTACCGAAGCATCCCATATCTCATTTGGAGATTTTTCGTAAAGAAGTACCATTGTTCCTATCTTTAAAGAATATGCAAATGGATAATCATGTTCACTCTTCAACGGCACAATATTTTTTCCAACAGCGACTTTGTCATTACTTGTTTTAAAATATTGTGCAGTTTGCAACATATTTATTATCTCAAATTCACGCTTTTCCTTACCCTTTTTATCCTTACCTATGTACAATGCAAGCAAATAGTTGCTATCATTGGTGACATGATATTGTTGCTTGTATTCTTTTGATGAAACATCTCGCTGTTGGCGAATATTCAAAGGTTTCGTTACAGAAGGAGTATAACATCTTACTTTTTTAATTGGTATTTGTTTCTCTTCATTCATCCATATTGTACTAGACATCGCTTCTTTGAAGCCCTTCTCATTAATAGCAGTTTCAATTATACCTCTTACAGTATCATCCACGATATTTTTGACATCATTCTCCTTCATTGATGCCAAATTTATACGCTTAACATATCTTACTATGCCATCGTTCTCTATAGCACCATAATAGGTATCGTTATGCAATGATCCTCGTGCTGCATCACCTTTAGATAATACCTTTTTTCCATCAAGAAGAATTCTACGGCGTCCTTGTTTTGGCATATTGTCTGGTGTATAATGATAAACCAATATTTCATCTTGCACCTTCTCTATATCCTCAACAAATGTAGACCAAGGCTTTTTAAAATAAGCCTTGGACATACCATACCATTCATGATTTTCCTCATCATGATAGTATGCTCCCAACTTATTATATTCATCTAAGCCGATACAGGCGATAACGATGGCATCAATACAATGATGAACATGATTTACACGTTCCTTCTTACTATATGCCTTTTGGATACCCCAAATCTTTCTAAAATCAGAAGTAGCAATGCCTTTAACGGTATAGACATGCTTGAAAAGAGATTTCAAGTAAAGACGTGCATACTTAGAAATCACACTGATATCCGTACCTTGACGACGACTAAATCCTTCAGGTACACTTTCCATTGTAAAGCGTAAATACTTACCTCGCCAGTAATCACGTTGCAATTCCAAAAGATGCCGTTTACGAATGATTGCATCCTTTTGATCTTTAGTAGTTGCCCCTTTTGATAACTTCTTTTGTCTACGAATTTGGCTATCAAGAGACTCATACTTTTCTCTCCAGTCATTAATACGTGCCATAATTTCCTCATCATTAGGCAACTCTGTCGGCAACTTAGTTTTCTTGACATCTCTATTGAAACGACTATCACAAAGTGTCAAATTCATTTTTGTACTGTCACCACCTACACTACGAGGAATAGTATGCTCTATATCAAACTTTTGGTTTCCCCCTATAAAGTCTGATATGCATATCTGCTTACCTGTATATAAACAGATGTGTCCCTGCTCTTCCCAAAGGACATATTTCAAGACATCAGCATCAGTTGGCTCTATATCTTTTCCAGTTTCAGCCTTATAGAGATTTATAATTTTCTTGCGAGCCTCTTCATTCTTATTTTGATTCTCTTTCGTAAATGCGGCAATAGCATTACGCTTATTAGCATCATTCAATTCACGAGCAAACTCAATATGAATTTCTGTATCTTGATCTATTTTACCTTCCTCCAATAAGCGGTTTACCAATTTACGCAATCTGAACATAGATCGCATAGCCATTGGATTACGCACACTATCAATTCGCGGAGAACCAAGCTGATAAACACCATGATTGTTGGTGCGTTGCACTCTAGGATACATCTCCATCATAGAAGGATGGTATAGTTTCTTGAGCTTCTCATCAGATACATGATACTGCTCCTTCAGATACTCCTTGATACACACCTCGAAAGTACGTGCATCCTTAGAATCAATCTGATTCATTTCGTGGATAATATTATCAATGGCAGCATTACGCATTTCCTCTATATTCCATTCGTATTGCGGCATCACTTCACATAAGTTACCCAAGAAAACAGCATGAGAATAAATCAAACCTTTTCTAAGATAAGGAAGAATCTTACATATTGCCTTCAAACTTAAAGACGCATAATCACTTGGCAAAGAAATCTCACAAAACTTTTTTGCTTCTTCATCATTCAATTGCAGACGAATCTTAGCAAACTCTGCAAGTTTTGTATCATCTGTATAGAAGAACAATACATGCCAAATATCATTGACTACATTCAAACGACTTTTGCCCTCGGCTAGCGTATAGGTTTCGCAAAGAGAATCAATCCAATTATCTCCAAAGATATCTTTTAAAGCGGTAGTTACAGGACAACCAGAAACAGATGTATCCATAGGGTAATTGAAAAGATATGGCATTTCTGCATCTGAACTCTTCTTGTAAAAACCATAATGTTTCTTTGGAGCTAATTTCTTTGCTATATCTTCAAAATCAAACTGTTTCTTTGATTTGCGGAAGAACAAAGGCATGATAAGTTCTCGCTCCTCAGCAGACAAAGGACGCAATGCATCATCATTTGGCGTTTGAATCTTAATATTATTGATAAAAGAGAGCATTCTAAACTCTTCATACATAGGATGAGAAGTAGGACATTTTGTCTTATTCTTCTCAAATACGCATTTACCAACTTGGCCCTTTTGCGACTTTAATGGTCGCTGATCGAAAATGGCTTTTTCTATTTGGCGTACCACCTCAGGGCCAAGATTCCTGTCTAAATTCTGCTTCTCACAAATGGCCTTAAACTCTGCCAGATAATGCTCATTGCGCGCAGTATAATGATTGCGAATCTTCTCTCCTTTATTATAGAGAGAATAAAAATAATCACCAAGATACTCATAACCAGCATCATGCATCTCTTGAGTAAGGTTACTGATACTTTCTTTTACCTTTCCTGTATCATCAGCACTCTGATCTTTACGATTACTTAAAAAGCCACGTCGCTGAATCATGTGATAAAAAGCACGACCCAATATATATCTATCAGTCATGCTACTGAAGTCTAGACACTCGTGAAGGCACTTATGTCTATAAGCGTATGGTGTCTTTTCTGATTCATCATCAGTACTTTGCCATTGCATAAACAATTCATTCTTAGGATACTCTTTCTTGAGTCTCCATGCTGAAAGTTCTGCCTTAGAAAGTGGTGGACACAAATGTGCATCACTTAAAATATGAAGCAAACGTATCTTACGTAATTTAATTCGATAGTTTCTTACCCTTGCAGCTTTATGAGCCGTACGCTCAGCTGCTTTAGAAGACTCTATGCCTTTTTCTATCTTAACACCTTCCTGGAAGATGTTAACACCTTTATCAAGCAAATGATATTCATCTGCCTGTTTTTCCACAATAGCCCATCCTAGACTATTAGTTCCGGTATCAATTCCAAGTATTTTAGTCATATCAGTATAGTTTTATATACTTAATTATTAATTTTCTGTAAAATTACAACTTTTTTATTGGATAAACAAATATTTTATATTATATTTGCAGCAGAAAATAAGATTTCCTACATCTTATCACAATAAGGCAGTAATTGCCGAAGGTGTAAAACCTATACTCCCGCTTCGGTGGGAGTTTTGTTTTTATGTACCTCCCATTTTCTCCTGCAAGTTCTTCCTTGCTTTATCAGCAATTTCTTTCGCCTCCTGATAGCACCCATCAATTTCTTCATAGGTGTATGCATTCCGAGCCTCAGCGATGCTTTCGGTTGCAACCTCTTCGAACATATCGAAGACGATTTGTTCATTATTATTCTGCTTCATATTTAACACTATTAAGAATTCATATTTCCTTGTTCGAGTATCACCCAAACACCGGCATTCACTCTTCCTTCATGTCTAATTATTCCCGCTTTTTGTAATACAGATAGGTCACGTTCTATAGTACGTTGCGTTACCGACATTGTTTCCGACATTTCCTTACCCGTAACAAAGGGATTTTCCTTAATCATAGAAACGATATTTAACTGACGCTCAGACAGTTCGCTTTCCGACATATTTCCGACATTTGTTTCCGACATGTTTCCGACATTTACACCGACATTCCCGTCACGTTCGGCGATAACTTCATCTACCGTCTTGCGCTGAATAATCGCCATCACGCCACCTCCATTTTCTTCTATCGTTGGCAATGGAAGGTTGGCACGTTCAAACTCCTCGGCAATCTTCTTGAATCCACGTCCCCATGACTCCACAAAACCAGCTTTGTAAAAAACATTGGCAATATTATGGTTACGAGGATAAGATGAATGCTTCTGCAACAAAGCTGCAGGAGTCAACTCTTTCGGCAACAGGCCATAGTTCCATAATTCTATACTGCGGTCGTAGATACGCATCTGGATGGCAGGACCATTATAAGCCTTATGTGAAATGGCATTGTATATCAACTCTCGTAATGCTTTATCTGGAATCTCCAGCTGCTCTATACGCTGCAATCCCTCATAGTGAATAGGCGAAAGCAGATACTTGGTTCGGAGTACTTCCATCACTCGACTTGCCATTTGAATCAGGTTGCCTTCTATCACATCCTGAATAATCAAATCGCTCTCATCTGTATGAAAACGTCCTATCTTGA
>ERZ1026856.1583-NODE-1583-length-11203-cov-4.700664_pt1 | contig 11203 bp, 15 predicted proteins | sample MGYA00380158_ERZ1026856 | MGnify/ENA primary metagenome ERZ1026856 (study PRJEB33269, sample SAMEA4719794) | human gut metagenome | biome: human-associated habitat; feature: organic feature; material: feces | place: Cameroon | collected 2013-10 ... | reverse complement strand
AAATTGTCTCCCGTCTGTCTTATGGCAGCGGGAGCAGCAAAAGTTGCAGTGGTAGCAGAAAGGAAAGATTGTAAAATGAAAAAAAATTACGAAGAAAATGATTTGGAAATTGATACAGATATGATTTGTGATGGCATGAAAGCTGGAATGGATTCCATTTTCTCTCATTCAGAAACACCTGCCAGAGATAGTTATATATTTGGTATGTTAGTCCTCGTAGGACTTTCTCTTGCACTTTCGGTCAGAAATGTAGATGAGAAGATTAAAAATTTAATTCCATGGAAGAATTCCAAAAAGCAATCGAATCAAGAAAAAAATATGTAATCTGCAAAACAAAAAACATGAAGCTTAAGTTTACAGAAATTCCAAGCAGAAAGGCCACGGTTTCAATCGTGGGAGTTGTCAAGCACCAATATAGTTAGGAGGTAAAAACATGATGGATGAAAGATTGAAAGTTGGCGACATTGTACAGCATTTTAAGAGGGAAACGCTGAATGATCCTATGAATCTGTATTTGTACAAAATTCTTGGGATTGCAGAGCATACGGAAACTGGCGAAAAACTGGTGATTTATCAGGCACTCTATGAAGACGATACAAAGGGAGTACATTTCACTATATATGCAAGACCATACACCATGTTTTTCAGCAAGGTAGATAAGAAAAAATATCCAAATATCAAACAGAAATACAGATTTGAAAATTATGTGTCAGGAGCAGTTGATTACGGGAGGAAAACAAAATGACAAATATAGAGGATAAGATTAAAGGGGCATTGTTTGGTGTGGCAATAGGAGATGCCCTCGGCGCACCATTGGAATTCATGGATAAGAAACAGATTCAACATAAGTATGGAACTGTCGATAAAATGATTGGCGGTGGTTGGCTGGATGTAGAACCAGGTGAAATTACGGACGATACGCAGATGACAATTGCTGTTGCTAAGGGAATCGTCGAATCTCCGGATGAACCAGAACCATACATAGGTAAATATTTTATTGACTGGTTGAAAACAGACCCTAAGGACGTAGGGCGAACTTGTCGGACATCTATTCAAAACGCTTATTATGCAATCCAGAATGTTCCTAGTCTATCCAATTCAAATGGGGTTGCACCTTATATTTTCTGGTCGGACGCTTCAAAAGCAAATGCAATGGAAAGTAAAAGGGAAAATGCAGGGAACGGCGCACTTATGAGAACAGTGTATCCAGGACTGTATTACCCTAATGAAGGACAAGCAGTACATGTTGCCGATCGGGTTAGTCGCATGACGCACTGGGATGAGAAGAGTGCTGAGGCCTGTCGGTTGTACACAAAGCTCATTCACTACTTAATAACAAATGCTAATCTTAAAGTGGAAGAGAAAATTAATGGTATTTCAGATATGCTTGCCAATACCAGATATGACAATTCTATCATTCCAAAGATTCCAGAACCCAGTGGATATGTTGTTAATTCTTTCTACTGTGCATTGCATTGTCTGTATCATACTGAAGATCTGAAATCCTCCATTGTAATGGCTGTAAATATGGGCGGAGATACAGATACGATTGGCGCAATCACCGGTGGTTTAGCCGGGGCTTTGTATGGTTTTTCCAGAATCCCTGTCATCTGGTATGCGCAGCTTGATGATACTGTGAAGCAAACATTAAGCAATCTGACTGAAAAAGCGGTAGAAAATCGAGACCACTAATCCATACATCAATAAGCAAAAAAAGGAGATGTTGCTATGGAATATTCAATTATGATGGGATTATTTGTTTGTACAGGAATTTTATGGGACTGTTTGTGGATGCAAAATGCTACTTTTGGAACAAACCTGCAGAATTTCTTAAATACTATTTTTGACAAAGCGAGAGAACGGTTTATGAAGGGTTCCAAGAATACAGTACTTAAAAATGATCCGGACTTTTTGACACCAAAAAGTGAGGATGACAACCCTCAAAAAAGATTGCAGGAAAAGGCTCAGGATCTTCTTGACCAAAAATTTGCTATTGGCTGCACTATAGCAATGGCGGCTGCAATCTTATATTCTTTTTCACTTGCCTAAAATCAAGAAATACCGCCTGTATCTCGGCAATTGAATAACCGAGGATTAGGCGGTATTTATCCTGAAAAGCGGTAGAAAACCGAGACTATTAATCCATATATCAACCAATACGTCAACTGCATCGGACACATCAATTGATCTTTCATTGGCGTAGTTGATGTATTTTTCAAAATTAAAGAAAGGAGAGTGAGTTATGAGTTCAACAAAATACCCTGTTTTCTTCACAAAAACCGCTGATATCATATTAATCGAAGTTCCAGATTTTGGCATATTAACCGAAGGAAAAGACATGGAAGATGCGATAGAAATGGCGCGTGATGCAATCTTGTTGATATGCATGTCGTTGGAAGAAGATAACCAATCAATTCCTACTCCATCCAACAAAAACGAATTGGACCTTTCGAAAGCGGTGTTCGCAAAAGAGGGAGAAACAACTATTTCACTTGTGGATCTTGAGGCTTCTAAGTGCAAAAAAAATCATATTACAGAGTAGCATAAAAAAGCGAAAATTCTTTGAAAACATACAAGGAGGACAAAACATTGAAAGAATATCACGCAGATCCACAACTTGGCGAAAAAGTATATCGACAGGTGCGACAGAAGTACCGCAGATACCGTACTGGTATGATTTTATGCTTCATCCAGCTCGGAAGCATAGCAGGTATCCATACTTATGCGTCACGTTCTGCCACCACAAGGCAAGAAATGATACAAAACAATCTAAACTTCGTTTTGCTGGATATAGTTTTGATCATTCTGGCAGTCTTTTTTCGATTAGCTTCCATCTCTGGTGGTAAGAAAGCTCTGATGAAAACAGCAAACGAAACAATATCCTTTGGAAAGGATTGTTTTTATTTAAAATTTGCTCCTGGACCTGAAGAACCATTGCCTTGCAGGAGTATTCAAAGCACGATGTATTTTAAAGATATCACTTCGATAGAAGATGATATTCTGAATGGACGGCTGATTGTCAAGGGAAAATCTACAAGAACAAGCTATGATGTGATCAAAGAAATCGGACAGCCACCAGTTAAGGAAGTAACTGTTCATGTAAATGATCCAATTTATATTCACAAATACTATAAAGATTTTGATAAGATTCAAAACAAATTACGGGAGGTTTGTAATAAATGATCATCGAAAAACAAGGGAATCTAATGCAGACAAACGCATGGATCGTTGCTCATCAGGTGAACTGCAAAGGTGTTATGGGAGCGGGAGTGGCAAAGCAGATAAGAAACCAGCTGCTTACCAAATCCCAGTACCGTAGTTATCAGAATTTCTGTAACGAACATAGCACAGGGTTTCTTTTGGGAAAGGTATTATATTTTGCTCTCGAAAAATCTTCCGGCCCTCAGGTTCTTGCAAATCTGTTCGCAGAAGATACACCGACCGGTATGGTGCTTGATACCGATTACAATGCACTTTATCGTTCACTTTTCAATTTGTTTGATTACGCTATGAATCATTCCGAAAAGAAAACCATTGCAATTCCTGCATATCTGGGATGCGGGCTTGCGGGTGGTGACTGGAATCATGTATTCTCGAATATTATTAAGCCGATTTTCGATGACAGTATCGTCCTTAAGAATGATGAGCTGGAACTAAAAACAAATGTAACATTAGAGATTTATTATTTAAAATCTGCAGTGGAACGGTTAAAAAAAGAGTTTGCAGTAATATCTGGCAAAGATAGTTTACCTTACATCTCTGAAGTATGGCATGGGTTTCCGGTCGGAACATCAAAGGAATATATTAAAAGCTGGTTAGAAAAGCAATTTGGAGAAAAGGACTAGGAGTAATTATCATGAAAAGAAAATATTTAATCTTGTTGGGCCTTGCCGGTATTTTCACCGGAGTAACAGCCTATATCCGTAACAAAACAAGGAGAATGGAATTACTGTTTCCAGACGTCGATGATGATCTGAAAGAATTTACCGAACCTTTTGAAGATATTGAACAACAGGAACCGAAAACATATTCTCTGGATTCAGAGAAAAAGGAAAAAATAAAAGAAAACATTCTCCAAATGAATGCATCCTATATTGTGACAGATCCACCGGGAACGACACTTAAATTAGTGGGAAAACCTCTTGCAGATCATGGATATAAAATCCAGATTCTTAATCTAATGGACCTATCACATTCCAACAAATATAACCCTTTCAAATATGTTAAAACAAAAGAAGAAGTGCACAATCTGGTTGACTGTATCTTAGAAAACACACAACCGATTAACACAAAAATTGATGATAGCTTGATTGCAAGCATGATCCTGCTCACAGCATCTATATTTACTGGGTGTGGTTCATCAGATAAGACAGATTCCGACATTCTTTCTGTCTTACATCAAAAGTACGGTGAAGAGTTTACATTTAAAGCTTGGTCATGGGAGGAGTATGGGAGCAACAATAAAAATGCGTATGTTACCTGTGAATCTATGCCTGGTGTTGAGATCGAGGTCTGCCAAAGAGAAACCGATAATGGCATGACCTATTATGATGATTATATGGCTTATAAATATAAAAGTAGATTTCAGGAAGATTTGCAGCGATTCACTGATCAGATTTATCCAAATGCAAAAGTAATTTTCATAGTTGATTCATCCACTTTCCCTTTGGATATGGGAATGGGAATGGGAATGACCTATGATGAAATCTTACAAGATAAAGATACTGTGCTATTCATTACAATTCTTGTAAAACGCGATTCTGATGATCCGCAAAAGGAAGAGCATTTGGAAGAATTCCGTCAACTATTGGAAGACAATAGTGTCCGTGTAAATGGAACGCTCATTTATACAAGTGATGAAACAACGTGGAATGAATATAGTGAAAACAATTATTCCAATTGGTATGCAAATGATGACTGGTATTTAAGCCGATGCAATTTTTCTTTGGACAAGTCCTACCAGTTTTACTATGCAGATTGGGAGTGAGAAAAGCCTTATATTGGAATCAAAAGTATCTTACAGAAGAGTGGCATGGGTTTGCACCGGGTACATCAAAAGAATACATCGAAAAATGGATGGAAGATCAATTTGCGTGAGGAGGAAATTTTTGTGAAAAAATCATACCCTATTTTCTTGACAAAGACTTACAATTACATACTAATCGAAGTACCGGATTTTGATATTCTAACGAGAGGAAAAGGTACAGATGAAGCTATGGAAATAGCAAAAAATACAATAGAATTGAAATGTGTGGCGATGGAAGATGCTGGTCAAACGATGCCGGCCCCTTCGAACATAGGAGACCTCGATCCTGCCCAAAGTACCTTTTCGAAAGCAGGGGAGACTATAGTATCCCTTATAGAGGTTGAGCCATCCGTATGCAGAAAGCAAGTGTTCCCGACTGATGGTTATTCTAAGTTTACAACTGAGCTTATAAAGTCTATCAAAGATGGGCTTTTCCTTAGTGTGATAATTCTTATAATTCTTATTCTTTGTTTCGCGCTTTCCGCCGTTTTCATCATTATATATTGACTTTCTATATCAATGAAAACGTTCCAATTAAAAAGAAACAGGCATTCATACAAACTGCAATTCGTTTTTAACACTAGAAAAAGCTCCTCAAGGTTTCTTCCCTTTTGGAGCTTTTTTGTCGCTACGGATTGCAATTCTTACATGCTTCATAGCCTTCACTGATCAGTTCATCCCGACTTCCAGTATATTCCTTCTTGTTTGTTTCACTCATTTTTGAAACACTGGAACAGGACGGTTTATGGAATTTTCGTGTATTCTCATTGATAATATAAGTTTTAGTTGTATCAGAAGAACTTGTTGTATCTGAATCTGTGTAATCGTTATTGGATGTAGCAGCACTATTTGATGTATCACCAGCAGCAGGTGTATCTGTTACGACAGAAGTACTATCTCCAAGAGAACTATCCCCCGTTGCATAATCAATGGTTACACCCGGTTGTACGTTATAAACATAGACACAGAATTTCACGCCTTCTCCTTTATCTTCTACGGATTCGGCTTCCATCAGAACACCTCTGCATACCAGTTCATTTCCATTAAATTCAGGAGTCACCCTATACAAAACATGATTTCCGGTTTCATCTACATAATCTGCAACCATGTTTTCGAATGGCAGCATTCCGTCTACATTCAGATATCTTGTTCCTGTTACCAAATTCTTTTCATTTGCATTTTCAGCAGTTAATTGATAACCAATCAAATGACAACGGTTATACAGGTACTTTCCATCTACGCAATCGTATTTTACGGTATGCCAGCCGGTCGGTTTTATCATTCCGATTGCACCGCGTTTTTCCGTTGGCATTAAATCCTGTCCAACATTCGCATAGGCAACTCCACATCTTCCAAGATCATCTAAGTCGGAATAACTTTCAAAAGAATCTGTTTTTGAAAGTTCCTCACCTGTAAAATACGGTACATTTTCATGAATTACAGTATATGGATTTCCTGTATATTCTGGTATCGATGCAAAATCAAAGGAGCCTGTTGACTGTTCTTCATTGGAAGTTATCTCTTCCGTATTTTTTATATCATTACTTTCTGTTGATATTTTTGTTGTATCCGTTCCATTAATGGTAGTATTTGTTGTCCATCATGGAAAAGATCACAAGTAATTGTTTCTGTTTTTTTCTCATTTCTTAATATATTTCCTTTCTGTAATTTTTTCATGAGAAGAACCTGAAAAATCCTGCTCTGATATCATAGCGTAATGATCCAAAAAGCCAGCAGGCAACTTTTTATCTGACGGATACCGGCGGTTCCAGCAATAAATTACCAGTAGTTCTGCATCCTGCAAATCATCCGGATCTTCTATAAATAAAGTGACATCTTGAGGAAGTGCTTCGCCGGATTCCCAGATGGATATAGAAAATCCTGGCAACAATTCCTCCGTTTCAAACATCTTTTTGCTGTATTCTGTCATATACAGTTGTTTCCATTCTTCCATAATATGTTTTCTAAGTATCCGATCCTGAGACTGGCGTCTATGGTTAAACATCATTCCAAAATCATTATCAATACATAAAATCTGTTCCATATATTATTCACCTCCATGCGTTTTCTTTAGTTTAGCAGCTTACCCCATAAAAGAAAAGAATACAAGATCATATTACGATCTGTTCTGTAGTTATCTATTCTTTGGCTCTGGCAGCAGAACCGTATTACTTTCTTTCGGTTTCCAACAAGTATAGCATAAATTTTGGTTCTTGCAATTTTTGCACATAAAAAAGAGAATTGCTTTTCTCGTTAAAGAATGGATATCAATGAATGGGAAAGCTCATTCAAAATCAAAACGGAACAATGTTCCGCTTTTTGTTTTTTTCTTTTTTTTCATATTCCAAATGAGATTAAGAAAATAGGAGGAAATGATAATGAAGAAAAGAAATATTGCCTTAAGTGATTCCAATGGCATGGATGGCGAGCTTGTTATTCTGCGTACCAACGCTCCAATAAATCGCTTAAAATCACTTGAAAAGGAATCTCAAAAACTCTATGCAAATGGGGAAGATGTTCCTATTTGGGCAGACATATTGGAAACAGAAGGATATATATGTGATATTGTCGATTCATGCCAACATGTTACCCCATATTGTAGATCGGATGACTGGCAAAAGGAATACTACCCAGATGTGACGGAATTTTATAATATTGAGGCGTGAAAATAGGGCGTGGCTATATGCTGCGTCTTATTTTTTTGCCAAAATGCAAATATCATATTCTTGTTGTGATCCGCACTTTGTTTTGTTTTACGTGCAAAAATATTGAATTATGATCTTTTTGGTATAGTAAATGTATCGTTAATGAAAGAGGTGATGTGATATGAGTGTGATAAATGGCTATGGATAGCAAGTATCATTCTGGTGCGAACTGGAAGCTCACATAAAAAGCGTGGGGGATTCGCACCGGGATATAAGTTGTTTTTTCTGCTAATCCTGGGAATTTTGAGAGTTTTTGGGGCAGCAGATAAGGAAAACAGATAAGTTTTTTGTAATACTGCAAGAATATGACATCCGATTTTTGTGCAGTATTGCTGTATCTCCCTTCGTGGGATGAGTGGATTGAAATAGCAAAATATCCGCTAGATGAACTCTTCGTACCTCGTATCTCCCTTCGCGGGATGAGTGGATTTATAAGCAAGATGTGTATATGCATCTTGCTTTTTTATTTTCTTCTTTCTTTTCATATTAATACCGAAACATATAAAAATAATAGGAGGAAATGAATATGTGGACAAATGAAACTAACAAAAAATTATGGGAAGTGGTAGGGATTGATGATCTGGAAGGATCTGTGTTTGCTCAATGCACTTCCAAAGAAAATGCTGAAAAAGCTATGGAACTTCTTGAATCAACCGGCCTGAAAGACTGTCTAAAAATCCAGCAAAGCAACCTTTTTATTGATCGTGTTGAGATTAATTTGCAACAAATAGACTTAAATTTAAACCAGCCACTTTTTACGTGGGATGATTTATATGAAAGAGCCGACGATAAGTGCTTTGGATCCCCAGAATTACAAGCAAAGGATACAGCGCGTTGGGAAGTACGCAATTTTGCTATGGAACAGGGCTGTGATGACTTGGAAGACGAGGAATGTCCCGAAGATTATGTGGAAGATTATTGCAATCAATTCGGAATCCTGTTTAATAAAAATGGGTATATTGCATCTTCCGATCCAGTAAATGCACTCGCTAGAGTTATCCAGAAGAAATTATATGCAATCAAATCATATTCTGGCGTAGTCACTTATGTTGAGTGCGAAAATGATGACTTTCTGGCTGACTATTGTTATCGTTTACAGAAACAAGGCTATACTATTGGTTCAGTTGCAGAATTATGTTGTAATGGCGACCGCCGAACTATCAATATTTTGCGAGCTCTTGAACAGAGAGAAAAAGCGGAACACAAGGAGGATTAGATATGGTATACCAGTTAAATAAACCATCCATCGTGAAAATCGTAGATTACTGCCAAGACCTTCTTTCAGATGAAAAACTCGAAGTGTATGAGTTTGGAGAAAATTGTGACCTTGTACTCCACATTTACAAAGATGAAGACTACAATCCTGATACTGGAGAATTTAATCTCGTTTGTATCAGTACAGCAAAAAACGGCGAATTCGTTGATGACACTGGAGATACACACGTTTTGGACGGCTCCCTCGAAAAAGAGCTGGAGCGTATCAATGCATACAAAGACTTTTCGACACGTTAGGAGGATTAAAAAAATGTTAATTGGAGATATTATCTATAGCAGCGATTTTGATATTAACTGTCATTACGTAGTTTATGATTGCAGAGAAGAAAGTGTCACATGGGATGAAGCAGAAGTTTTATACGATAATGAAAAAGATTGCTCAAAACCGTTAGACTGGATTTTGGATCTGAAAGTAAAATATATTACTTTAGGCGAAAATTGCCTTGTAATCGAGGCGAAATAATGAAAAGAAAATCCACAAAGAAAATAAGGCGTAGTTTACTGCGTCTTATTTTTACGTGCAAAAAAATTTGATTGTTCCCATTTTGGTATAGTAAATACATAAAAACGGAAGAGGTGATGCGATATGAACGTAGTAAATGGTTATGGATAGCAAATATTATCATGGTGCGAACCGGAAGCTCACATAAGAAGTATGGGGGATTCGCACCAGGATATATGTTATTTCTTCTGTTAGTTCTGGAAAAAATGAGAGTTCCTGGGGCAGCAGATAAGGAAAACAGATAAGTTTTTGGTAATACTGCAAGAATATGACATCCAAATTTTGTGCGGTATTGCTATATCTCCCTTTGTGGGATGAGTGGATTGAAATATATTATTCTGTCGGATTATGGTGCTCATGCAAGTATCTCACTTCGTGGGATAAGTAGGTTAACACAAAAGCGGAACAATGTTCCGCTTTTTTCTTTTGCTTCTTTTTCTCATATTTCATCTGAACACATAAAAATAAAAGGAGGAAAACAATATGTGGACAATTATTTATCAAGAAAATGGAAAAGACAAATGGGACAGACTGGATTCTAAGGATGATGTAAAAAATCTTCTCAAGACATTGAGGAATGATCCAGGAGTATGTTTTGAGGATGTATGGATATTTACACCTGATGCAGATGACCATACAATTGATTCAAATGATCTACTGTTCAACAACGACTTACTTACTATGTTAAGTAACTGTCTTAGAACGCAGGGATATTCTTTTACTGAATCGCAGCTTAAGGAACTATACGGTATTTATACTGATTGCCAGAAATGGGATGAGGGTGAAATACTTACAGATCTTACTTGTGATGAGGTGACTGATTTCGTAAAAAACAGTACTTGTGTAAAGGATATTCTCTTTAAGCAGCATGATACGAAACTGAAGGAATTCCTTTTGGAACAAGGCGTGTGGGAAACTGAAATTGATGATGTCTTTAAAGCTTTTAATAATCAGGTAAATGAAAAGGATTTACAGATTGTTGTGATCTTTGAATCATTGTATAAACTTGGAGAAAACTACCTTAACAACATATTTGGGACACTTAACCATCATTTTGATGCAGCACTGAACCTTACAGAAGTTGGAAAAGAGTTAGTTAAATCTTGTGACGAATATCTTTTGTTGAAGAGCGGAAGAGTCGTTGAATTCAAATTATAAAGAAACCAAACAGATATTTACAGTAAAGCAATAGCAAAAATATCTATGTTTTGTGTGATGAAGGATAATATCTATCATCACCTTGATATCGAATAGAAAAGGAGAAAAACATGGTAACAGATGGAATTATGACAGCAGTTCAAGGTATGATTGATCAATTTAATTCTTCGAAAGAGAAGAGTGCTGGCGAAGCTATCCTTAAAATGCTTACAGACTTTGATGAAGACAACTGGCAGGACCTTAAAGATTCTGCTGCCACAACCGAATGGTTAAAGCAGTACCTGCCGCAAAACTACCGTAAAACCACTGGAGGAAACAAGATGAAAAAATATACCATAAGCACATCGACACTATTTGACGCATTAGCAGGTTCTGACCATGAAAAAGAATATATTTCATTGGAACATGGAGGATACATCCAAAAAGAAAAAGATGAGGATAGAGAGTGGTTCGATCTTAAAACGGCTATTGGTACTCCGTGTATGGATGGAGAAACCTGCGAACTACTTGAGGAAACAGAAGATTATGTCTGTCTCT